>Ga0307509_10006046_pt1 | contig 16507 bp, 17 predicted proteins | sample 10_EM_MG_FD_202245 | JGI IMG/M metagenome (GOLD analysis project Ga0307509, IMG submission 202245) | Populus trichocarpa ectomycorrhiza microbial communities from riparian zone in the Pacific Northwest, United States - 10_EM | ecosystem: Host-associated > Plants > Roots > Unclassified | place... | reverse complement strand
GAATGAGGAAAATTTATGAGATGAACCTGTGATTTGCAGGAGGGACCACAGGTGTGGTGCAACAGCAGCAGCAGGGGAGCACGAGTAGAGCTTTTATTGCAGGTAGGTGAATCGCACCTATACCTTCTAGTTAAATTCCATGATTTAATATATATTACCGATGTGAAATGTGAATTACTGAATGTATGTTTATTCAAGGGGAAAGGTTGTTATGTGAATTGCCAAGTGATGAAATTATCACTGACAAAGGAAATATGAGAAGTGTGATTTGAGGCGTAAACTAGCATACATTTAGTGTATGTTAGGATCCCGGGTAAGGGGATCACCATGTTTTGGCTAGCATACATTTAGTGTATGTTAGGATCCCGGGTAAGGGGATCACCATGTATTGGCTAGCATACATTTAGTGTTTGTTAGGATCTCGGGTAAGAGGATGACCTTGCATCGAGTCCTACAGGGTGATGATGATGATACCAGTGAAATTGGTATCGATAATGTGTTAAACAAAAATAATCATGTTTGATCTTATAAAGTCTGGAATGGAGGTTAATAGTGGAAGAGGGAATGATTATTAATAGTTGAATAAGGAAGAGATTCTAATGAAAACCAGAAGGGAGAAGTGAACAAAATATGAATGCATGTTACCCTATTGAAATTGTTAGATATTCGTGTTGTTATATTTATGTGATATTCACCTTTCAATAATATATATTTTGTTTCAGGATCATCGCATGCACGACAGGAGTAAATCCCAACTTATGTTCCCTTCTTGTAATTTAAGTTCTAGGGAGTATACCCTTGTATTTTATAAACATGAAAATGTTTGTATAACTTAATTTGTATAATTAATATTTAAACTTGATTGAATGAACTTAACTCTGTAGTTCGTATAACCATATTTCATGTCTGTGTATTTATATTTTTTTTTATCCATCCATAATGATATTTTGTTATATAATGTATACCATAAATATTGTGGTTGATAGGTGTGAGAATATTTGTGGAATTGAAACCCAGGATGATTGGGTTGGGATTAAGTTATGAGATGCAAGTTATTAGAAGTGTAAACAGGTTACATGTCGATAATTTGGGACCTTCCGATATAGGGGGGACTCCATCAAAATTTTGGTAGATTTTAATACGAAAACCATGAATGGGGGATGTTAGTAATTATATATATATATATATATATATATAATTACTCTGTTTTTTGGTTGACATGAGATTGTTGTTTTTATCCCGGAATGGGGGATGTTACATCAGCAGTGAAAACCTGATTCGCTGCAGACAACACAAATCGACAAGAAACATCCACATGCGTTTCGTTTCCAGCACACAGTTTGTTATTAAAAATCCAGCAGAATCACCTAATTTCAAGCATGAACAACCACATACAATTCAGTTCCAGCATACAATATGTTCTTATCATCCAATAGAATCACACAATTTCAAGCATGAACATCAACATGCATTTTGGTTCCAACATACAATTTGTTCATAAAATCCACTTCATGCATTGCATCATTTCTTTACACCTTTCATGTAAGTTCTTCCATCATGTGTGAAAAAACGAAGTATCAATCATCCCCATGCATTCTATTTTAGTTTGAATATGGCCTGGGAGTTCAACAATGTCATTTTCATGTATTTCATCACATATTTACATATTGTTTAGCCCTCATTATGGCCGGTCATCCCTCCAACTTTATGCATTCAAAATTTGTTCATTTCTTTTGTTAAATGTTCTGGAACTAGGTCCCCTAATCAGCCTTGTTTTGTCCCTCTTTCTAGACTAGATTTCCTTAACAACTGGTGTAAGGATCCTCGACCATTTGTTTAGGGTTTTCTTCTTCCTTTTCAGTCCTAAAGTCACAAGAACAGTGGAGAAGGGTTCTGGTTCATACCTCATAGCTTTTTAACAGGTTCCAAGTGTAGTTTCAAAGGTATCTCTTTCTTTTTCTGTGTAGTTTTCTCTTCTTCTTTTCTTCTGCAGCTTGGCCAGCCTGCTACACCCTTTCTCTTTCCATGAATTCAGTCACTAACCTCACTCTCTAGGTTTCCTTTAGCTCACACATTTAATGGAGGGGGCATGCAGCTGGATTGGGTCCGGTTTTTTATGGAGAAGAGGTAAAGGAGCAAGAACATGCAACTGGACACATGCAGCTGGTCTTTGGGAAGAGAAAGGGTCACCCTTTCTCTCTCCTTGTATTTGTAGCCCCTATAAGTGTGCTGGAGTGTTTGGGGGTTGCTCTACCGTATCCTTGTCCCTCTTTTAGGTTATCTTGGGCTAGTTTCTATTCCAATTCTCCACTAGGATAGGCTGATCCAACACTAATTTTTGTTGGGTTTTTAATGTCGCTGCCAATTCAAAAATTAGCGGCCAAAAACTATGACGCTGCTAATTCAAAAATCAGCAATGAAGAACTGTGTCGCTATCGATTTCTGAATCAGCAGCGATGGTGGAGTCATTTCCAGCTTTAATTTACCCTTTTTTATGTTTACAAGTCGAAAGAGTGTGAAGAGAGCTTTCAAGAATTGAAGGAAAGGCTCACTTTTGCTCTTGTGTTGGCCTTCCATCGGGGACAAAAGGGTTTGTGGTATATAGTGACGCCTAAAAAATGGGTCTAGCATGTGTATTGATGCAACATGGGTGTGTGATTGCTTATGCTTTAAGACAACCAAAATTGCATGAGGTGAATTACCTGGTTCATGACCTAGAACTAGCAGCGATGGTGTTTGTTTTAAGAGTATGGAGACATTATTTGTATGGGTCACAAGTTCAAATCTTTACGGATCATAAGAGTTTGTAATATTTGATATTGCAAAAGGAGTTGAACATGCGACAAAGGAATGGGTGAAATTAATAAAAGATTATGATTGTGTGATTGACTACCACCCCGGTAAGGCTAATATAGTAGCTGATGCCTTGAGTAGGAAGGGAAAAGTAGTAGTGAATGATATGGAGGTTAAGGGAAAAAAAGGTATACTTGAATTGAAAAAGATGGGCTTATGGCTAAATGTAGGGCCTGAGGGATCATTGTTAGCTTAGTTAAAAATCTGATATGTGCTTCGAGACAAGGTCTTGGTTGCCCAACAAGCAGATGAGAAAGGAAGATCAAAGAGAGGGTGAACAGGATATAAAGACATCTTTTTAAGTGTTGTTTGATGGGTTAGTTGCTATGGGTAGGTGAATTTATTTGCCTGAAGATTAGACTTTGAAAGATGAAGTATTAAGAAAAGCTCACGAATCCTGATTTGCTACTCATCCTGGGAGTACGAAGATGTATAGGGATTTAAAGGGATACTACTGGTGGCCAAATATAAAGAGGGAAATAACAGAGTTTGTGTTGAACTACGGGGTTTGTCAGCAAGTAAAGATAGAACACCAAAGACCTGTAGGGGAATTACAGTCATTATCGATCTTGAAATGGAAATGGGAGGATATTTCTATAGACTTTGTGATAGGATTACCTCGGGAAAAGAAAGGTAATGATGCCATATGGGTAGTTGTGGATCAGCTAACAAAATTTGCTTTGTTTTTTCCTATGAAGATGATTGATTCGGTGGATAAGTTAGCAAAATTATATGTAAATAAAATAATCGGACTTCACGGGGTGCTAGTATTGATTGTATCAAATCGAGATCCAAGGTTCACATCGAGATTATGACCTAGTTTACAACGAGCATTAGGGATAAAGTTGAATATAAGCACGACATTTCATCATCAGACGGATGGTCAATCCGAAAGGACCATTCAAACTCTTAAGGATCTTATAAGGTCCTGTGTGCTGGAGTTTGGTGGGAATTGGGAGGTTCTCCTACCATTAATGGAGTTTACTTATAATAATAGTTATCAAGCTACTATTGGTATGGCTCCATATGAAGCATTGTATGGGAGGAAATGTCGTACCCCAATTTGTTGGGATGAAGTAGGAGAAATGAAGCTTTTGAGACCTGAAATGGTACAACTAACAACTGACAAGGTAAGGGTGATAAGAAAGAGGATGAAGGAAGCCCATGATAGACAAAAAAGTTATGCAGATAACCAAAGAAGCCCTTTGGAATTCCAAATGGGAGATAAGGTGTTTTTAAAGGTCGCGCCTTGGAAAGGTATCATTCGATTTGGAGTAAAGGGGAAACTAGCCCCCGAGATATATTTGCCCTTTTGAGATTATAGAAAGAATCGGGTTAGTTTCCTATCGATTGGGGTTGCCTGCACATTTGGATAAGATTCACAATGTGTTCCATGTATCCTTGTTGCGAAAGGCCAAGAAAGACCCCTCACGAGTATTGCCACAAGTTCCTATGAAGATTAAAGGGGATCTAACTGTGGAAGCCAAACCCATCAAGATCTTGGATTGAGAGGAGAAAGTGTTAAGGAATAAGAGATTTCCCTTGTATTGTGGAGAAGCTCTCGAATAGAAGAAGAATCATGAGAAAGAGAATCTGAGATAAAGGAAAAGTTTATGCATCTATTCTTCGATATAGGTACGTAACTTGAATTTCGAGGAAGAAATTTCGATTAGGAGGGGAAAATGTAAACCTCGGGAAATAAATGTTTGCATAAATTGCAAACTAAATAAATGGAAAATAAAAGTGAAGAAATTCATGTATAGATTTAAATAAAAAACAGGAATTCAGAAATTTTCAAATATAAATTTCCGGACAAAATATTTCGAGACATTATAAATTAACCCATAAATATTGAGGGTTGGATTAAATTAAAGAAAATGAACTAAACTAAAAGTTGAGGGGTGAAATTATAAGAAATGAAAAGAGGTATAGCTTAATTATAAAAATAAAATGATGCAGGGGCAAAAGTAGTACACTTAAAGGAAATGGGGCCTAAGTGCAAATAAGATTAATTATGGGGTATAAATACTATCAAAAATCTACAGCAATATTAAGAGAAAGGGAGGGAGTTTTTGAATTTATTCTTGCCAAATCAAGAGAAAAACACCAAAATTCCAAGAACTCATCCAAGATTAAGGGTGTATAGGTAGAATTAAAAACTTGTGGGCAAGAGATTAACAAATTTGAACAAGGAAAGAGGAGGGAGGGTTGACTGTCATTAGAAAAAGGGGGAGTAAAAAATTTTCGACTGGTTGAAGATCGAGACCTTGATTCTTACCAGGTAAGGAGTTCTAAACATGATCCTATAAGTCGTTTCAAATTTAATTATGAATTGATGCTTTAATATTGAATTTTAGATTAGGGTTCTTAGACTTGATTTGAGGGAAATGTATTAATTGTTAAAATTAAGTTAATCCATGTGTTGTAAGTGATTGGAGGCATGAAATCATGATGATTTATCAAAGAAAATGTATCGGTAATTAAGTAAAGGGTGGCCGGCCATATGAAGAGAAAAGGGGGGATTGTGGTTTTTCCTTATTAAATCTATTATAATAGGTTGTTTTTTTACAAGAATATGTGTGTGAATTGAATGAAATTAGCATGAAAGGAATGAGGAAACTCTTGGTTCCTTAAGGCCATGCTTTCGGTCAATTATGCATTTAAGGGGGAGGATGTTTAATTTGACATATTTAGCTTCATGACATGTGTTTAATTGTATCAAAATGAGGCAAAATACATGTTGAACCAGCAAGGATTGTGTTTAGAAGAATATTATTCAAAAAGTTAGTAGAATTGAAAAACATTCTATTTTGATGTTAAAAGGGAAGATTGAAATAAATAGAGTAAATTGGCTCTTAAAATGTATTTTTGGCATTCTTTTTTTAATCAGAATGTAAGTATGTATTAATCAGCAAGTCCATATACATACATGTACAGAGAAATGTGAAATACAAAAAAAAGGGAACATGATCCCAATAGAAACAAAACTGGATACAAGCTAGACTATTCTGACGATCCAGAAGAGCAAACATACATAGACAATATGTAAACAAAACCAAAAAGGAACAAGCTCCCTGCATGAGGCAGCCACGCAAGGCCGATAATAATTTTGCGGCAGTAGACCTCTCAAATCTGGAGGAGGAAAACATTAAATAACATCAATGAAAATGGCAGCCCAAGACATGCAAAACCGAGAGAAGCACCCCGAACATGGCATGCACCCCTGCGGCAACATGCATTACAGCTTGCAGGATTTCCAATGAAGAAGCAGAGCATCCAGCACAACAAGGAATACATGACAATCATAAGCAGCAAGAGCAGCACCCACCAAAATCGACCACAATTAACAATCCAATGACAGAGATGTCACTGGGAGCAGCCTATAAGCAGCAAAACAAACACAACCAGCCATTGCACAAACTACAGCAGCTCAGTAAATCAGCACATCAATCAGCAACCATGGAATCAATGACTAGCCTAACACAAGAACTCCAGCAAGGAAGTGTAGTATCCAACCATATCAACCAGGTGGGGGTCAGGGAGGAGTCCCAGCATGCTAGGAAAGCATTCACCAGCAGCAAACCCCCAGAAGCCATCAACTCCAGCAAACTAAAACTATAGGCAAAACACAACCAAATAATAGTAGGCGATGAAGTTGCGCCAACAACAACAAAGAACAAACCAAATAGCCGGAGGGTGAGGCCATTAAACCGCATCCACTCTAGCCTACTGATGCAACCATATTATTCGATAGTTTCATCCACATTTAACTAGTTTTTTGCCTATGTTTTATATATAAAATATCTTAATATTCTTTATTTTATGTTTTGAAAGCACTTTTAGATGAAAGATGCAAAAAGGAGTAAATTTGAGGTAATTGGCAGATTTGACCTTCAGTCGATGTTTTGTGCAGAGCGTGAGCTCTAGAGGTCGAAATGAAGTAATTCTAGTGGAATTAAAAAGCCAACATCCATACCTTTCTGGAAATCTAAGGCAAGAAAATAAAATAAGGAAGATCATGGAAATCTCAGCCTTCAAAGTCAAATCTCGCAATCTGCCAGTGTTGACCTTCGTCCATTCCGACTTGAATATCTGGAGCTACAGAAGCCCAATTGATGCAAACTCAATTTTTTTGGATTCCTGACGCAAAGACCTATCAACGTTCCAAATTTAATCCAAAATCAATTCCATATGAGGGAGATATGAATTTTCAAAGATGACAACTGAATTCTACCTGCAAACAGGTTTCGTGAAGAAACGAGCCCAAATTACGTTCCGAAGCATCTAAACTGATATCCAAGTTTTTATTTCAAAAATTTAGCTCCTCTAAGTCAAAGCTTGAAGATTTCATGTAAGGCTATTTCTTCTTTTTTAGGAAAATAGCTCTTGAAGTACTTAAATGTAAACAGTCTACTTAAGGGAGGACTATTTTGTAAAATAGAGACTAGGGTTTCCTATGATATAAAAAGAATGAGAGAAGAGAAGGGGGGCGGCCAGCCAAGAGGAGAAAAATGCCCCCTTCCTCTAAGAAACCCAAAATCATGCATTCCTCCTTCTTTTTGATTAGTTGTTCAACAAACATGCAAGGCTAAACTTGTTTTCTTGGTTGCAAGGCTAAACTCGTTTTCTTGGTTGCAAGGACACGGAAACCTTCGGATTTCAAGAACTGTGAGATTTATTTAACCTTTTCTTTTTAGTTTATATGATGAATATGTTTGTTCTCCTATGCTTATTTTTCCTATGATTATTTATTTTAATTGCTAGAGCGGACTCTAAGTTATTATTGTATACAATCTATTGTTAAGTTTGATATCAAAACCAGAGTTGTGGTATATGAACTTGTGAAGCAACTGAGTTTAACAATTGTGGTGGATCTACGTTATTAATCTTAGGGAGAACATTCAATCAAATCAAACATAGACTGCAGACAGTTATGTTTTCTTGATTAATCAACTTATATGGTTCTTAAGGCTACCATTGAATTAAATTACTAGTGCGGACAATGTGGTTGTTTGATGGTTAGGGTTAGTTATACGGCAGATCCGTTAACTAACCAATGTTAAGAACAGATAAATATTTGGAATATAAATTGATGTTTCGTTTCCATGATCAGTTCTGATTTCTGTAGGTGGATGTGTGCTTGCGACCAAGGTTTGTTCTCTTGATAATTTTATGATTTTATTAAATTTCGTTTGATAGTTTTCTGTTTTCTTCTGCTTTAACCTAGATAACGTCCAAACCCCCCCAAATTGCATATCATCTAGCATAAAAATCTGACTTGAACCTTCCTCGTGGGATTGACTCCTTGCTTGCTCTATACTATCTTGTGTGTTGTGTTTGAAGCTAGGGTAATTAATTTGTGCTACCGCGACATCACAACACCTACCAATGTTGCATATAGCAGCAACCAAACACATCCTGCAACAGCCAAACACATCCCGTAGCAACCAGAAAATCCAACAATCATAAGGAAATCCCGCAGCTGGCCAACAAAAGGGACAAGCCAGCAGCAAACAAAGCTTGGAATCTCATCAACTCTAGCATACCACCACTACATTTTGCAGCGACCAAAAGATCTAGCAGCTAGTTTCAAAAAGCTTGGTAAACTAAACTGCATACAACAGCAACACAAAAGCCAGAGTGGGAAGTCAACTCTAGCAAGCCAACACCAGCAGACAATATTAGGTTGCAACCCTTGATAGTCCTCAACTTGTGTTAACAGAAGCAAAACCAAGTAGGGGTGTGGCATCAGCAGCCTCTACACACCAACAACTACTTCAACCATGATGTGATCCAAGCACCAAAGGATTCATTAGAGGTTCCGGTTGGTCCAGTTACAAGACTTAGAGTTAAGAGGTTCAAAGAGGCTTTCAATGGACTTCTTCAAGATACGTGGGCTAAAGTGGACTTCAAGAGGATATTAAATAATGAGGAACAAGACATGATTAATCTGATTCATGTTCAAGAGGGGCTTGTTAGTGGAACCAAGACCATTACACAAGGATTGGGAAAAGAAGACTAGATTTGGTTAGTTTGACCTTTCGCTACCTTTTTTATCATAACTAGAGCTACAGGTTTAATTTTAGGGGGTTTTAGTTGGGATGGAAACTAGACTTCCATACCTTTCCAACGGTATATGGTACACCTTCTAATTCTTTAAGACGAGAGAGAACCATCTGTTTAAAGTTGGGTTTTGTTACTGCCAAACAGAATGCAGAAATAATTGAACTTGTCTTATTAAATTAGTTAGGCTATTAAACTTTCTTTATTTTGTAAGGAAACACTTGTATGGGTTTCAGACTTGTTTATTTTATTTATTTTAATTAGTTTGAGCTAGTTTTAGCTTGGGTTGATTATTATTTAAATTGGGTTTATATGTGACCCATTAGGGAAACAAGGGTTTTTGGCTTAGGGTATAAATACTCTTGAGAATAATTTTCAGCACTTTTTTTTTGCTAATAATATTCTGATTTTTTTCGACCTTTGATTGTCAATCTTGGTTCTTGATTGAACTTTCAACTCTTCAAAGAATTGACCAATCTTTGTTGTGAATTTATACTCATTTTGCTCGTCTCTAGGTGTAAGCGTTGTGATTGGGTTGGTTTATAGTCTTGTTGCCATGGAGCAGGTCTTCCATTGCGATAAGCTCATCTTATTTTTAGCAAAACTTGGATTAGATAGATCTTGGGCTCGCGAATTCCATTCAATTCAGCTAGGGTCGCATCAAACTAGTAGTAGTGACCACCAGCATTTGAGATAAGAGGCATGACAACGCTAGAAACCCATCCACTCTAGTAGCCCAGCAATGGCACCATAGAGAGAGTAGCAAAATAGAAGTCAAACAAAGATATCAAACCATTAGCTACATCACCAGCTCAAGTAGACCAACATTGCAAACAACAACAAAAGACAAACATAACAAACTACAATATAGCAGACTACAACAACAGAACAACAAAAATAAGTGAAATTGAAGAATTGACTGACTAGGGATTCATAAGGTATACCACCTCATGTTGTTTAGAGGGCTTTAGCCCCTCTGATAGAACAGTAGAAAAAAGCATTATAGAGTGGAAGGGGTAGGAGAGTGCCTACCACTTCCAGATCTAGAAACCCAGACCCTTCATTTCCCTACAATAGGTTCTGAGTAAGTACCTGAGCTAGGAAGACATTATTTAGCACCAGCAATTGGAATATGTTGTGCACGAACAATAAAGGAGTGAGTGACCCCTTCGGCGCTAGCAGAGAGAGTCAGCACTCTACCCCCTGATGAACAAGTGATCTCGTTGATGCAAGCAGTGTCGGATGCCATGGCAAGGGCAGGTGACTTGGAGAGCAGTGAACCTCCTTCAAATGCATCCTCTAGGGTGGAATGGGCACCATCCACATGTTCTTCATCTGAAAAATCTGCCACCGGAACACACTTTTTAGGGGGGCTTACACAACCCCATACCCATCAAACGCTAGACTTTGATACTGCTTGAGAGTTGGGGGATTTGAGACAAAAAGAACCTGGTATGCTAGAGGCACAACCATGTTGTAATATAGATAAAAATAAGACTCCTCTAGGATTCGTTACTACTGAATCAAAGAGGAGAGAGATGCTAATTTCTTTTGATTTTTTGCCATGTAAGGAGGGCCAAAAATTAACAACAGATAAAGAAGCTCCAAACGAGAACTCAGTAGCTGTAGGACACCATCACGAAGAGGAAACTTCAAGAAGAAAAAGAGCATCTCTCTCTAGATTCTCTCTCTAGCTGCATCTACTACTGAGAGCTCGTATTTTTTTTGGCACTATAATATAGTATGTGATATGGCTAGGGGTTGAGATAAAATAGGGAAAGTTGAATTGTGGATGTTGTGTGCAAATGAAAAGGTTAACGAATCTGGACAGATTCATTTCCTGACTTTCAAAAAGAATTCAAGTAGGAGGATGAGGGAATAGGATCAGGTTCCTTCATAGAAATTGTAGTTTTGGATGTTGACTAACTAAGTAAATTGGTCTTACTCAATTTGGAGCTATATAACTCCAGTTATAAGTCACCAAACGAGACTGAGTCATGACAGACCCGATAGAGAAGTAGGTCTGATTTTTTTATGAGTAATTTTGAGTGTCTTGGGGGCAGAACTGGGTTCTCCTCCCTTCAGAGGACTTGTAGCCCCATGTCTTATCTTTCTAATGAGACCAACCTTGCTTGAAACAGAGTCCTATAACTTCAGATATAGTCAACAATCTAAGGAGAGGTCGGAATGTGACCTCTGCTAACATAGTCGGAAAGTCACTAAAGTGACTATCTAGACGCGTTAAGGGTGAAAATTAGGTCTTTTCCCTTCTAGGAACATGTGATATTACATCTTAACTTCCAAAAAAAAACAAGCCATGTTCGAAATGGAAATTTGTAATGATAACTATGGTCGAACAAAGAATGACAATATTATTGGGTGTAATGAGAAAAATATAAGACCTATATTGGCTATTAATATGATTATTATTGTAAACACCCAACAAAAAAAAAAGAGAAAGAGAAAGAGCTAAGCTAAAATGTCTCCACCGTCACTGCTGATTTCTGAATCGGCAGCAGCACAGTACTTGGCTGCTGATTTCTAAAATCAGCAGCAGCAAAGCTTTTGGCTGTCGATTTCTAAATCGGCAGCGGCACAGTTTTGCTGCTGATTTCATAATCGGCAGCATCAAAGTTTTTTGCTGTCGATTTCTAAATCAGCAGCATCAAAGTTTGAGGTTGCCGATTTCTAAATCAGTAGCGGCACAGTTTGAGGCTGCTAATTTCTGAATCGGGATTGACGCAGTTTTGCTGCCGATTTCAAAATCGGCAGCGACAAAGTTTTTGGCTACCGCTTTCTAGATCGGCAGCGGCATAATTTTTGCTATCGATTTTTGAATTGGCAACGGCACAATACTGGCTACCAATTTCAGAATCGGCAGCAGCAAAGCTTTTGGCTGTCGATTTCTAAATCGGTAGCGACAGTTTTTCTGCCGATTTCAGAATTGGCAACTAGAAAGTTTTTGGCTGCTGATTTCAGAATTGGCAGCGGCACAATTTTTGGCTGCCGATTTCTAAATCAGTAGCAGCACAGTTTGGCTGCCAATTTATGAATTGGTAATGGTGCAGTTCTCGCTGCTGATTTCTGAATCGGCAGCGACGCAATCTGTGGCCTCTAATTTCTAAATCAGTAGCGACATTGTCAAACCTAATAAAAAATTAGTGTTGGATTGGCCTATCCTATGGGAGAATGGGAATAGAAACCAACCCAAGGATAGCCCAAAAGGGGGATAAGGAGTTCAAGCCCCTTCCCCATAACTGGCCAGCAGTTATGACTACAATAACAGCCACCCTCTCAAAGGAGAAGACCCACCTATACCAGCTGCATGTCCCCTACCTTGAGTGTTTGAAGAAGAAGAAAGCTAGGGAGTTGTGTTGATGACTGAAACCATGAGAGGAGAGGGAGTGTGACAGACCCGCTATATAGTATAGATGGAAGAGAAGGAAAAACCAAATCACTTTTCGCTGCCAAATGGTGTTGTCTACAGTGAATCACTTTTTGTTACCGAAATTGTGTGGTCCGCAGGGAATCAGTGTTCACTGTCGAAAATCAGTGTTTGCTGCCGAAACTGTGTTGTCTGCAGTGAATCAGCGTTTGCTGCCGAAATTGTCTTGTATGCACCGAATTAGTTTTCACTGTCGAATCATGTTGACTGCAGCGAATCAGTTTTCGCTGTCGAAATCGTGTTATCCGCAGCGAATCAGTGTTTGCTGTTGAAATTGTGTTGTCCACAACGAATCAGTGTTTGCTGCCGAGACTGTGTTGCCTACAGCGAATCCATGTTCGTTTCCAAAACTGTGTTGCCAACAGCGAATCCATGTTCGTTGCTGAAACTGTGTTATCTGCAACGAATCAGCGTTCGCTGCCAAAATTGTGTTGTCTGCACCAAATTAGATTTCACTGCCGAATTGTGTTATCTGCAACAAATTAGCTTTCACTATCGAATTGTGTAGGCTACAACGAATCAGTTTTTGCTGACGAAGTGTAGGTCACCAGTGAATCAGTTTCGCTGCTAAATTATATGTAACCAGTGAATCAGTTCTGCTGCCGAATTCTTTATGTAACCAACGAATCAGTTTTTGCTAACGAATTGTATGTCACCAGTGACCCAGTTTTCACTGACAACTTTTTGTGACAGCCGCAACTTAGCCGCATATGAATTTCATGTCAGAAATGACTTAATGCTTGTAACGATTTCATTCTATAATTGTATAATGTGTGGAACACTAGAATATGAACATGTGGATTTTGAAATAAGTATGGCGACGAGTTATGTGTTTGTCGAATGCAAATGTGCTGATTTATGATCATTTGATGTATCAGGTGGTGCGACCAGAATCAAACCTTTGACCGGACGAGAACACCGCAGGAGGAATAGGTAAGTGATTTCCACCCCCTTCTAGCGTAACATTATTTTCTAAAGTGAATTTATTACGAAGGACCTATTGTTGTGCTATATGGAATGTTAATTGTCACGAATGGTTGTATGAGTATTACAAAGGATTTGTCGTTGTATTATGTTGAAGGTTATTTGTCATAAGTGCTTATATGAGTATTGCGAAGGATCTATTATTGTGTTATACATAGTGCTAAATTGTTATGAATTTTTGTATGAGTATTATGAGGGATTTATTGTTGTATTGTATTAAACATTAACTATCATGAATGGTTGGATGAATAATACGAAGGGACTATTGTTGTGTTATACTGAATGCTAAATTATTATGGAATGTTTGTTTGTGTATTACAAATGATATAATATCATGTTATAGTGATTTATAAACCACCTCTGGAACATTTGATTTGTTAATGATTCGCGTCGACTAATGGCATCCTAAGTGGATGACCGAGATTGACAAATGATTAGCTTCGGCTAATGGCATCCTAAGCGGATTGCCAGATTTGGGAGTTATGAGTTAGTTTCAAGAATTGATGCGTTTATGGGTATTATGTTTTGTATATACCAAGTATATGAAAGAACTATGATTGTTATGTTTTAAATAGATAATAACATAGTTCGGTTAACGGTATTCGAGATGGAGAACCGGGTTTGAGTATTGTAATTAGCCTCGGTAATTGATGAATTATTAAGGGTGGTATTTACATAAGTAAAGAGAAATGAAAGAATTATGCTCTTTTGGTCCATGAATGAAATGTAATGTTAATATTGCTTTATTATGATTTTAAATTGCCTATAATGCTTGAAATTACCTTGTGATGTAATAGGCACATCAAACACTTCATCTTCATTTCATCATTCAACAAGGATTTAATAATATATTATCATATGTAAATCATTTCAAAACATAAACATCATATGAGAAAAAGGTGGAAACCACCTACTTTTTCCACCTACAGGTTTGTCCTTATCTTAACGAAGGTCCGATCTCGATCGCACCTCTTAAGACATCAATGATCCTTGTTAAGGGATTTAGATTGTACTCGTTCCAATTACCAGACTTGAAGAGTCCAATATTGTTATTTATTGTCACTACCTCCCCCTGTCAAGATTGGGTAATTTGCGTGCCTGCTGCCTTCCTTGGATGTGGTAGCTGTTTCTAAGGCTCCCTCTCCGGAATCGAACCCTAATTCTCCGTCACTCGTCACCACTATGGTAGGCCTCTATCATATCATTGAAAGTTGATAGAGCAGAAATTTGAATGATGCATCACCAATATGATAGTCGTGCGATCCGTCAAGTTATCATGAATCATAAGAGCAACGAGCAGAGCCCGCATCGACCTTTTATCTAATAAATGTGTCCCTTCCAGGAGTCAGGGTTTGTTGCACGTATTAGCTCTAAAATTACTACGGTTATCGAGTAGCAAATACCATCAAACAAACTATAACTGATTTAATAAGTCATTCGCAGTTTCATAGTCTGAATTAGTTTATACTTACACATGCATGGCTTAATCTTGGAGACAATATGACTACTAGTAGGATCAACCAGGTAGCATTCCTTAGCGACACAACGACCCGCACGATCCCCAATGTTGATGAGACGAGGGGCCGAGACGGGCATGAGAGTCGTTCTCATCAAGCATGGATGGCTCAAACAAGACTGTCATGGGGCGGAGACCCCCGTCTGGCATCACATTTCACCATGCCAGCGTGCCCTAAGGCTAGGCAGGGGGCTCCCCCCTAAAGAGCAATAAGTGTTATTGCAAGTCTGATAGGGGTAGACACTACTAGATCCCAGTTGTCACCCCCTCTAAAAAATTCATTTCTTGGTATTTTGAGCTTAAATTTTGCAGAGAGGTTGGGAAAAATCCAATCTACCTCCACAAACAATTTCAAAAAATTTTGAGGTCGAGAATTTTTTTTTTTAATTTTCCTACCACTAAAAATTCAAAAAATCTGTAAAAATAGGAATCAAGTCGGAATATATGACCCCAAATGGGCAGCCTTAGAAAAATAGGCTTGATTTTACTGGATGGGTTTTGTGTGGAAAGAAGCATGTTTTGTTGGCGAAACACGGGAACCCCAGCAACTCGCGCGTGGTTGCCAGCGGCATCGGGTCGGCCACAGCTATGTCTAGCCTCTCTCTTGCAGGGGGGCAGGCTAGAACACCGGGGGGGAGGTTTGCAGGGCGCACTCATCCAGCTTTGCGAGACAGCCCCCACGAGGTGAGCCCACAAGCTAGCACGGCCTATCTCCGCGTCACGCAACGCGGCCAGAGGGATGTCTCGCGCGGGCGCCTAGTCGCCTAGGCACCCAAGGGCCCTCTAGCCCTCAGGCCCCAATGCCCAGTGCGCGCGCGCTCTCTTTGTGGGGCGCTGGCTCATGTATTCTCCATTTTATCAGGACTAATTAATTAATTTTCAATTAACTACCTTTTTTTCCTTCATCTCATGTAATCTTTATTTTCTTCATGTTAGTTATTTATTTTTCTTCATGTTATTAACTACTTCTTTTCTTTCGTTCATGTTATGTATTATTTTTTTTCTTCACGTGTTAAAATTTAATATGTAATTTTAACAAATAGCATAATAATGTTGATTATGAAAAGGAAAACTTAAAAAAATAAATTTTAATTAAATAATTTATCATATATTTAACAACCACATTTACACTAGAGGGGTGTCATGGTTTTTTTAATAGTTAACATAATAATATTGTCATGTATTCTCCAAGGTGCGTTTTATTTAAAGACAATAAGATATTCATAATTCCTATTGGAAGAACACATGGACAATTGATTCCACGGAGAAATTAAGGACGGCGCGGGATGGGGACTACTATAAGATCATGTTTTCTTCTCATTGTGGAAGCGAAAATCTCCTGCATGTCAAGAGCTTCCGGCGTTACTCCATCTGCAAGTTTCCAATCAAAATGGTATAACAGCTGCGCAAGAGTAAACTCGACGGTGGCCATACCAAACAGCATTCCTGGGCACATTCTCCTTCCAGCACCAAATGGGACGAGTTCAAAGTTGGCACCTTTATAATCAACGGAACTATGTAGGAATCTCTCAGGATAGAATTTCTCAGGTTCAGTCCAGTATTTAGGATCCCTTCCAATAGCCCATGCATTAACCATTACTTTAGTCTTAGCTTCTATGGTATATCCATTAACTTGACAAGTCTTA
>Ga0307509_10006045_pt1 | contig 16507 bp, 7 predicted proteins | sample 10_EM_MG_FD_202245 | JGI IMG/M metagenome (GOLD analysis project Ga0307509, IMG submission 202245) | Populus trichocarpa ectomycorrhiza microbial communities from riparian zone in the Pacific Northwest, United States - 10_EM | ecosystem: Host-associated > Plants > Roots > Unclassified | place... | reverse complement strand
AGAAAAATCATCTCTAGTTAATTAATGTACTATAGCTCAGGTGATGTCCACATTAGTCCATGCAAATTAGGGCAAATAAAATATATAAAAAAATTATCAATTACCTAAACATGATATGGCACAAACTTATTTAAATAAATATGTTTTTTTTAAATAATTATCTTATTTGATAATGAATAAAATATGAATATTGTTAAACCCAACTCGAATCCCAACCAAAATCTAACCCAAAAAATATATTTCTATTATATAAATATGCATGTAGAACTTTTTTTTTTTGAATCTAATAGAATATATACGTGTCTTAATATATATAGATATATAACACACACACACATATTGCTATTTTATTTTTTTGTTGAATAATAAATAATAGTTCGTACAATGAATATCCATATAGATTCCCAATGAATATAATATAGACATCTAAATTTCTTAACCAAAAAGTATTAAATATAGTATAAATATATAAAAACTTGACCTGTGGATATTCATTGTCATGCCTACTAAAAATAATAAAGATAAAAACTAAGTAATTATAGTTACACAACAAACTAAAAAAGGAGGCTTTTATTGTTACATTTACTATATGTCATTCTCTCATAAATGCATTGTGGATTACTGTAATATATTTATAGTGTCATTTTTAAATCTTCATTAAGCACATAAAAGAAGAGAAGAAAGAATTGTTTTTTTAATATTTGATCATTGTAATTTTCACTATATGCCCTTTTTAAACTTTTTTTTTTCATATTTGATCCTTGTAATTTCTAGTTTTGACATTTGAATTTTAAAATTTTATTTTTCTCATGTTTAAATCTCTAGATATTGAGAGATGAGAGAAAGATACTGAAAAATAAGAGAAGATAAAAATATTTTGATTGGTCATATTATGCTCACAAAATGATCAATTTTGGTATCAAAAGGTTCATCTTGTAGAAGGAAATCCGATAAAAATGACTGAGCTTTTAATCATGTCAAGAAAAGTAGATCACAACCCATAAAGCTTTTTTATATTCAATTTAATTTGAGTTTTGAGCTAATTAGAGAGTGTTTTAGGATTGAAGTTATTGAGATTCATATGATGTTTATTCAGAGTTTTTTTTTATATATATATATATTAAACAAAGAGTTGAAATTTAGGTTTTATGATCTAAATTGCTTAGACATTGATTTTTGAGCCATTAGAAATGACCATAATTGTTGTAATAGATGAAACATTATTTGTTAAGATGCGTGTGGTTTTTTTTATTTAAGGCCAGGCACAAAGGCTTGGCTTTTAAATCCATATGCAACTAGGTAACCCTTTCTCTTTTTTTTTTTTTAATATTCTAAAATAGAATTCTTTTCAAATAAAATAATTACAATGATATTTCAAAAATTCATATGATTATTCTATACTTTTTAAATAATACTAGAGGTTTTAAATGGTAATCTTAGAGTTTTTTAAATAATAATATTATCAATTGTTTTATGAATGATTATATATGAAATTAATATGCATAATGTTTTGTGAAAAATTTCATCATGGATATATCCAATGAGAATGAAATGTCTTTATTTATTTATTTATCATGGAGTGGTTTTTATACAATTTTCTCAAATTAATTATTCCTATGTTGTCACATATTACCATAGAGATTATCAAAACATAATTTTGTTGCTTTTTTATTTGAACTTGTTTTTCAAGTCATGATAAATCTTTATTAAAAAAACATATGATTAATAAAAATATATATAAGTTATTTTCTACATAAATTTATTAAATTAATTATTCTTTTATTTTTTATATATTCATGTATAAATTATAAAAGCATGTTTTTAGATTGAAGCTTGCTTTTTTTATTATGATATTTTTTATTTTTTTAAAAAGGCTTTTATTTAAAAAAACATGTTTTTATCAAAACAAAAAAGAAATACATGAATAGGGAATGGGAGTTTTTATTAAAGGAATTTTTTTTCTTCTTAATTTAAATCAATGAAATTCTTATGAATATTTATTTTAATTACCTTAAGTTTCAATTCAAAAGATCATGTTTCTAATAAAACAACCATTTTTCCACAAAAAAAATATAAATGTGTAAGTAGGAAAGAAGAAATTTGACTAAATTTCTTTTTTTTCAAAATATATGTTTTTTTGATTTTTTTATATTTATTTTAATTTCCACATAATTCAATAAAAAAATTTCAAAAAGGCCTTGAAGGACCACCATACTACTATCTCAACTACTTTAAAAATAATAAATATATATATATATATATATATATATATAATTGATTTCTATTTTTGTATTTGAGTACCTAATCTTTATTTGTATCTATTTGAGTTACAAAATTTCTCTTTTTTCTTTTTTCAACTTGTAGCTAGATGGTCTCGCGCATCGAAGAATCCAGAGCGACCTTCTCTACATGTTGAGATTGCTTGGGGATATTCCATGCAGCAACTGTGTCCACTTCCATTAAATTCACTTTTTAAGTTCAAACCCATATATATGCCCAGAAGAAGCCATAGAGACCTTCTGGCCCAGGAATGTCTGCATTGATATTAACAGCAACGAAGAACGAATGAAATAATTTGGTGTATAGTTTAACCATTCATGTTTTAAATTTATTATTTAAAAATTACTAGTTTGAGTTTTATAAACTTCATGGCTATTGAAAATTTACATGATTATTAATTTTAGGGTTCATGAAATTAGTCAAAATACATATAAGTTAACGCAAACATCCACATTAATAAAAAAAAATATATATATATATTAATGAGCACTAGCATGCTTATAATTGATTACATCATAGAATTAAAGCATGCATTTATCGTCATGTATGATGTCATACAGTGCAAAGATGACAACAGCAGGCAACCTAGCACCAGCAGCCACTTCACACAAATATGAAGCTGAGAACTCTTTATATATTAATTCCACTAAACGAATTTAAGATAGAGTAAGTTAAAACCTAGGTCGGTCCAACCATGATTCTTCAAGTTTTGTATGAACGTGGTAATACTGGGAAAAAAAGAGAGATGAAAACCAGAGCTGCTGGTTGCCTATTTCATGATTTTGGTTACGTCAGAACAAAACCCCTACCATAAGCAGAACAAGAATGGAAATAGGTTAAACCCTACAGATTCCAGTTTCTGAGAAAGATCACCGTCAGAATTGTTTAGCTCAAGTTCACAAGCAGCAATCAATTAACAGAATTTTCGTAAGTTTTTGATTGGGAAAGAACTCACATATATCATTCTCTAGGGAGGTGACAGTGATCGGTGAACCTCAAGGAGTTTAATGCCAAAACGAAACCAATTGCTCATGGTACATCTGTTCTCGTACTTTCATACTAATAATGTTTGACAGTGTGGTAGCAGTTGCTTTTCAAATAATTTTTCGTGCCGAAATGCATGCCAATGATATTTTTTCATTTTTTAAAAATCATTTTTGATATTAGCACATCAAAACGATTCAAAACGTACAAACCGTATTAAATTTTAGCAAAAAAAAAATAATTGAATTTTGTGGGAACGCGGTTTCAACCGCGTTCCCAAACGCTTACTTAATATTACGGCGAACTTTAATTTTTTTTTAAATAAAATTATAGTTTTTTTTTAAATCCGATTTAAGAAGTTATCACCTAATATTATGGTCACTAAAAACCTTAATTAGTCAATAAAGATTTTATAGTACAAGACTAATTACGCAAAATGAAAAATAATATCACCCCTTAAACATCTTATCTAAAGTAGGTTGCATTGTTGATTTTGTCTTAAATTGCTAAGGATTTGTTGTATTATGCTTTTGATGGTCTGCCTACAATATTCCTGACTCTAGTGCCAATGAATATTCAACTACAAATACTTCAATTCTAGCATTGATAAATATTACGTGAAGAAAAGGTATGGTATCTCTGATTTTAGCGTCAGTGCATATTGAAGGATCAGAATAATTCTCAATTCTAGTGTCAATATTCATAACTCTGATGTTAGTGAATACCGAGAGTACTTTTAATTTTGGCATTAGTGATTACGAATATTCCTAACTTTAGTATTAATATATAAATAAGTAAAATTTGAATTGAAAGCAAAACATATTTTTGTATTTTTGTAATGAGGGAGCTTTTTTTAAAAAAAAATATTTTTTATTTTTTAAAGAAAATTCAGAGAAAAAAAAAATGAGTATATATTTTATACCAGATTCGTATTTTATAATATAAATCTAGTCCAATATTAAGTAAAGTCATTGAAAAAAACAAAAGAAGGAGCCACATACAAATTCAAAAATTTCCTTCAAAGTTTTCAAAATTTACTAAAATTTTTAAAAATATGTTTGACTAAAACAAAAAATTAAAAATTAAAAGAAATGACATAAGAGTATGTTCTATGGCTCAATGAGCTGGAAAATACGAACAAGCAATCCATGTTTATTTTAATTATATATGATGACACGAGTAGTATAATAATATTATTTTATTATTACGAGATTACATTTTTACACTTCCTACGTTGTATGAAGCACGTCAAGTCAGGTAATATAAAAGAAAGCGTAAGTATCCAGAAAAAAGGTTTGAAACCTTATGCTTTGAGACATAAACAAAATCTTTCTTCTCCTTCTTCTCTAACTTCTATATTTTCTTCTCTTTCTTCCTCTCTATCTTCATAAAAGCTCATTAATATCTTCATTAATGTTTTTTTGCCATATAAAAATATCTCATACTGACTTAATCTTCGCAGGGTCCTCCTTCAACACCCTCAGGGGTCTCTAAGAGACATTATGCATGTATTCATTGAAGAAAAGATTTACAATATTTGAAGATATACATTAAAGAAGAAATCATTGCAGTCTGGAAGTGAAGGTCGTAGAACACACTGTAAATGATATACAAGGATCTTAAGGAATAATTCATTCCATAATATTCCCTTTAATTTTTTGTAGCCTCATCACTATGAAACAAGAAAATTTGTATTCCAATAAAGTTCAACAGCAAACCATACTAATTAATAAGCTTACAATAAAAGTGCTACATCCTACTTTGGTACCAGCGGGCATGCTACTCAAATCATGGTTGCAAAAGAAAGTGTGAATTCGAGTTTTCTCTGGATTGCTGATGACCTGAAGAAAGAAAACGGTTTTGATCATAAATAACACATATTTTCTACATCGACAATTGCAGTTGCTAAAGTTTGAATGAAACAGAACCAAGGTCTAATATTGTCAAAGGTGGAAGAAACAATTTGAAATAAACAAATTCATCGAATGTCAAAGGAACTCATGATCACCAAGAAGGTTTGCAGAGAGATATGAAGTAGCAGCAGTTGTATTCGACCTTTCATGGGTATACATACGCAAGCGGCTCTCGACAATTTGAGAATCATCATTACTGAGGCATCTTTTAAATTTGTGTCCCCTATACTTGTTCGATGATGAATTCCCTGCGAGATCGATGGATGCATAAGACAGAGTAGATAGCAATCTCCATCTATACTGGAGATGATTCTCGAAAGAAAGACGACCAAACCAAGTCAGCAGTGCCTTCCAAGGAAGATGGACGAAACCCTTTGCAGAAACCATTAATGACTTTAAATTAGAAGCATGTTTCCTAAAAACTAGAGTTAAGTGTGTGTGTGTGTGTATCGAACTTCTAATCTATCATTCAGGTTAGATTTTTAAGCCAGAACACCGGAGATAGTCGAGTGCTTTGCAAGTGATACAGAGTTTATCCTTGAACATCTGTTAAGTTTCTAAGCAAAGTGCTTCTCACATGCAATTCACCTAACAAATTTTGATGGGTTGGCCTCAAAATCTCGCCAGAATGATATGCTATAAACTCAATAAATAATCAAGGATAAAATTGGCTCCAAGAATATAAGAACAAATTGGAGAAATACTTAATCATATAAACATAAATTGAGTTATTAACTCCAAGCAACTTTTTTGAAGAATATATATTAAAAAAATTAAAATTAAAAGAAAAATGATCTTTACTGTACCCTTCCTTGTAAAACACTATTTATTATATTTATTATAATAGTGCTTTGTTTGTTGTTTTTTTTTTAATCAATACTTTTTTTTTAATATTATATTTATTTTTTATTGGGTCCGGTTGACTCAGGGTTTTTTTAATTAACCTTTTGTTTTTCATAATTTCATCCTTTAATATTGGGTTAAATCAATGATTTTTTTTAATCCTTTAATATTATATTTGTTCTTTATTGGGTTATCTCAATCTCAAGACACATATCACAGGTTTAACTGGTTAATCCGATTGATTTAAGTTTTTTTTTCTTAATTAACTTTTAGTTTTCCAACTTCATTGTTTCAATATTAGATAGATTGAAAATTAAGTTTCATAATTTATTTTGTTTACTTTCTATTAGGTTATTCTAGCTTCATGACACATGAATATTGCTTAACAGCTTAACCCAAGTTGACTCGGGGTGTTTTTGTGTCAATTTTTTAAATTGATATTTTTATTCAATTTCATCATTTAACATTGGATTGGTTGAGGATTGAACTTTATACTTTGTCTTGATTTGCTTTTTTTGGAGATATCTTGGTTTCATGATGAAGGTCGTGGGTTTTGACATTTTAACCTTGGTTAAATCGAGTCATTTTTTTTATAAGAGGTTATCTCGGTCTCATGACCTAGGTCATAAGTCTACAACATTTGATTTGCTTTTTACTAGATTGTCCTAATCTCATAACCCAGGTTGTGGGTTTGACATGTTAACCTAGTTGATTCAGTTTTTTTTAATTGATTTGTTTTTCAATTTTATAATTTAATATTGTGTTTGATTGGGAATTAGGTTTCATGATTTATTTTGGTTTGGTTTTTGTTAGGTTATCCTGACTTTATAACCCGAGAATAGTGATTAGCGAGTTAGCCTTAGTTGATTTAGCTCATTTTTTGTATCATCTTTTTAACTAAAAGTTTTACAAATTTCATCGTCCAACATTGGATTTGATAGGGTTGATTGAGAATTGAACTTCATAATTTGTTTTGATTTAATTTTATAGGGTTATTCCAGTCTCATGATTAGATTCGTAGATCAATAAGTTAACCCTTGTTAAATCAGGATGTATTTTTTTTATTTTTTTTCTATGAAGTTATCTTAGTCTTATGATTTGGGTCATGAGTTTGGCGGATTGACTCAAGTCATTTTTTAAGTATTTTTTTAATTGATTTTTTTATCTCATCCTTCAACATTGAGTTGTTGGAAATCGGATTTTGTAATTTCTTTTAATTTGCTTTATATAGAGTTATTTCAATCTTATGACCTAGGTAGTGGGTTTGATAGGTTCACCCGAGTTATTTTTTTAGGTCTTTTTTTAATTGATTTCTTTTTTTAATTTCATCATTTAATATTAGGTTGATTGAAAATGAAACTTTATAATTTGTTTTGATTTATATTGTATGGGGCTATTATAGTCTCATACCCGAATAACAGATTTAACGTATTAACCTGGGTTAATTCAAGTCAATCCAATATGTTATTATCTTAATATTAAAAAAAGATATCATCTTAAATTTTTTTAGTAAAATTATGTTTTTAGTGGTCGTCCAAGTTGCTTTTGGATCAGTAAAGTCAATTAGATCACATTAAGTCAACCCTCACATAGTTTATTTTTTTTTATTAGATAAATATTAACAATGCTTGGATATTTTTTATATATTTAAGAAAAAATTAATTTGACCCGCAACATAGCACGAGCCTAAAATCTACTATAGTATAAGGACCTTTTGATTTAAGTGCAAAATAATTTATAAGCATATACTTTATGACTTTTCTATGAAATAAAAGCTAAAAAAAATAAAATTAAATCAATTCGCAAAAGTCATAGCAAACAAAACCGCAACTTAATTCATGTCCAATCTAAGAAAAACAGGCTTAAGGCAGGCTGTTATCTCGTGCATGTTTTGTTTTGCATCATTCTATGTAGAGACACCATATCCTTTTAACTGAACCAAGACCTAGTCCTACGGGCTATTCACGACATTTTGTTGCAGGTGGTGGTAGTGCATGTATTTTTAGCTTGATCCATAGCATATCACCATGATAGGACCTGCCAAAGAGATACAGGAGCAGCAGGCTAAACCAGGCAGAAAAATCCCAGCACGTGCCTAGCTCTCTCAAGATAAGACTCTCACGAAAAATCCCATCTTCATGATGATGCATCCAGCCTAAACCCACTTCACTTGCTCAGTTAAAAGCAGATTACTGATGCTAGAATTAGAGATAACCCAAGGTTTGGAAAGGTCTAAAGCCGGACTTGTCTTTTGATGATATTTTAATTTTAGTGAATTAGAATAATACAAGTAATTGTCACTCACAAGTGCTGGCTGATATTGCTTTTGAAATCACTGCACTCAATTTGTACTCCCACAATTTCCTTCCTCTCAGACACAATGCGGACTTTGGGCACGACTCAACCTTTCATGAAGGTGCTTGGGATCAACCTCTTTCACATAGCAGTTGATCAAGTTTTAAGGAAGACAAGAAGCATGAGCTGCAAAAAATTACCTTCGTGTATGAAAAAGCAGATACAAAACAGAAGTGCAAGGATATGTCAAAGACAGGTTCAATCCAGTTCAGTATGAACAATTAAAAACAGATATATCTACTGATATGTGTAATTGACCAAGGGTGTGAGTTTCAATTCAAACCATGTAACCTCATATGCCAATCTTCGATTACAAACAATTGCAGGATATAACTGCACATTTAATGGCATACCATGAAAACATAAGCTCATGAAAAATTGTTACGTGTGTTGAAAACACAGCTAGAGTTTGCTAAAAAGGTCTTGCTGCCTCTTCCATCATTTTCTTTACTCTTGTCAGTTTTTCTATCTCCTTGAGTACCTGAAAGTGTCAAACAGAAGGAAGAAACCTCACTTTTAGGGTACCAGTATAACTAAGAAAATCTTCACAATGAAATGTTTTGCATCTTCACCTCCAATGCCAAGTCCTCCGTTGTTACCGAATCCAGTTCATCATAACCTAATTTGACAGCTATATCTGCAAAAAACATGAAGCAATTAGAAACCGTAAAAAACCTGAATTCCTCTAGGACAAGCAAAGATAAATTGCGGAGATATACTCTGGAGCGAAATTTTTGCATCAGCTGTAGCATAACCAGCTCTCAGCTCTTCATATGTAGCGACTACCTGCTCTAACACCTGGTGAGCAAATCTATCAGAAATTAGGAATGCACGGGGATTCCCAAACATATATGGTTTGACAATGAAAATCTTTCAAGCATGAAGCAGATCACTTAGGTTAAATAATTAATAAGCTGAGAATGAAGAAAAAACCTCTGAATGAGATTCTGATGCAGCAAGTTGAGTCTTGTCTTCAACCATCCCCCTTGCAACAATGTCTAAGGGTACATCAATCCATAGTGAGATCCCATGTCTCAGAAGTCCCCTACAAAAAAAATCAAAGGAACTTTCAACTCGTATTAGTTACAAAATACTGTCCATTTGGAATTTTGCACACAAAATTAAACACAAACCAGTACAATCAATGATCATGTTCATACAGGTTGGTTGAACTTTGAACTGCACCATCTCCAGCACATACCACGAGCCGACCCATAGATGTTAGCTGCTTCAATACTTCAGTCTGTTGCAAAATGCCACGTCGACAACGTTAAATTATAATCCTCAATAATACAACTACATAACACCCATTCTGAATGTTGCTGTACCATTATCGTGCCAGTCTCAAGAACAAACATAAGCAAATACGAATACAAGCCTAAAAAACATTCACCTCAGATTCGCGAAATCCCTTCTCATCTCTCTCCTTCAAAGATCTGGCAGCAAATTCACCACCGGCAGCTTCCTCAACCAAACTATCACTGAAAACAGAATAATAATGTAACTACATGAGTAATTTGAACTATCAACCACAGTGCAATTCCTTCAATTATCTTAACAACAAAAACACACCCATAATCCATACCTGTCAAAATAATAATACCTCAATGCATCCGCCAAAAGCTTACCCAAATTGGTTTTTAGAGGACCTCTCATTCCTCCATATCAAAAGCAAACCATCCCATAATAACAATTTATCGTTAGATTAACTCTCCAAAAGAATTGATCAATGTTAAAAACAAAAATAATTACTTACCTAAAAGGAAAATAGAAGTTCCCTTCAATTCAGGGGACAAATCAGCTGCTCTCTTCTGAAAATTTCACAGTTAAAAACACAATCATTTCAATTCTAACGCAAACATAAAATACTCAAAAGGGTAGATAAAAAGTAAAGGAAAATCCACCTTCACTTGAAGAGAAGTGTCAGCACCAGCAACCTTTGTTGCTGTACACAAAAGCCTAACTCAGTGAGAATAATTTGGAAAGACAAAAGACAACGAAAGAAAGCAAGAACAACCAAAACCCAGTTCACAAAACAAGAAATAAAACATAATTCAATCACTCACTGGAAGTAGTTGTTTCATTGGGAAGAGAGCAAGTAGCGGTGAGAGACGTTGGCCGAGACACAAGAGGGAATTTAGAAAAACCAGAATGTGAATAAGGTCGAGGTCGAGGTCTAATTGTTGAAGACAAGGAGCTTAAGGAAAGATTGTGAATTGCTGCTGCTAATGTTGATGTTGCTGTTGCTTTCGTTATCTCCATCGAGTGGTTAGTTATCCCGTTCCTTCTCCGCTGTTGTCTGGTTTCAACGCCTTTCTTGCAATTCAGAGTCAGGGCTGTTTTTAAAAGATTTTTTTTGCAGTGGCTTAGCCCATTTTTGTCAAATGGAGTGGTTCCATACTTTAAAAGCCCAATAATCTAGGCCTAAGATCGAGAATGATGCCTTTGACATGACACGGGATAAACGAAAAACACCCCTACATCTCTTGTAAGCTTTGTACCAATTAGGTTAAAGCTTTTATTAAAAAGTAAATCACCAATAAACCTTTCACTCGGAGTTTAGGAATACACACACACAAACTTTTAAGGAATTGTGTCTTGGATTTTTGGCATATAAATTATTAAATATAAAAACATTTTCATCTTTCATCATTTTAATATATATATATATTAAAACATATGGAAAAAACACTATATATTTATTGTAGTTATAAACTCTTTATATTATTGATGATATTGTAATCATTGAGTGTGTTTATACTATAGACGACACTATAATATCTATAAAAAGTGTTGTATTTTCTATATTTCATCATTAATTATTATTAAATTTGATTGAGTAGCTATATCCAATATTATAAATCTAGCTGAGCAACTGGATTCAATAACATTCGAGCTAACTGTGAAACCCAAGAACACAAGAAATATCAGCTTACAGGACCCACAAAAAAATCCTTTTTCGGATCTGGGCCACATGCCTTTTTCTCCCCTCTAAGATCCCCATACTTGAATCCGAGAATTGCCATGAAAATGGACATCAGAAGGAAGCCGCCTAGCTGGATTATGAACCTTCCGATCCTATCAATGAAGAACACAGTAAACCAGTAACCAGGAACAATTGCAACAAGCGCGATTAAGGACATTGCCTTGGAGAGAAGGTACATCTTTCTTGAGGAGGCCTTATTTAGCAATCCAGCAGCTGGGTATACAACTATACATCTTTCTGGGTTAAATTGAGAGTATAGAAAGCACTATCCAATAGGAACCAGGTGCTGGCTGTCCCAAGAAGTTGAGTCCCATGCTTGTAAACAAACTCTTTAGAAAAGAACCCATATGAAGAGTTGGGATTGAATCAAGAAGAATGAGCTATCTTTGATACGGACCTCCACCAATGAAAAAGAAAGAATAGAAGAAAAAAAGAGTAGAATCAGTAACAATAAAAAAGGAATAAAGAGAAGAAGCACGCTTCATTCGTTCGACCAGTTAGGGTTCAGGGATACCGTAACAAACGAAAAGATAATCTTTCTTATAAGGACGGCAGGCGGAAGGTAAGGAGGAGTGGTGCAATTTTTCCTTCCCATCGGTATGCGATATCAGTATGTAAAGTTCATATCTCTCGGAGGTCCGCTTTTGCAATTTCTGGTTTGAGGGAACTTGCTTCATCAATAGTAAAGTCCTTTTCAAGAACCTTGGCCATATCGTTATAGCAGCCTTCTTATGGTTTCCTTCAACTAAGGCAGTGTACCTAGCTGTTTCTGGCATGTTCATTCGCCAATAAGAGGTTAACGCTGCAGGGACTGAACCACATAAAAAAAAATATTTTTTTCTGATATTTTTGTATTGTTTCAATGTGATGATATATAATATAAATTTAAAAAAATAAAAAAATATTACATCAATATATTTTTTTTAAAAAAATAAAAAATAACCATTACGTAATAATATAATAACTAGCATATTGGCCCGCGCTCCGCAGTCGGTTAATAACAATTTTTTTTTTCAAATTTAAAAATGTTTGAGTTGGGTTAAAAATATGGAATGTATTTGTACCATCACTATCTTCAAATAAAGTATTTTCTAGAGTAGTACCATGAATAGCGTATAGCAGAGCAACACCCAATACATCGACAACTAATTTCTTTCCCTTTAATTTTTTTCATTTTAAGATATTTCCAATGAACCCATGGGGGTGGTGAAGAGAGGGTCCTAATTGGTAAAAAAAAAAAAACCCGCAACCCCTTGGGATTATCTTACACTTGAAAGAAGAAGTATAAAGAGGAATAAATATAGTGATAATTTGATTCTTCGTAATTTTTTTTTCTTTTATTTAATTTTTTTTCATAGTATAAAGAGAAAATAAATTAATGAGACTTTTTTTTGATACTGTATAAAAGTTGGGTGATGATAATTGTTTTTTCATTTGAGGTTGGGTTGAATTTTCTTATTGAAGAATGTTTGTTTTATCGTTTTAAAAATGCTACTAAATTTTTTTGAAAATTTGTTATTTTGTTCTTTGCTTCAAATTCATATTTTTTTTATGTTTTTGTATTATTTTGATGTGATAATATAAAAACTAGATTTTAAAAAATAAAAACAAAATTATCTCAATATATTTTTTAAAAAAAATATTTTAAAAAAATAACAATGTTTTTAGGTCTGGTTGCGAAGCCAGACCCAATCGCATTGGTTCTTTCTGCGGAGCCAGTTGGGTCTGCTTCCCAGCTAGACCCAACTCTATTAGGTTCTGCAGACCAATAGGGCCCAATAGCATTGGGCCCTGCTGCCAGCATGACCCAATAGCTTTGGGCCTTAAACATACTTTTAAAAATTTTGAGAATTTTTTATTTTTTTCTTAATTTTAAATTAATATTTTTTGATATTTTTATATTATTTTGATATGATGATATAAAAAATAAATTTTAAAAAATAAATATATTATATCACTATATTTTTTAACAAAAAAAATTACAAAATAACTGTTCGTAATAATATGATAACTAACTAGCATATTGGCATGCACTCTACAGCCGGTCAATAACAAATTTTTTTTCAAATATAAAAATACTTGAGTTGGGTTAAAAACACGTAATATATATGCATAATCATTATCTTTAAACAAAGTATTTTCTAGAGTAGCACCATGAATAAAGCATAATAGAGTAGCGCCCAATACACTGACAACTAATTTCTTTCCCCTTAATTTTTTTTTTCCTTTTAAGATATTTCTAATATATCTTAAGTATTTTAAGTGATGATATAAAAAATAAATTTTACAAAATAAAAAAAATTATCTCAAAATATTTTTTTTAAAAAAATATTTTTAAAAATAACAATGCTTTTGGGTCTGGCTGTGTAGACAGACCCAATTACATTGGCTCTTTCTGCGGAGCCAGACCCAATTACATTGGCTCTTTCTGCGGAGCCAGACCCAACATTCTTGGTTCTGGCTATCCATCCAGACACAACTTTATTAGGCTCTTCAGCCCAGCAGGACGAAATAGTTTTGGGCCCTGCTACCTAGCAGGACCCAATATAGTGGGGCCCCGCTAGCAGAAGGACCCAATTATGTTGGGGCCCGCTACCAACAGGACTTAATAGGGTTGGTCAAGTCTATTTCATTCAAAATCCGGACCTGTAATTGGTAGCCAGATCAAATTGCATTGGTTCTTTCAGCGGAGCCAGTTGGGTTTGGCTTCGGAAGCCAGACCTAACATCCTTGATTCTGGTTGTCCATCCAGACCCAATTCTATTCGGCTCTTCAGCCCAGCAGGACCCAATAGCCTTAGGCTCTACTACCCAGCAAGACTCAATAGTGGTGGGTCCTGTTGTCCAGCAAGACCTAATACAGTTCGCTCCTGCTCCCAGTAGGACCCAATTGTGTAGGGCCCTGCTACCAGCAGAACTCAATAGGGTTGGTCGAGTTTGTTTCATTCAAAATCCAGCCCTACAATTGGCCCGAAGTAAATCGGTCAACCCATCGGGTCAACCTGAAACCCGGGAGACCCGATAAAGATTTTTTTTTTCAAATGTGTTTTTTCTCTTACTTAGAGACCCTTTTTTTTCTTCATAATTTTCAATTGGTTACTAACTCATTTCAAAGTTCACTATATAAATACTAGAAAAATATTTTATTTTTTCAATGTGGGATTTGAAGCCCTTTAGTATATATATACTCTATATTCACAAGAAAAAAGTTATGTTTTCTCATTGTGAGATAATAAACCTTTTTAGTTTAAATACTTCAACTTAGAAAAATAAGATAATATATTTCCAATGTAAGATAAAAAAACCTTTTGAAATAATCTTTTAAGCTTAATTATTTACAACATGTATAGTTTTTATCTACATGGATTGTTTCTTAATTTTTTATATAAAATATTAAAACATCAGATATTTTTTTTTAATTTTTTCAGGTGACTCGGGGCCTTGGCCGGGTCTGTTTCATTCAAAATCCAGGCCTGCAATTGGCCCAGAGTAAACCAGCCAACCCTCCGGGTCAACCCGAAACTCGGGTGACCTGGCAAAAACCCGATAGAGATTTTTTTTTTTTCAAATGTGTTTTTTCTCCTACCTAGAGACCCCTATTTTTTCATATTTTTTAGTTGGTTACCAACTCATTTCAAAGTTCACTATATAAATACTATAAGAAAGTTTTATTTTTGCAATGCATGTGGGATTTGAAGCCCTTTAGTATATATACTCTATGTTCACAAGAAAAAAGTTATGTTTTTTTTCCATGTGGGATAAAAAAAATCTTTTTTGTTTAAATACTTCAACTTAGAAGAATAAGATAGTATCTTTGCAATGTGGGATAAAAAAATCTTTTGAAATAATCTTTTAAACTTAATTGTTTACAACATGTATAGTCTATATCCACATGGATTGTTTCTTAATTTTTTCATATAAAATATTAAAACTGCAAATATGTTTTTTCAATTTTTCCGGGTTGACCCAAGTTAACCCGTGTAACCCAGGACTCGACCCCTTAGCCAGATAACTAAGCCGGTTTTGATAACTATGGTTGTCATTAAAATATAACTTTAAAAAATACAATTGAAAAGAAATAAAGTGACGTGACCGGTTAAAAAACTAAAAACTAAAAAAATAGATAAAACCTCTTCTCTTTTATTTTGTTTAGGGGCCTCTTTTAAAAAATAATGATTTTTTTGTTATGTGTTTAATTTTCAGAGTGGTTTTTCTAGTTCATCTATGGTTTTGTTTTTATCTTTTATATAAATAAACTATGTTTTTGAAAATAAAAAATATTTATTTTTAGATGATATATATATATATATATATATATATAAAGATTCATTTATTCTAAGGATTATGCAAGTTCATTATTTTTGAATATATCAGATTTCTAGCAGGGTTTCTTTTATTATTAGACCATATCAAGATATTGACAATGACATAATACATAACAATTCAACACATCAATCCATTAATGATTCATAGAATTAATAATAATAATAATAATAATAATAATACCCAACTTAAGTAAGAGACAAACATAAAAATGGTTTAATTACAATATTCTAGCTTCACTCAATTAAACTAATTACAATACGCATAATCTAATCCATTAGTGATTACATTGTTCACACAAAATAAAATACATCCATCATATACGTACGTGCATGACGACCTAAATTCAAAATACATAATGCCATGCTTAAATAATTTATCAATATCTACCCATTAAACATTCTGTCACATTCATTATTCCTTAAAATATCACACTAGTCAACTTTAACATTATTCTAGTCGTCAAAAAATTTGATGCCTCTAATATTCCATAATATTCCATGATTACTAGTCAACTTCAATCCCTTTTATTACACCTAATTCCATATTTATCAACAAACAATACGTATTTAAAAAATTTGCATATACTCAATTAAAACAAGTCTTAAAATATATTATATAAGAGAGCGAAGTACCTACTTAATGCTTGAGCTCTACTAATAATCATCTGCAATGATGCGACACCTACGACCTTACCTGTTCCAACAATTGAACCACATTATTATTATTATTATTTTGTCTAAACAAAAAACTTCCACATTTTTTTATAACAAATGAAATTTGTTCTCAACCTCACATTAAATGTTTATAATGTACCAAATTAA
>Ga0307509_10006044_pt1 | contig 16507 bp, 19 predicted proteins | sample 10_EM_MG_FD_202245 | JGI IMG/M metagenome (GOLD analysis project Ga0307509, IMG submission 202245) | Populus trichocarpa ectomycorrhiza microbial communities from riparian zone in the Pacific Northwest, United States - 10_EM | ecosystem: Host-associated > Plants > Roots > Unclassified | place... | reverse complement strand
CGTTAAAGATGCATGCTGTCTTTGTACCTTAATAAAACAAACGCACTTGATTTAAAAAAAAAAAAAAAAAAAAAAAAAAAAAAAAGTAGCTGATTTTACAGAGTATTATCTCAATTATCCATGGAGAAAGTCAAATGTAGACATCATTTTTCACTGGTTGCCACAGGTGAGCGGGATTCCGGTACTGATCGGTTACTCCGTAAATGACGTTAAATCCCCAGATGTAACCCTGCAATAAACAATAAAACACCATAATATAGATCTTAGCTGTCGTAATGTAAGAGGTGGACAGGTGTAACCGAAATACAAACTAAGTAAAGAAATACACAGTAGTGTCATGAAATATACTAGGAAATATACAGAAAATTTCAACCGGTCTTGGAGCGAGAATTGTGTCTGCAGTAATGCTGGGTTCGGTGTGGGTGTGGCGGATTTCACATTCCCTGAAACCTTTGCGATGTGCAGGTACGGGTACAGAACAGGATTGCTGCAGATAAAATTTGGCTTTGGTTAGTTGGAATATTTCAGCTAGCTGGGAATCATTCGGCTCAGCGTGAATGATCGTGGCTGATAGATCCTTGCTCTGGTAAGATAGCTGGTGTTCTCTTCTCTCGGAGTCCCAATTGGTCGTGTTTGCTACTCGAACAGGGGTGGTTGGTTGCTAACCCTCGGCTGACAGGGGAGTTGATCGTAGGCGACTATTTGCCACTTCTCTCTCATATCTTTCCACCGTGGGACAGTCAGTCAAGGGTTTCAGATAGTTAGCGGAAGAAGGAAATTTTAGGACAGCTGACTATAAGAGGAGGATCTCCTGTGCATAGATAGTTGGGCAGCCAGTCATGGTTGGACTTTCTTGTTGCTTAGATTTTTATTCTTGGTTTTCTTTTCTATGCATGAGTCTTGGGTGAAGGTTAACTAATTATCTGAAGGGAGTTGAATCAATTGCGAATTGTGACTTCTTTTATAAGCCGGGTTTCTCATCAGTGATGGTTGTGAACTTATAGTTTCCTCCACTTCGGAGAGTAGATACGGTTGCCGGTGTCGCTTCTTTTTCAGTATTCGAGTACCGTATTAACTTGAATAAGAGAACGGTGTGCTATGTAGTCAAGAATTCCCTACCTTGGAAAAGGGGCGAAAAACACAGCAAAATAAGAGACGTGAAAAAACAAAAACTGGCAGACCTTACCGGAGGGGGCAACTCCAACGACATAGCACACCGTTCTCTTATTCAAGTTAATACGGTACTTGGGCACAAATTAAGCATCCGGATGGAGTGGACCAGATGTCCCTGCGGCAACCCTGGATTTTGTTTATTGCACTAAATATTAATTTGCGCCCAATCCAAATTAAACTTTCCTATTGCTTCTCCAAAGGTAACGGATAATTTCTTTTACATGTGAATACTCATGCCCCTCTACTTGTGTTATACGGTAGTCCAAGAGAAAAGCAGCACGCTTGTCTACATCATGAATGGAACTATATTACGAATAAGAATTAGATTTATAGGGTTAAACTTCTTTATCGAAACCCTCGAACTGTTGCCACCTCTCTCATTTGGCTTGTGCACTTGGTCGATGAATACAAGGGTGAGAATCACAATGTGTCGCACTGCACCCTGCGCGTACAATTGAGCTTGCTGTCCGAAAAGGCTGATATCATGTAAGGAATTTTACCGGCATGGTAGATGGCCCGGGGTGGTAGGTAATGCTATGGTATGGAGAAACCTGCTGGTCCTCGGGTATTAGAGCTCACGGAAATTCACGTTGGCAGTGTGATATCCGGATTATCCGGACCCAGGAGAACCGGGTGTGGCTGTGGTTCGGATGAGAAAAAGCATCTGGATGCTCATAGAATACGAGAACACTGGAGTTTTGAAAATCTAAGCTATAGAGGGCCACTGCAGCCTGAACAGCCTTTCGCAAAATCCTTCTCGGGTCACCCGGATGCCACTTTCCCCAAGTATTGACTGGCCTATTCGGGAGAGTCCGGGAGAGGTAAAACCTCTCGGGGAAAATAGAACATATGATACCTACGCCTTGTATTTGGCTCCGGACATTCCCTCCACATTTATTGGATAGCAGGCCGATACTGTGTAACACCAATTGCGCAACAAATGTGTTTTTTAATCCCCTCCACCCCCCCCGCTAAATTCACCGACTACCATACTTGAACACCCTGCTACCATTCACTAGTCTAAATTTCAACGACAAAACCGATAGGCAAAACGAAATAAATCCGACATCAGGTCCAAACCCCGGTATATCAATAAACTGTGGTAATGTCAACAACAGCAACAACGTATGGAATTACTACGATATATCAGTAACCGATGGGAAACGTGCAGTCCTAGAATGGCTTTCTCCCCTCGAACCACGCGAAAGGCACCAAGCCATAGGCATGGACCGGGTGCCAGGGGTGGGCGGCTGGCTTCTCGATACAAGCGAGTTTACTCAATGGAATCACGGGGGAGAAGGAGCTGCCAAACCTATCTTATTTTGTTATGGGGATCCCGGTGTCGGAAAAACTTATCTGAGGTATGGACAGTGACTCGCTTAAAGAGTGCAAACGAGGCTAAATAACAGAAATGATAGCTCCCTTGTGATAGATAGACTGTGCGACCAGGCAAGTGGAAACAATATGGCAGTGGCATGCGTGTACTGCGACTTCACCGCTCAAGAACAATCGGCGATGGGGTTACTTGGGGCACTGTTGAAGCAAGTTGTCCTCGCACTAGATCCTATCCCGGATCAAGTACACAAAGCGTTTGAGGGTTCGAAGAGAGGGGTTGGGGGTCGTCGACTTCTACTGCCTGAAATCCTCGAAATGTTCTTCAAGTGTTTGTCCTGTTTACGGAAGGTATTCATCTGCATAGATGCATTGGATGAGTTTCCCGTGAAGCACCGGCCGGAGCTTTGGGAATGTCTGCAGACAATTGTACGAAAGAGTCCGAACACTCGGCTTTTCCTTACTGGGAGGCTTCACATAAGAGCCGAGGTGCAGAAGTATTTCCTTAGCACTGCCGGGATGCTGCGAATCAGTTCTAGAAGGCATGATATCGGGTTATATCTTAGGAAGAGGCTCGACAGAGACTCGGAGCTCGATGCGATGGACCAGGAATTGGAAGCCGATATTCTAAGAATTATCCCAGAGGCGGTTTCGGGGACGTATGTGTTCTCTCGATATCGTGAATTGTAGAAATTGAGCTAATGGTGATCCCCAGATTTCTCCCTGCTCCTCTCAACATGGATGCAGTCCTTACGGAGGCAACAATTCACCAAAGGAGACAGGCGCTTCATAGGATTACCAAAGGCCTTGGTTTACAGGATGCCTACGACAAGACATTGGATCGGATAAGGCAGCAGGGAGGAAGCAGATCGAGGCTTGGGATCGAGGCGCTGATGTGGATTTCCCGTTCTGAGCGGCCCTTGGGATCTCAGGAGTTGTGCCATGCCTTGGGGGTAGAGTTAGGAGCGGAAGGCTTTAGCATCCAGAACGTCCCTTCAATAAGGACCGTACTCGGCTACACCTTAGGGCTTGCCATTATTGACGAACAGGGATCAACCCCCCGTCTCCTGTATTTCACACTTAAGGAGTATTTAGAACACGCCACTCTATTTGTAACTGCTCACTCGATGATGGCCAAGATCTGTCTCAGCTATTTGAACTGTCGGTCAATTCGGGCGTTACCACCCAGCCTTGCTTACGTTCCGGAGACAGCACCATTTCTTGAATATGCCACATGTTTCTGGGGAGCCCATGCTGGCAGGTGGGTCACCGAACCAGTGAAATCTCTAGCGTTGCGACTGCTTGACGGATACGAAAACCATGTATTTGCCGCTGGTCTGTGGAGAGGCAGAATGATTGAGAAGTGGTGGATGGCGGGCGATGTTCAAGGAATTACTGGACTACACTGCATAGCATTTTGGGGGATTACAGAAATTGCAAGCATCATGGTGACGACGAAAGGACGGCAACTGAATAGGCGTGATACTATGAACCGGACGCCACTAATGTGGGCTGTTGAATATGAAAATAGAGGGATGATGGAGCTATTTCTAGAGCAGGAGGATATCGAACCAGACAAGGTTATCCAACACGGTCGCACAGCATTCTCTTTAGCTGCCGGACTGGGCAATGAAGATGCATTAAACCTTCTTTTGCAGCGCGGGGATGTCTATCCCGATTCAATGGATAGCAATGGTCGAACACTCCTATCATTTGCTGCAGAGCGGGGGCTAGAGGATCTAGTGAAGCTGCTTTTGCAACGCGGGGATGTCGATCCTAATTCGCCGGATAGCAATGGTCGGACACCATTATTATATGCCGTCATTACGAGGGCTGCTGGTGTAGTGAAGGTACTTCTTGGACGCCCGGGGGTCAATCCTAACTTATCAGCTGATGATGGCCGAACACCTCTATTCTCTGCTGCCTGGAGGAGATACTCCGATGTAGTGAACCTGCTTCTGGAACGTGGTGATATCAATCCCGATTTACCGGATAGAAATGGTCGAACACTCCGGTCATTTGCTGCTGAGTGGGGGCGAGAGCATCTGGTGAAGCAGCTACTCGAGCGCGGGGATGTCAACCCTGATTTGCGTGATATCAGTGGTCAAAAACCCCTGTCATATGCTGTCCTGAAGGGACGAGAGAGTGTAGTGAAGCTGTTATCGGAATACGGAGCACCGAATTGCGAATCATTGGAGCTCTGCGATCGAGTGCCAATCTGTGTCGCAGACGAGAATGCCTCACCTAAAGAAGCAGGCCATTCACCCTCGGCAACAGAACCTCTTACTTTAGGTACAGCCGATAGCCCTCCACCCGAGGCTCCTATCTCTGGTTCCGTCCTATCCGAGCCGCCCCCAGAAAAAGCTCTTCTACTCAAACGGTTCTCACCATTTCAATCTCTCTCACCCCTGGAGCCATCCATCCTTCTTCCATCCCTTGACCCTATCTCCTTATTTGCTTTCTTCCTTCGTACCTTAATCCAGTTCATTTTCCTATTTTTGGCATTTATGATATGCGGGTATTGGGATTCTCTTGAATTATTTCATGCCATGCACTCAGCTTGGAAGTGATCGATCATTCAGTGTCGGTTAAACCCATTTATTTTGTAGTTTCGTCCCTACGCCATTTCCATTTCTTTTTTTACTTTCATTTTTGATTGCAACTCAGTACTTGCAGTGTCATAGAGGTAGAAGGATTGGTTTGAAATAAAATATCATTGTGATCGTCACCCCCGTATGTCGGAAGTCAATCACCAAATTAGGAAACCAAAAAAATCTGGCATCTTGGTGTTATGAGGTGCCGATTGTGGGTTCGAGAGACGAGCTAGAGAGGGAAGAATAAAGTGAAGTCAAGGCAGGAACGGCTGTATATTTTCGGGAGTCTTGTCTTTCTTATCTATCTAGCTATGGCGGTACAGGGAGTTTATATAGAGAACCCAAAGCACTTCTAACAGTTGCCCCACTCACCGGAATCCCTCCTGAGTTACAAATAGGACCAAGGAGTCCCGGCCCCATTTTTGATGTGGATCAGTCATGCGGAGCGGCCATTGAAGGCTAATCAGCTCTGTCATGCTTTTGCGATCGAGCTGGACTCTACAGAGTTCAATGCCGGCAACATACCTTGGATGACGACAGTGGTCTGCTGCCGTCAAGGGCTTATTACTGTCGATACGGAAGCATTAACAGTACGACTGATCTATTTTACTCTCAAAGTGTATTTTCCCACCCACCCTGATATTTTCAGTAGATCTGACTTGGCAATGGCAGAGAGGTGTTCAAAATGTGAACGCTAAAGGCACAATCCATTCTATGTGGATAATACAGTGCAAGTGCAAGCGGGGTTGCATGGCACACTAAGAGAGGAGGCAGTAGAGCAGATTGGTAGGAGTTCTGGTTCTTATTCTTCTAAGCTAGGTAGGCAGTAGCAATTATATTTATACAAAAGTGCTTGCCTATATATGTGAGGGAAAACAATGTAAGAAACATAAATGCAAACATGTTTGACCCTGAAAACCTGCCAAGTAAATCCCAAATAATGTGTGTGAATCCATAAGGGTGTGAGGTGATTATTAGAAATATTATCACCAACAATGGTGCATAAGAGATGCATAATCAACTATAAAATCCTCAACACCTGATAGGAAACCACATGTTAAATCCCCAGATATAACCCTGAAATAACGAATAAAACACCACAATATATGTCTTAGCTGTAGTAATATAAGCACTGAACAGGTGTAGCTGAAACACAAACTAAGTAAAAGAATACATGGTAGTATTATGAAATATACTAGGAAATATACCGAGAATTTCAACAAGATCTGCTTCACATTTCTGAATTCGAAACAGGTGAAGGCCCTTCCAATCTGTCCCCCTAAGATTTATTCCTCCTTCAATGATGACTATCCCTTTTTGAGGTATTGTTCTCTATACTCGGAAGTTCATGCGAGCCAGGATTTTTCGGACTGTGCCAGATCACTTGCTCTGCAACTGCTTCAGGAATTTGATTACCACGTATCCACATACTTCCTTGTAATACACATGTGCTCTCTTGAACTTCCATATTACCGTTACACCTTTAGGCTTAGTGGAATGCACTGCGCATCTTTCTTCGGAATTGTCGAGATTGTAGCGGCTTTGATGGAGATACAGGGTTACGATACCAGCAAAGAGTGGTATCTGGGAGATTCTCCACTTGCATTGGCTGCTCAGAATGGACATGAGGAAGGGGTGAAAATGCTGACAGGGTGGGCAGGAGTCGACCCTGACGAACCGAATCATTCTGGCATGATAACGCTCTCCTATGCAGCTGGGTACGGTCGTAAAGGGGTAGTGGAGATACTGATTGGGCGGGTAGAGGTCAACCGCGACAGAATAGATGATCTCGACCAACGCCGCTGTTCTATGCAGTTGGGAATGGGCATGAGGATGTGGTCATGATACTGCTCGGGCGGGCAGGGGTTAGTCCTGGTAAGATAAACAACATGGGCCGAACGCTGCTCTCGCATGCTGCTGGGCATGGACAAGAGGTGATGGTGAAAATACTACTCTAGTGGGAAAACGTTGAGGTGGACAAGCCAGATAAATGCGGTAGAAGACCGCTCTTGGATGCCGCTTATGGGGACATGAGGGAGTGGTGAAAATTATGCTTGAGCGGGAAGAGGTCGACCCCGATAAGCCAGATAATAATGGCCGAACACCGCTCTCGCATGCCGCTGGGGGGCATGAGAGAGTGGTGAAAATGCTGCTTGAGCGGGAAAAGGTCGACCCCAATAAGCCAAATAATCAAGGGCGAACACCGTTCTGGTATGCCGCTGGTAATTGGGGTGACTCTGCCACCCAAGAGAGTGTAGTGAAATTATTTCTCGAGCGGAAAGAGGTCAACTCCGATCAGCCAGATAATGAGGGTAGAACACCGCTCTCGTATGCGGCTCAGACATGATTTGAGGGAGTGGTGAAAATGCTACTCGGGCGGGAAGAGGTCGACTCCAACAAGTCAGATAATAATGGCAGAACACCGCTCTCACATGCCGCTGCGTGTAGACGTGGTGGAGTGGTGGGCATACTACTTGGGCAAGGAGAGGTCAGTGTTGAAAATGGGCTAGACTGCTCACCATTACTGTTACAGCTATTGCAGTGTTCTCAGCCACCTACCGAATAACCTACCGAATACATATATTCCCATTCGCACTGCACACGAAACACAACCTCTAGCACCTGCTATGCATTCTCGCTCCCATACCGTTTCACCAGCACTAGCTCATACTCAGCCGAACATCTATCCCTACATCTCTAGTGCGACAACATCAAACACTATCAAACATCCAACGAAACACGAATACTCAGGATTACCGAATACCAACTTGATCCGAGGACATGAGCTTAAACCTCGGCATAGTGATTAACCAAAGACCTCGGGAATTCGGTATCACGACCAGAGTGATCCTCAGCGCCGGGAAGAAAGGCAGAGAAACGGAATAATCTCATGTGAGATTGGGCATGTGCAGGACGCATGCTGGAGTGGAAAGGATTCCACAAGGAAGGATATAAGTCAGTTAGATCTTCTCTTTGTTCATTAGTTATCTGCTTACTTGTCCTTCGTCTCTTTGAGTGTTTTCCTCTCCTCGTTAATTGTTGTCCGCTCTTTGGCCACTTGGTTTCTTTTACTTTTGATAAGTCTTCTGTTACACTCTTTATATTTCTACGACTATACAAATTGATCGCTTCCACACTGGACCAGAACGCTCTCTCCATCCGCTGTGCTGTAACCTTCTTCTAAAAAGTCAGCCTTGACAAACCTGATAACTGTGGCAGAGGACCGCTCTCGTATACCTCTGGGGGTGGGTTTCCGGAATATATTGAGGGATATATGGGAGTGGTGAAAACACTATTGGGGCGAGAAGAAGTCATCCCCGACGAGCAAGACAATTCCGGTGGAACGCCTCTTTCGTATGCAGCTGAGCACGGATTTGAGGGAGCTGTGGGAATGCTACTTTGACGGGAAGAGGTCAACCCCCACAGGTCTGATAATCTCCACCGAACGCCGTTCATGTTGGCAACTAGTGGTGCGCATGAGGGGGTGGTAACGCAGTTGCAAGCTCTCAAAGCAGTGGTTCCACCGCGACCAAATGCTGAGCAGTCACCACCTCATCAAAGACACCGACGTTTCTTCTTATTCGTATTCCGTCGTTCACGGAAGCTGTCCTAAGATATCATCTCATTTTTTGCCCAAGGAAATTTCATGCGATAAGAGTGAACTTATACGCCACTACAGCTATCTCAAACTAGATATCTAATGTAGTTGAGCCAGAAGTTGTGAATTTCTGTTTAGGATGTGTAGTTGTTGGGAGGGCCTTGTTGCTGGAATCAAATAGTCCTATTGCAAGAACATCGAGTGTATGGCTCGGAGTTTTCTTTCTCTCCCATTCTATCTGATTTTTCTAACTGCTGTATATTCTTGCACTGTTTTTCCTCTTTTACTATTCCTTTTTCCTCTCTTAATTTCCTTCTCCCTACTTCCTCCCTATGTGATATATCGCGCGCAGATAGAGTCCAGTTTTTTTATTTTTTATTTTTTATTTTTTATTTTTTATTTTTTATTTTTTAGATATGATAGATGAAAAGCAGTGTACTGTACTACTAGCATTGCATAATGATGTCGTAGTCCTTCCCAACAAGGAACCTCATCTTGCTGATTCGGAAGTACAATCCTGGGAATGGGAGAGATGGAATGGGGAGAAGTGCGGTAACGGGATTTGATTTGTGAAAGGACTATTTAAAGTTATTAGATTTTGCAGGTTTTTTTAAACTTTGATCGATTACGGTAGCAACAACGAAACACAACGAGTGATGGGCGGTGGAACCAAACGAAACGCCAAGTACAGTATTGTAACTCACAGTGAAAACAATCGCACACTCGGGTGCGGGAAAACCTTTTCCATTCACAACTACAGTCTCACACTCAATGATGGTTACTTCAATAACTAGCTAACGGCGATCACGGGTGTATATACCAACTACAAAGGCATCATATGCATCCATGAGCCACCATGCTACCCAATGTGAGTCTCCTCATCCCCCGTGAGCACTCCCGAGCTAACAAAAGAAACAAACTCTCACCTTCATCCAGGCTTTCAGATCTTCCACGCTCGCCTTACAGCGCTTCAGCCCCCCCCCCCCGACTTTCCCGAAAGCTCACGGTCACGATGCTATCTTGCATTCCTGCATTCGAAATGCTTTCTACAAACACACGCTCGTAACCGAAATGTGTGTCCGGATCCTCAGCGCATTTCCGAACCACAAACAAGCGCATTCCCAGAAGCTATCCGAACGACAAAGAAACTCTCGAGAGAATATGCCGAGCAGCATCATTTCCAACAATATCGTTCAAGCAAATCTCGGGATAGGCGCCTGGGATCGGTGCAGCGCCGGAAGGATATGGGAGGAAGAGATGGATGCGCGGAGGATATGGGGTGTGAAGAAGTTTCTTTCATGCTAACAAAGAACAGAACAAGCATCGCATAGTTTAACGAAAGGGGAAGGGGAATATAAGTGAAAGAGGGGACATGCGTGGAAGAAAATGTAAGCGGTCGTGGGAAAAAGTGGAGTTCACATAAGCCGTTCGGCAGCCACAACCACCGATCGACCTTTGCTTTCTGAGTGAAAATTACCGCGCTTATGCCTATGAAACTTACCACAAAAATATTTGCACACTCTCCGGAGGGGTTAACTCTCGTCTTCTGTAATAATTATCAAAGACATTTCGTCGCTAAAAAGTAATGGGTTGTGAAAGCGGGGGTGTTACTATCCTTCGCGGGTCTTGTTTCTGTGGGCGGTTTTCTTCAGTGATAGTTAGCGATTGGTAGTTTCTTCCGTTTTGAAGAGTAGATACACTCTAACCTGGTTATTTGTTTTTCAGCAGCGTAAATTCTGGAGAAACTCGACCCTCCACAATTACCTATATGGAAGTTATTATCCCCAGAAAAGCAAACACAGGGTTAGTCTTCAATAGTGGCTACCTAAAGAAGTATGGCGGCGGGCCAAGTTTACCCACAATTTACGGTAGGTACAGTTGCCCGGGTTTCTTCTTTTTCAGTAACTTACCGGTGTTTTTGCTTGGGAGTACAGTACCGATTGTCTAGTCCGAACGCGCAGTGCACCATAACTTATTTTTCACCAGACCAGCAACGAGAAGAGTGATACTGGTTTCACAAGGAGACGGTGGTTTAACAGGCCCCCGCTTTTATTTCACTGAACTAGACCCTGCTTTTCTCATCAACCGACCATCCCACACTTCTCCAATTCAACAGAGCAAGCAATACACTGTCGAAAATGGCTCAATCTGCCATCAACGAGAGCCGAAACTGCCTCAATACTACGACTAATAATGTTTGGAACAACTACACCGTCGCCGAGGACCTGTCTCCACTCCTTACCTGGCTACCACCACTCGACCCCGGCTTGCGGTATAGCGACATTTAAGAGCGCCGAGTCAATGATGTCGGGGAATGGCTCATGGCCACCGAGGAATTTAGAAGATGGAGCGGATTGAGTGAGGAAGGTAAGGGGGATGAGGCAGTTCTGTTCTGATATGGAAATCCGGGTGTCGGAAAAACATTTACGAGGTAATACGAATCCTGATCCAGAGAGAGAAGTGAAATCGTGCTGACATGGTGTGATGGCAGTTCGTTGGTAGTGGACAGACTGGGCGATTGGACCAAAGAACGAAAGAGTTCTGTTATATGTTTTTGCTCTGATTTTGCGGAACAAAACGAGCAGACCGCCACCAGTATGCTGAGTTCCCTGCTGAAGCAGGTGATCAGTGGAATGGAAAGTGTCCCGGTGGATATATAGCGAGCCTTGCAAGAACAAAAGAAGCCCGTTAGTGGACGCAAACCGCAACTTGGTGATATCGTGAAGATGCTGCAACTCATACCGTCTTCACACGTTTATGGCCATTGACGCTCTTGAGGAGTGTACTGCTGTTCAGCGATTTCGGCTTTTTGATTCGTTGAAAGTAATTTCGGAGAAGTCCCCGGATGTCCGAATATTGGTTCCCGGAAGGACTCATATTCGCGACGAGATTGAACGGCGCCTCACCGAAGGAGTAAGAAGTGTCTCTCTTAGCCCCACCAGGAACGATATTATCAGATTCCTTCGCCTTAGACTGTTCGAGGAGGAAACACCAGATGCTATGGATGAGGCTCCAGAGGCAGAAATTCTGAGGATTCCCGGAAGTATACCGGAAATGCGCGTAGCGGGCATGGTGTAGAGAATCGGATCTTGTCCTCCCGGCTAACATATCTATATATATCTATATAGGTTTATACTGGCTTCTTTACATATCGAAGCCATCTTGCAAGAGGCGACAACATATCGGAGACGAGAAATGCTGAGTAAAATGACACCTGGGTTGGGTTTGAGCAATGCCTACGGTACAACGATCGAACGGATAAAGGCCCAGGGTGGGGATAAATCAAGACTCGGGATGGGGGCTTTGATGTAGGTCAGTTATGCGGAACGGCCTTTCAAGGCGGATCAGCTCTGCCACGCCCAGCAATCGAGCTGGGCTTTACAAATTTCAATGCCGGCAGCACACCTTTGATGACTACATTAGTGAGCTTCTGTCAAGGGCTTATTACTGTCTATAAGGAAGCATCAACCGTACGACTGATCCATTTTACTCTCAAAGAGTATTTTTCCACCCACACTGATATTTTCAACCGACATCACTCTGCAATGGCAGAGATCTGCTTTACATATCTGAATTCCTAATAGGTCAAGGCCCTTTTAGTCAATGATCGTTATTCCGCCTTCAGTGATGACTATCCCTTTTTTAGAGTATTGTTCTCTATACCGGGGGATCCATGAGAACCAGGATCTCTCAGGGCTGAGCCAGATTACTTGCCCTGCAGCTGCTTTAGGAATTTGATGGCCATCTATCAATAAACTTCCTTGTAACAAAGATCCACCCTCTTTGACTTTCGTGGGGTTGGTGTCTCTGCTATAGGCTTAGTGGAGTGCACTACGCATCGTTCTTCGCAATTATTGAGATTCTAGCTGCTTTGATACAGTTACAACGTTATGATACCAACAACTGGTTGTTGTTAGACGGATTTGCTTGGCTTTGTTAAGGGAGTGGGAAGGATAGTTTAGGAGATATTTTCAGACAGAACGGCTATTTGAGAATGTTCTATAGAAAGTTTATCCTCATGTGCTTTTCTTTGTTATCACGGGAGTGTAGGGAGGAATAGGGAGATGTGGCAAACACAGAGATATGTGTGGGTGATCCATAGGTGGATCAGTATGTCGTATTATGTTTTACTTATACACCTGTCTTTACCGTTAGTTTGATTTTATAGAAGGGAGCAGTTTGGAGCAGAGCGAACGAGACAGAATGAACGATGTATTATAGGCGGTAAACTTACGCTCCATATCCTTCCCCCGAGTGCCTAAGTTCCAGCTCAAATCTCTTAATCTGTTGGCTACTTCCGTGCAACCCTCATTTCCCTCTACGTTACGTTTGACACTGGCGGCTTTTGGGGAGTTCTCCACTTGCATGGCCTGCTCGGAATGGACATGAGGAAGTGGTCAAAATGCTTGCAGGATGGGAAGGGGTCGACCCTGACCGGCTGAATAATTATGGCCAGAAACCGCTCGCCCACGCAGCTGGGTTCGGGCGTGAGGGAGTGGTGGAGATTTCCGCTCGGACGAGCAGAGGTCAACCCCCACAGGAGAGATAATTTCGATCGAACACCGCTGTCCAATGCCGTCGGGAATGGGCATGAAGGGGTGGTCATGATGCTACTCCGGCAGGCAGGAGTCTGCACTGATAGGATAGACAACATGGGCGATAGGATAGACAACATGGGCGATAGGATAGACAACATGGGCTGAACGCTGCTCCCGCGTGCTGCTGGGAACGGACAGGAGATGATAGTGAAAATACTACTCGGGTTGGAAAAGGTAGACCAGTCAGATAACGAAGGCAGAACACCGCTCCCGCATGCCGCTGAGGTGGGACATGGCGAAGTGGTGGAATTACTACTCGGTCAAGGAAGGGTCAACCCTGAAAAACCAGATACCTGTGACAGAATACCGCTCACGTATGCCTCAGGGTGTAGGCGTCGATGTTGGATAACTCCGGGAAATCTATTGGAGGGATGAAAATGCTGCTCGGGTGGGAAGAAGTCGATCCCAACAGGCCAGATAATTATGGTAGAACACCGCTCTCGTGGGCCTCTGGGTATGGATATGTGAATGAGGTCAAATTACTACTTGGGCGGGAAGAGGTCGACCCCGACAAGCCAGGTAATAATCGCCAAACACCGCAGTCGCATGCCGCACGCCGCTCTCGCATGTCTTAGAGGGGTTGCTTTAGGATGACACCGTGAAGTATATGGGAGCGGTGAAATTGCTGCTTGGGCGGAAAGGGGTCAACCCCTATAAGCCAGATATTGCCGGCACAACACCGCTCTCGCATGCCGCCGAGAGTGGAAATGGGGATGCGGTGAAATTACAGCTCAGGCAGGAAGAGGTCAACTCCGATAAGCCAGATCATTATTCCTCTCTTAATTTCCTACACCCCCTCCCTCCTCCTTTCCTAACAGATCGAGCATAGATAGTGCTTTTTTTTTCTAGATAGATAGATGAAAAATATTGTACTATAGCATAATGATTCTCGCACCCCGTGCTAGCGAGCTACAAGTAACCTTATCTTACCAGTGATTAGGCACTTTGACGTGGGTTGTTATTTTCACATACTATTACATAAGCATCAATCATTGGTGCCCGGTTAATTTTGCCGACGCAATGATACGCGGAGTGACTTTTGTGCAACGCTAAGGTTGCAAGCGCAGGCCCACTCCCCCACGCAACCCATCTATGATACCGTGCCGTACTTTTCCCTCAACACACTCCACCCTTCTCGAGAACGAATTTCAACAAGAAAGCCGATATATCATATACAAGGCGAAATGAATTCTCAACCCCCCAACATCTCAATATGGAATAACTGCGATTTATCGGTAACCGATGAGAAGCGCGCCCTTCTCGAATGGTTATCTCCGCTTGAACCTCGCGAAAGGCACCAGGCTATAGCCATGAATCGGCTAGCTATGGTGGGCGGTAGTATTCTTCGTAAAAAGAGGATTGCAAAGTGGAAAGGGGCCGGCGGAGATGCTAAACCTGTCTTAGTTTGTTACGGGGATCCGGGTGTTGGGATTATCAAGCTTATTCATTACTATGTAAATGGAGACGCCGCCAATCAAGGCATACGGCCACCAACAGCAGTACAATCCCGGGGTATGCCAGCCCAACCCGCCTATCCCGCAGTATATATGGAAAGTACCACCCGTGCGACATGTAGGAAACCACCACAGAAACCCGAATGCCCGGCCAGAACACGGCTATCTACTAAATAAATAAACACAACCATGGGCATACCCATCTCGCAACCCTCCGTGCAAACATAAATCCTTCAAAATAAAAAAATAAAAACAATCACAGGCAGTCCTGTCTCGCAGCCCATCACACAAACAATTTAGCTATAAACCCCTCCTTCCAGCCATCGCACAAATTCATCCCAAGCAGTCTGAAAGCAAGTATCACCGCGCCTTTCCCTCAAGTGCTTCCCAAGACCCCCTTGGGCAAAATCACCCATCCGACACCTCGGGCATCTCACAGCGCCCACCGTGACATGTCGGATGACCAACGAGTTAGCCAAACCAGCTTCAACATCATCCCACCCATCCGCAATGTTGTTCCAAAACTCATTAGCCCACAATACTAAGTGGTCACCATTGTGTTGTAGGTGTTCATAAATGTTACCGAAGGGAAGTGAGTACGACAAACAAATCGCCCGATTCCCTCTCATCTCAACACCATACAAGAAGACAAGGTCATCCCGCTTGGGCAGTCAGACAACCGGTCTCCTGCAGGCATTCCCGTCACAATTGTGTCTGAGGCATCTCTGACAGTCTCTGAGGACGTCAGCCACCCTCAAGCCTTGAGCGTCTCGAAAGTACACTTGTGCAGTGAAGGGGTTACCGGCGACCACTCGAACATCCTCAATGTATCGGGCGCATAACGGAATTCCCATGCCTATGTGTAACGACCCTACGATAGGTAGCTACAATCACTATCACCTTAGCCCAAATGGTATACCAAGAGGTAACCAGAGGTGGTATGGTCTCGTATACTTTATACAAATAGCGGGTAAACCTAGGATAAGGCCTAGGGGATAGTTGAGTGGCCTGGAGGAACTCTATTAGGCAGGGTAACCTTTCGGGAGAACATTCGCATAAGGTCAAGAGAATTATGGGAATGTTACACGGACCTCCGAGAAGACTTCTGTGGTCGCCTGGAGGACTTCCTGAGCGGTTAAAGGCATAAGAGGGCAAAGTTACCCTACCTTGGGAATTTGGTCATTATACCCATGGGTCCCAGTTACTCTACTGAGGAACCCAAGTTACCCTACCTTCACCGGCAAAGTCATCCTAGAACTTAGAGGTCGATTGCCTCACATTCTATGGGCTCTTAGATGTTCTTGGGCGCACACGCATCTGCGCAGGGAGGCCCCACGCCTATATAAGGGTGGCCCGAACATACTATTGAACTTAGGCGGGTTTAGCTAACACCCCCCTCTGGCCCCAGCGTTGGGACGGTGCGTCATAGGCAGAAGGCTGTGTAGTTGCTCGTTTGCTAGTTAAAAGAGGTCATTGGAGCAGCTGCCGTAACACCGTATAAGTCGTCGCCATCCGACCGACTGAATGTCGTTCGCAGGATATATAAGGGGAGTATGGGTAACCGCCCAAATGGGGGTCATCCATATATGGTCTCTCGGGCATCTAGGAGTCTATTCTAGCCTATGGGTTGTGGGGTAGTCTTCCTAGTGGTACTCAGGTAGTCTCAGAAGGCCAGGGTGCTTTCGAGACAAATACCTCAGTAACCAGCCCGGGCCTTCTCCCCTTGATTTGTAGCATTACTATGGGTTGTTATTGGAC
>Ga0307509_10006043_pt1 | contig 16509 bp, 21 predicted proteins | sample 10_EM_MG_FD_202245 | JGI IMG/M metagenome (GOLD analysis project Ga0307509, IMG submission 202245) | Populus trichocarpa ectomycorrhiza microbial communities from riparian zone in the Pacific Northwest, United States - 10_EM | ecosystem: Host-associated > Plants > Roots > Unclassified | place... | reverse complement strand
AGTAACGCATTAATAGCGGGGAGAGTGAAATCAATGGGCAGCCAGGCGTTTCTGAATCTTGGAAACAGCAGGGGCTACAAGAAAAAATCAGATTCCTTGATGCGAATTCAAAATAAAGTAGACTTGCCCACAATGGGAAACCGTGTACTAAGCTGGTTCATCGCGTAAAAAAGTACTCCCAGGTCGTTTCTCAACTCAGTTTGGTCGACGAGTGGCCATGACGCTTCAAGGGCATCAAGGTCCCTGATCGCGATATCTGCAGCAGTCCACCAACAGGGCTAAAGAGATGGGTGAGAATCGTGGGTATCGCACTAAAACGATGAATCATACACCGATAATCGGTTCAAGAAAAGCAAAATCTCGCTCCGAAATATATTTGATGACAGCTATGCATGCTCGGGAGGCACGAGAGCTTTGATCAAAGGACATTGAATCTTCGAGGGCGAAGCCGCGGTGAAGGTAAATAGTAGCCGAATGTGCCAAAGTGTACGCCAACACAACACTATGCCTCTCTTCGGGTAAGAGGGCATCGAGCTGATTGATAGGAACAAGCGTAGATAAAAAGAGCGTAATGCTATGCTCAAGGGTTCGCATTTCCTCCTGAAGCCTTGGCGGCGGCTTTCCATCTGCTATGGTTGTTAGAGATTGCATTTTGGAGGATATGGAACCTACTTGACGACCAACTGCTTGCGAGATAGTCAGCATGGGCAAACAAAGCAGAAGCTTTTGCTCGAATAGCTGGCACCGAAAAACTGTTGGCAGAGACTGATCCCGAGAGGAATGAGCGGATGGTCGGCGATGAAGGATGGGCGTCAATATGGCCCTGTATTAATATTAAATATCAGTCAGTAACGAACAGGTAACCCCCTCCCCCCAAAAAAAAAGAAAGAAAAACCCCACCTTCTCGTAATCCTTGATTTCTTGAGGCCAAGGACAACAAACTGAGTGACGGGTACCAGGTTTATCTGGAATGACACATGGCTTCCGAAGCACAACCGACCAGCAACGATCCAAATTGTAAACCTGCCAGAAAGCAAGATTCCTCTCCCCATCGAGTATGTCACTCAACGCAGGCTTCATGTCGGAATCCATGGAATCACAGGACCATGCTTGAGTATTCAGGGATGGTCTTCGGCCAAGGCCAGCTTGGACACTGAGCGAAGCAGCTGCACTGACATGGTAACTACCCTCCAGTAAACGACCATTTGCAAGGAAGTACTGAGAAAGCAGGCATGAAGCTTGGATAACATCGACGACTCTGTCATTAGAGCGAAGCGCCTCAGGGAGTGCATCGAGCGCGTGTTGAAGATAGTGTTCTTCGTGCTGACTCAGGGGCTCGGGGCGAGATATAAAGCATGCCCATAAATAAATTGCGTTCATGAGAACAGGGTGGCGTTGCTCAGAAAGCGGAAGGCTAAGGCTGTCCCGAAGGCGACCCATATGAAGCTCAAGGCCACACTGACGGCTGTGAGGAGCAAAAATATCTAACCTGGGATATTCGATGATGAGGATATTGGGTAAAACTCGGTGAAAGAATGATAACCATACAGCATCTGCGCTAGTTCGATAGGGGGTTGGAGGCGTGTTTGAGGTTCATCAAAAAACACTTCAGGAATGAAAGATGCAGGCGATGGCATGGCCTTTCTGGAGGTTGACACCGGGATGCAAGAAACAAAGAGAGAAACTTGCCTGGAGTTGAGTCCATGGTCCCGGGGGAGAAGCAGGAGAAGAATCTAGAATGGCAGGTGAGAGGATTCTCATAACAGTAAACATACTGGACTCACCAGATGGAAATGGTGAATGAGAAGTTGACAAATAGGAACTCTCCGGCGATCCAAAAGATGAAGATGAAGAATTTGAACGAGAATGAAAATGGGGATCGAAGAGAGTGACAGAAGGGGAGACGTATTCAGGGTCCTCGAGTTCCTTCACTCTTTGCTCGAGTTTGATGATTGTCTCGCGAAGAATCTGGGTGCGGGTCTTGCCCTTTCCATCGTCGTACTCACAGCCATCTGCTTTCTTGGCACGGGTGCACTGTTGACAAGACGGTCTCGTACCATCACAGCGCATCTTGCGTTTCCTGTAGTGGGCTGGGGGTGAGACACTGGACTCGGATGAAAGGTCAAGTGAGTATACCTGCAGCGGAGACATGCCTTTCCGCGCTGGAGGGTGTTTTGGTGAGTCGGTTCGAGAGGTTTGTTCGCCATTAGAATTAAAAATATTATACAAAGTTTAGAAAGAGAAAAGATGCATGGAGGGGGAGATATGTGTAAAGAAGAACAAGCCAATCAAGATTTTATAATAAATAGATAAGCTCTGTGAACGAATGGAATGGAATGGATTTATTAGCTAACTACGTTGCACAGCCCTTTGGAGCTTGGCGTGGCACGCGAGATTTTATTGAACCCCACGGTCAGAGATCCCCGTGCAACCCGGGCCGACAAAACCCTAACGGCCAATCTTCGCCTTCCTGTGAATCCGTGCCTCTTTGTCGTCAAAATGCCCCATTTCCCACCACCGAATTTGAATGCATCCGTGTGCTAAAATATGTATTTTCCGGTCGTATTTCATGTTCTGCAAGCAGCTTCCTCTCCATTGCGTGCGCTTGCCGCACATAAGCATATCGTTGGAAATGGTTCAGAGCTTGGAGGAAGAGAACCCCAACCTCCATGCTTCGTCAGCCAAATCCGCAGCAGACTCATCACGGTCCACTCACTGGGTAAGCACGTAACTGATTGAACAAGTTCACAGTGCATTCTCGAATAGCTTCCTTTTGATGAAACAGGCAGAATCCGAGATACATCAACCCTCCTCCATGGGGAAGGGATGCAAGAAGCTGCGTTTACGATTCAGAGACAAGCAAAACAATCAAATTTGGACCTACCTCCACGACCTGATCGTAAGTTTTCACACCATCTGCAAGACTGCGCATTATTGCCAGCGCTTCCGACTCCAACATGTGTTTGGTGTAACGAAGCCGGAATAATTGATGGAGTATGTCAAAACCTTTGATTGAACTGTTGGCTTGATATTTTGCGTAATCCTGCACCACAGAAGACAAATGAACAATGCAGAGCAGATGTTCAGAATGAGCTTGGGACGAACCACTACAAGATATTTGTAACTATTCGTTTTTCTCCATGCTTCGATGCGATGCGAATTTGCACCCAGCTCCTTCAAGCATGTCGTATCGTCACTGAACGCAATGCCACTCCCAAGCTTGGGTGGTCTTCCTGGCGTTTCTGAAAAGTGTAAACTCGGGAACCCAAAGGTGGTCGTTCCCGTGATCTCTTCCTCATATCTGGATGCCAGGCGAACAAACCGCGTGACATACTCTGTGAATCTCATACGAACTAGACTCTCGCCAAAGTGGTCTTCGATGGCTGCCCTGATCTGTTTCAAGGGTCGTTCAGACAGGACAAAGAACCGAAAGAAGTCAGACTTACGTCGTCGATGAATAACTTGTCTGCATTATTATCTTTACTCAGATCCCCCTTCGACCCTTCTTTTGCTATTCGAGCAATATCATCTTCACTCCCAATGGATGATTCTGCTTTCAAGGTGCCAGATCTTGTTATCAGTGGTCCTGCTAGCCCTATCGTGGTTATTGCTGGATAGGTAGTGTGAATATCCTTCGAGACCGTGACAGTCCCTGTACCGATGTTGAGGAAAAGATCCCATTGGCGGGAGTTTTCGAAGATAGGATTTGTCACTCCTGCGATAAATGCCGGCCTAGTTGAGTGAGAAAAAATCAAGGAATGCACGAAGAAGATACTTACACGGCTTCCCACTCTTCTTTGTTTTTCAGGTTCGCGTACGGAAAAGCTCTCTCGATAAAGCCTCTCAAAACAGCACCGCAGCCAGAACCGAGCGCGCAAGCCGCTAATACAAAGGTCGAGACATCCCCAGCGGGACATTTGTGGCCTAAAAAAATGATGCGTTTTCCTGTTACCAGAGCGTTGAAAAGCACGATGATTGGGTGAGTCTGTGGTCCATTTGTATGTAAATGTGGATGTACAGGGCCAGAAACAAGCTGATGAGTGGAGAATTTGTTGATCAGGGTGATCAATGAATACTGCGAATAGGTCAAGTTACTGGAAGAAAGGGAGGCTGAAAATAAAAATGACGAACATCGCCCACCTCTTCGGGAAACGTTGACAGAGGCATTTTTATCGGAAGTTGATGATCCTTGTAAGCCACGGTTGTATGATAAAAATGGGTATCCTTGACAATCCCATGTCGTTTATGAGAGTCGAAAGCCTGATGTGAATTCGGGGCCCGATGGTTCTGCTCTCTCCCATGTGCATGAGAGGATGATGATGATGCGTCGGTGGAACGACGATTTCGTGAGGAACCAACAAGGGTGCTGCTTGCCATCAATGACGTTAAACTCGCGGAGTCTTCCTTTTCCTTTTGGCCAAGCTCGAGACCACTCTCGTCACCAACCCAAACCGCGCTTCCTCCCAATGAGAAAGAAGAATCTGAGGGGGAATGCTGTGAATGAAGAGGCTGAACAGTTGAAGTACCCTCAATGTCTGCTCGTTCCTTAACGCGGTGGTTATCTCTCCATCGACTTTTGTTTTCATCCTGATACCTGTCGCGATCTCTGCTTCTGAGGAGGATGCCTTCTTCAAAACTTGAATACGAATCATTTGAATTTGTAGATTTGTGTTGCAAGACAGACTTGGGTGCAAGGACAGAGCCAGCTTGGCCCCAACCTTGTTGAGAAGAGTGGGCAAACCTTTCGGCAAAGATATCCTTTCGCTCAGAAGAACGCATGACGATTTTTTCATGGCGGGTCAATTTAGGTGCGCCGGAGAGATCGACTGAGTTAACAGCGTCGAAGAGCCGCGCCAGGCAGTCTTGGGAGGGATCTGACAAATAGTCATCAAGAGCGAGAAGCAAAAATGGCTTCACTGTATTTCAGTGTCGCAAAAGAACCGAGAGGTTGTCCGCAACATACCTTGAAGATCTGGATAAAAGGATGGCGGGTGCAAATGGCGAGAGCGAGAACTTGTGCACCCCTGGTTGCCGTGATCATTTTATAGGTGGAGCGTAATGATAAGAGGCTGGAGCATACCGGTCGAGGGACTTGTCGTGCTTTGTCCGGACCAAGTTGAGCACGCATAGAAGCTCTGGGCGATCATCATCGTCCTCGCCTGGCAAAGCCATGGACTTGACTTCGGGTGTATCCAATGCAAGAACTGGGGAGATAGTGTTGAATGGGGTTTGATTCAAGAAAAATATGGTCCAGTCGTCGAGCTGTGTCTCTGCACCATCGGGCAGCATGGACATGGCAAGAACCCTAGAGGCTGTTTGGTGCGAGAGGTGGAAAGAATGTGTAACAACATACCCTTCATCGATGCCCAACGGTTGCGGGAACTGGTACTTTAGCTGTGCTCCCTCTAAGATATGGAATTCAGCGAGCAAGACAAAGGAACAGTGATTTCCATGGCCCGCCATGATGGACGACTGACAGAAGTTGGACTGTTTGTCAGCAAGCGGGCATCAAGCGTCTTATATTCCATCCTCTGATAGTGTCAAGCCATTTCCCCTCAGTCGCCATCCTTGGTTGACACCTTGCCTATGTCTCGATTCCATTATTTGCCACGTATTGGGAACTGCCAAACATCTGGCTAATTCTTTCTTTTGAGCCCCCTCGGAGATCACAACCTGTGCGCGCGCGTCATCATAAGTACCTCATCCTGCGATTCTGGGTGCTTTGGATGGCTTGCGTGAGTCTGCACCAAGCACTGTTGCTTTGCTTCTCTTCCTAATGCTCCGAGGCTTGTAAACTGGTCTCCTCATTCTTTGAAGCTACCATCATAATGTTTCCAACTTCTGCTGCCAATAAATGCTGGGCTCTGAGGCCCAATAAGCTAAACCCCGTTCACTCGGTGGCAAGTCAGAAGAGATTGATCTATATGACCTAGTTATATAAGACCATCGCCGTTACTGAAGTTTGAAGCTTAAAACTTAGGGCAGGTACCGCCAGTGCCTGCCATCTCTGTTTAATATACCCTGTGTCCATGGGTAATGCCCTACTTCCAGGCCTGCTTCGCGTCTTGTTTCCTCAGCTGAACCTCGTTTCCTGCCTTGTCATTTCTGCCACTGACCCTATCATATGCTCGGCTATCGTTGGTGCGACTTCACCTTTCTTCCATACTTCAGGTTTTGGTGATACCAATTCGCCCAGAAGCATGTACAATATCGTTCCCTGGCAATCTTTATTACTGGAGTAGTAAACACAATTGGAAATGACGACCTCTTGGCGACGTTTACTGGAGATCACTGCTTTGATACCCTTGGAAAATAAATAATCTCATCCCTCCCTACAGGTAGTGCCATATCATGGGATAGGGATTTCAAAATGCATACGATGCCTCTGCCATTAACCTCGTTCGGCATAATATTATCACTTACAACGGTGAGGCTTGAATCGTGTTATTTATTATTTACTTAGAATTCAATGGTAAGCAACTTATGTGAGACGAGTCTTCTTCAAGGGAGATCCAAAGCACTGAAAGTGGAGGATGGGGCTTCATAAGAGTCAAAGGAGAGTTTCTTGTTTGAGTGGTAGGGTGCAATTCTCCGGCATTATTCAGTGTGGCAGGAGGGCCTGCGACATCAGAATCACATGGAGGATTGGAGGCGTCATACTTCTCCGGATCTTCTGATCCACAAAGCTGAGGTGTGGTTACTGGAGATAATGAGAGGTAGTTTGAGCCCATGACACAAGAGAAGTCCACCTATATAAGGACGGCGCGAAGCAGAAAACGAAGACTTACAACGAGAAAACAAGGCAAGTACCATCCAAACGCAGTACTTGGTCAGGTATCAGACTGAGGTGGTGCAGTAATTAAACCAGTTCTTTCTACAGCATCAAGGAGTTCAGCGACGAGGTTTTACATGAACAGGCAGTTAAAAGAAGGCGAGTGAATCCAACTTGTTCTCGCAGGGTATTCATGATCACAAACACTGCCAGATCTCAATGGAGGTAAAGGAACCATAGACGAAACAAGGGGAATGAAAGTAAAGAGCACTTGGGAAGTCCATGAAGTGTGAATTCCATTGGAGGTAGTCACAGTGAAACCGCCAATAAGTATCCCCTACCTAAAGGTAGTGGGAATAATTTGACATTAAGGTTATATACTAAATAATTACAAGAGTGAGATTCAATTGTTCAATTGTCGTCGACCAAGAAATATATCAAGACAGTTCTGATTCTCAAGGATATCGAGTGAGGTCCTTCTATGCTTCAGCACCGACCAGAGAAGAGGCAAGTGCTAGAGAAATAAGTAAATTGTTTACTCAAAAGGATTTGTTCGACCAGCCTGGGAGGAAATTCGTTGTTGAGAAATGGTTTGGAGGGAAACAATGATTCAATACCTGGAAGTCACCGCCACGGTCAGGACCTTCACCGCAACCACAAAGCCAGTCATGCCACCAACGGATGTCTTCTTTTGATGTAGAAGGAGAAGTGGGATCGTGGGTATTAATAATTGGAGGGGGAGTCCGAGGAGGAGGGAGGTTTAAAGGTTTGGGAGGTGGTGGACGGGAAAGTACTGGAATGCTATGGGGCTCGGTTAACACGCTGGAAGATGAGACCGGTGGATCGGCGAAGGGGGTCAATGAATCTTGGGAGTTTGCAAATGGATCAGCGGCGGAATGGGCCTCGGAGTAAGTTGGAGACGGGGTTGGGCTGGCTTCAATTTGGGTGAGTGGAAGGGTATCTATGTTATCCTGGGATAGAAGAGCCGAGTGGTTTCCCAATGGCTTTCGGCCAGACCAGAGGAGGCTTGCGCGACGGGATACGTCGCTCACCAACGACGGTGGTGATGATATAGAACCCCGTGCGGCTTTCCTCCGCTGCCGCTCTGCAATTTCCCATCTCCTGAGAGTCTGCAAAGGTGTTAGACGGGAAGAAGGTCAATGAGAGGCCGACTTGCTTCTTCGACTCGGCGCGTCTCCTCAGCGTCATCAGTCGTCGGTGGGTACGCCATTTCGTCGACATGCTCCGAAGATGTGCTGGAACTTGGTGTGCGCTCAAAACGGTCATCACGCTCCTTTCCCTTCGCCTCTCTTCTGTAAGCCTGGACGTTTGGGCGGGCGATGTCCTCTTTTGTGGCGGACATGAGTATGGTGCTCAGCCCAAGAGGCCAAGCGGAATGGCCGTTATTGACACATATTTAGTCTTAAAGGGTATTCAGCCAGAGACTAACACATTAGGTATCACGTCGCATCCACAACAAAAGCTAAATTACTAGTCCTCAAAACCGTCCGTCCTTTCGCCCGTGCGTCATCAGGCTATCGTCAAAATCTGCACTTCCATTGTCTGCAAGGTAATTTCGCAAGCCTGACGCCTTGGGCCCTGTGCTCTGAAGTATTGGTGACTGCGATTCGTCAGATGGGTCTCGGCTGTAGTCCCCCCGGCCGCTACCACGGTTTTGTGGTAAAGAAAGGATAGATGCACGCGCAGTCTCTCGCATTTGCATCAGATTTTGGTGGAAAGCATTCTGGAAAGTGCGATCAGTATCATTCCACACCCAATACATGCAGAATTTACCTGTTCCCTCCAATACTGCGCTCGTTTGGAACGTTCTAGGTCGCGTTGTTTCCGATGTGCAAAATACAGTCCAGTGAGGGTCCCAGACATGCCTAACAGAAAAACGTCAGCCCATCTACCCAACAACTGTTCCCTACAACACTTGCCTCCAATGATACCAAGAGCCACCAAAACGTACACATAAGCTCCAAAGTGGCGAGGAGTTGCCGCCGTTACTCCACAGACACCGGTGCTAAGACAATTCCAAGAATCGCATCTATATTCCTTTTTAGAATACTGCATCCTCGATGATTGAAGACAGTAACAAACTCCTTGTCCGCCCCACAAGTATCACCCAGTTGTTTGTTTCTCATACATGAAAGGGAGGCGCTATCGCAGTACAGCCCAAGTTGGCAATTCCCTCTGGGATAATTTGTTCAGTAAAGGACTCCAAGTCGAACAAGGCCTACATTACCGAGACACGATGTCAATGAATTCTCCAGAGATGCCGTACGCAATATAGGGCGTATTTTCGACAACACACTTGTTGCCAACGGTTTCATTGGCCCACCTTGAAAAGAATAAGTACAATCCTGCATGGCTCACAGTCACCTTACATGCAGACGTTGTTCAAGCAAACTGATCCATTGAAATTAAGTCCGCGACCACTATCATCAGCCAGCTCCTTGAAGTTCTGGGGTGCTTCACATTGGTCTTGGGGAGGAGAGTAAGATTTATAAAAAGATGTACAACCATACTTACCATCACGGTTAAGCTGGCAGGGGCTGCCGACTGCGAGCACAGGCTGACAGTCTGTGCCTTCATCTGGGCAAAACTGACCTCTCTCGCACTTGGGGGGGAGATCGTTTGATCCTTGTGGGTATCCAAATGGAAAGTCGTCCCTGCGACAACGTTTTGCCTCGCAGAAGCCTGCATCCGAGCAGTAAGAGACGGAGTTGCATTCGCTCCAGAATTGAAAGGTGCCCGTTTGCAGTCTGTTGTTTCCTACATTGCATGCGCTACCTCTGTCGACAGTTCCAGCGACGACTGCTCTATAAGTAGTGAATAAAATGAGTGTAAGAGGCAAAATTTTCATGGTAAAGAGAGGAGGTTGCGGTGAAGTGATTCTCAAGGCGTCGTTACTACGTTCTTTGGTTATGTAAGTTGCGACTGCCTCCGTGCCAGTGGTGACTCCCTTGATGAAGTTCATTCAGTTATTAAAGTCGATTTTTGGCCTTTTCTGTGGGACAACAACAACTCCGTCCCAGCAATACCCAGCGAGTCAAGGACACCAATACCCAGCGCCTGCCAGTGCTCAGCATCCAACCAAATGGAATCAATCCAAGAAATACGAGGTCATCCATTTTATTGAAAGGAGTGATAGATTTTTGAGTTGATAAATAACCACTTCAGGATGTAAACCAAATCAACCAGAGCAATGAATACTACGTCTCACTGAGGGCTCGAGCCAATGAACATGGTGACAAAATGGCCAAGTGTTTTCAGGAAGGCCATGAGGCCTATGCTCGCGGAGACGGTGCTCGAGCCAAAGAACTATCTAATGAGGGCAAGGACCATCAACGGCAAATGGAAGACCTCAACAAGGAAGCGAGTGACTTTATTTTTGTCGGTTCGTACGAACCCTACATTTGACAATCTCGTTTTTCTTTTCCTTTTATAGAAAATAACAAGGTGAAAGGCCATTCTTTTCCCCGTTGAATGTGTGACTAGAATTCAAACAGGACAGCAAAGCAGGAGAGGTTGATCTTCACGGTCTCTACGTCAAGGAAGCCATTGCTCGCGCTGATCAAGCAATACAAGATGCCACGAATCGAGGACAGCCTCAAATAAGTTTCATCGTTGGTTTGTGACAGGTCATACACTTGTTGTTCTTGTTCTCAGACTGCACCAGGCAAGGGCCTCCACTCTCAAGGAGGAGTTGCGAAGATCAAACCTGCGATAGAAGAGTTGATCCAAAAGTCAGCCCTTTTTAAATTCAACTAACGTTCACTAAAAACGGCCAAATAGACACCAGCTACGTGCAGAAATGGATCTCAACAACTCGGGTGTTCTTATTGTTTTCATCAACTCAGGGACCAGCCAGCGAGGAATTGGTGCTGACGAGATATCACGCCGCCTCGAACGGGATGGCGAAAGTTGCACAATAATGTAACATCTGTGACAATAGGTCTTGTGTTAGACGTAACGAATTGCAACATATTAATATTGGATACAAAATGAGAATGAATTAAAGAAATCATATTTCAAGACCAACCAAAACAAATGCTGGGTCAACTTTGAAAAGTGGTTTGGTGACGACTGTGCCGCCCACATACATAAGAGAATGTAGGATTTTGCCAAGGTTTGGAGATGACCGTTCCAGGACAATAATGAGCGAAGTGCATTCCAAGCTCTCATCAGCGAGATCAAGAAGGGCAACAATGCTGTGTGGTGGAAAGGGAAAAGTTAGCTAGGAACCGGAATAGGGCAGTCTCTCGAAGTACCTTTCACGCAGGCTGACGGATTCTGCACTTTTACCGTCAACGTATAGTGTCTTGAGTGAACCAGGCATTTCCAAAACGACACCTTCAAAATCAGCACCGAGGTTGGGGGCAGATATCGATACACTCTTTGCATATGGAAGAGCGGACAGGCCATGGTGAGGAAACACAGTCATCAAGAAGTCGAGGGCATCTTTCTTCTGGGATTTGCCCAGATATTCCCAACTCTCCTTGCTGGGGTCGCTGAGATAGTCAGGAGTCAAGGGTGGGGTCGACAATGAGGAAACACCCCTGCTTGGGATATTCTTGGGTGATGTGGCGGGAGGACGAGGGATGGGATAATTAAACAAAGATCTGGGAGAATCGGAGCTGGTGCTGCTATGGTTCGAGATCGGAGAGGATGAAGGTGAAAAGGATGGCGAGTCAGAGAAATGATAGGGAAGAAAAGACGCCTGACTGCCTGTCACACAGTCCGACGACCCTCTGTCTGGAGGGCATTTTGCTTTGGGGGCGTCAAAAGCGCCACTGAAATGGAGGATGAGAAGGTGAGAAGAATATGGAGTTGGACAGCTTACCCCAGGCCCTCCAGAGAAGGTAGTAGAGTAGTAGTACATGTCATCGTTGCCTTGCAGATGGCACACAGCAAGCACACTAGGCTGAGCGTCGAAAGTGAAAGCCCCATCCCCAACGGTTTGACGACCGTTGCTAAATGAAAGGAATGAGCAAGCAGGGAGAAAGATATTCTAGAGGAACGTACGCGGGGCAAAGACTAGATTTCTGATTTGATATATTGGACATTGTGGATAACGACATAAGTTGCCAACTTGGTAAACTGGACGGGGTTAGTGGTGGTGGTAGTGGTGCAAGTTACAAAACGCCCTGGATCCCGCTTACTCAGCATACGGCATTCCCCGGCTCCTCAAATCTTTTCCCAACCCATCGTCGAACAACACAGCGAGCGCCCTCAACTCGGTGAGTTCTTATTCTCATTTCCCCCAGATCACCCTCCATCCAGCCCACATTGTCATGCACACCTCTTGGGAACTGCGTTTTACAACTCTTTCCGATGGATGGCTTGGCGTATCTTTGGATGACCTTGCGCTGACCCTCCCTCAGATTCTACTTTACCATCAAATATGGCTGACGCTGCACGAGGACGCGGAGGATTTGGTCGTGGAAGGGGAGATCGCGGTCGTGGACGCAGGGGTCCCCGCCGTGGAGGCCGCAAGGATGAGGAGAAGGAATGGTGGGCACCCTCCCCTCCATCTTATCTTCACTTCATTGATCACTACTATATCAGGGTCCCCGTCACCAAGCTGGGCCGTCTTGTGAAGGACGGTAAAATCAAATCTATGGAGGAGATCTACCTCTTCTCCCTTCCCGTCAAAGAGTATCAGATCATCGACTTTTTCCTTCCCAAACTCAAGGACGAGGTCATGAAAATCATGCCTGTCCAAAAGCAAACCCGTGCCGGTCAGCGCACCCGTTTCAAGGCATTCGTTGCCATTGGTGACTCGGAAGGACACGTCGGTCTTGGTGTCAAGTGCGCCAAGGAAGTTGCGACGGCCATCCGTGGTGCCATCATCCTCGCAAAGCTCTCCGTCATTCCCGTCCGAAGAGGTTACTGGGGCGCTGCTCTTGGTGAACCCCACACTGTCCCCTCAAAAGTCAGCGGCAAGGTCGGTTCCGTCATGTGCCGTCTCATTCCCGCTCCCCGGGGAACTGGCATCGTTGCTGCCCCTGCATCAAAGAGGTTGCTGCAACTTGCTGGTGTGGAAGATGTGTACACACAATCTAAGGGTTCAACAGCCACCATGGGAAATTTCTTGAAGGCGACTTTCGCTGCTGTGAGAGATTTTTTGACTGCTTCCATTTTATGTATCCAACCAACTTCTAGATCACCAAAACGTATGCCTTCCTCACACCCGATCTGTGGCGCGAGATCCCAGTGTCAAAGTTCCCTTACGACGAGCATAGTGCCCATTTGCAACTCGCTGGGAAGAAGGTGTACTAGTTATCTGTCTTTTTCCTTTGTCCTTGTTGCCACGAATCCATTGCATTTTAATCTCACTTTACTTTGGCATTATTTGTCCTCGATTACTTACAAGCGTGTACATCGACTGAGGACATTTTGTCTGTGTAGCATGATGCCATTCCGTATCGATACGCTTCACTCAAACTCGCCTGCGCGCTCCAGGTTATCCCGCGTCCAACATGAGGAAGCGTCGCGCGTTTTGGCGCTCCCTTCAAGTACATTCCCCCTTCCATACAACGCGCACAACAAGCAGATGCTTCGGTGAATGACGCGCCTCCGTTCTATGTCTCAACTTTATTTATATAACCTTTCTTGCGACAGTCCTGTATCTCTTTGTTCAATTCAGACTGTCGCGGGGGCTGCAATGGAAATCAGCGCCCCGCCACCTGCTATTTCTCCTACTCGACCTGGGTTCTCTAGAATACACGGGCAATCTTGTGACGACAGCCCCGATCCAGACCACGCTGGCATTCCCCTTCTCCGGAGGACACTTGTAAATCCCCGCCGCTCGAGACGTTATGCTACAGATTTTGGCTTAGGAAGACGCCCTGGTGCGTTCACGAGGGTAGGAACGCCCTTCGAGGATAGTTCAAGCTTGGCAAGCAGCGGCTCAAGTTCCTCAACAGCAGCCAGTGATTCTGATGACTTGGCCTCACTTTACGATTGCGCTGCGGCAGATTTTCCAGAGCCCCCGCCTATTGGAAGCCCCGTCATTCGACGCATGCAAAGCTTTGGAGCACAAATTCTGGATATCAACTCTCGTGCTCTTTCTCGTGGAATGCCACCGTCTGTTGGGTCTTTTGGTCCGCCCATCCTGATAAGTTCAGCAGTAGAAACTTCGCGACAGGCTGCACACCCAAACGACTCTCGTGCATTTAGGTCTGGTTCTGTGAATGGATTTACACAGTCTGCGGTTGTTCTCGACCCAGGGCGAGAAACTAGCTCGCGTGAACTTGTTGGCGAAGCATTGCTTGACCTTGATGTAAACGCTCTCAACCCGTTGATTGATACTCCCTCTGAAGCTCATGTCACGACCGATGGCAGTGACCCACTTCATTGGTCAATTTCACGCAGATATCATCCGTTTGCAGGGGAAGGTTGTCCACAGCCAAAGCCCACTTTTCCCCAATTCCAGAGGATCCATGAAGCTCGCGTTGTGCCTGGCTTTCTGGGTAACAAACGACAAAGCGATAATACACAAGGGCGGTTGCCTCGTATCATTCGTAAAGTTGCCAGTATGAGATCAGACACACAGCGATTGGACCTAGCCGCACATCGCGCCTCTGGCCAGAGGCCAGTCCCAAAGTCACGATCTTTTCGCTCTATCCTACATTCCTCAGAACTAAATCAAACATTCAAGAGTGCCCATGACGGCGACAAAACGACATTCTTGCTTCGCGGTTCTCGAGATATCTCTACGAAAAATCCTCACCCTCCTACTTCCTTGCTACCGGAGGCAATGCTCCGTTCAAAAAAAGACCAAGAGAGAGTCAGACGCCATCATCTCTCCGCTCCCTTAACAAGACCAGCACTGTCAGTTGGGCCTGGCATATCTTTTCTGGAGTCTTCACTGTCTCCAGTTGGTTTGCATTGTTCTTACTGCAGCCGCAATCCGCGAAAGAAGTGTTCATGTAAGTTAACGCTGTCCAGGTCCTTCATGGACATTACCCCAGAAGACGATGGCCGCCACGAATCAAAGGAAGGCAGGGGGAGAGAGAAAGTTAGGGATTTTATATCCAAAGCAGCTGGGATGTTTCGGTGGGGGAAACAATTAAAGCCAAAAAATTAGAGGTTCTTTGGTCAATGGATACAGGGACTGAGGTTATTTTTTTTCTCTCAGAATCTCGTTTTGTAATCCTGCTTTTGTCACTCAATGAATAGAGGTGTTTAATTAATGAGGATATATAATATGATGTTAAGTATTTTTGGAGAAGAGCGATGACCACTCAAGACTGGGGAGGGTCAGGCGTCGGGGGTGGTGGACCTTTCTTTTCAGCGGCTGGGGTTTCCACAGGTGCTTCAAGAATCTTGAGTTCAGCCTCTAGCCGTTCGCGTGCACAGAAAACCTTGGATTGCAGGTAATGTGAATGGAATTGTAATGACTGTTTCCCAGAGACAGGCTTCTCTGGTGGGGACGGCGGGGAGTTGGTTTTAAATAGATGTTCATAGTTCTACGAAAACACGACATTAAAAACAGATGGAGTGGACCAAGGAGTTGATGTGCACCTTTAATATTTTTTCCATTTCGTCACCCTTCTTCACATTCAATATTAGCTGGGCTTCGTCCAAAGTCATCCGATGCTGCCGTGTTAGTTGGTCGGTAGGAGAGCCCGAGGTCGCATGACCAACACCAGAGGCATCGACACCCATAGCCGCCGCTGGGGAATGTTTTGCATCTGGAGGGAGTACTATGAGGGAAAGTCACTCGAATCGCAAAAGGAGCTCACTCTTCACGGCCTGTCTGCCGGCCTCGAAGAATGCTTTCCCCAGGATCCGAGAACCTGTAATAAAGATTTGAACAAGAACCTTTGGAGAAGACTGAGGGATGGTTGTTGTGAGCAGGACGCTGGTAGATGATGAGAGGTGCTCACCATTGAGGTTGGTGGAGAACACTTGTGGTTCTGGCAACTTTTTTGAAGAGCGCACGTGATTTGGACAAAAATTACTTGCCGGAGGCAGTCAACGTTATGTCTCCCAAAATAAAGGAATCCGATGGTGAATTCCAGGTCGTCAAGGCATCTCTCGTTCTCTCGGTTCCGCCTATTTTCGCTGCAAACCCAAGAGCAGGCGTTGAGGAATTGCTAGATTCAATGATCATGAGGTATATCGCGTCCATTAACCCCACCCAAAATCCAACAATTTCCTCATAGATATAATTCCTCCCTGCAAGGAGTTGTGCTCGCACATTCTAATCTGTCATTTACGAACAAGGCTGCATTTATCCAACGCGATTGTCCATTTCTCGTCTGCTCCATCGCCTTCGATGCATCGGTGTGGAGCCCTCGTGTCGGGTTCAAACTCTGCAAGTCTTTCCTCGCACTGTGTTTTTGTCTCAACGCGCTAATACATTAACCAAGTGGGAAAAGTCAATCTCTGTTCTCCTGACCACGTCTCATTGCTCGTACATCGCACTTTTAACGTTTCAATACCACGACATCACATACCAACAGATACATGGGAATTTGAATACGGCCCAGCTGAAAATGACCCAGAATTCGGATCCACTGTTCAGCAAGCGACCAAGGACGATGACGTCAACAAGGACTACACTTTTTCTCAAGATTCCGGCGGGAGGTGGGTGCACAGTGTAACGGCTGATGTTTTGGGAGGCAATGGTGCATTGATAGAATTTACAGTAATCGGGTAAGTCCTTTGGAAGAATCAAGTCATACGAAGGTTGCTCACGTACGCAGGCTCACGGTCGCGAA
>Ga0307509_10006042_pt1 | contig 16510 bp, 11 predicted proteins | sample 10_EM_MG_FD_202245 | JGI IMG/M metagenome (GOLD analysis project Ga0307509, IMG submission 202245) | Populus trichocarpa ectomycorrhiza microbial communities from riparian zone in the Pacific Northwest, United States - 10_EM | ecosystem: Host-associated > Plants > Roots > Unclassified | place... | reverse complement strand
TCGACGTGGTCCGCCGGCAGCGCGACGTGCGGCTGCGGATCGGGTACATCGGGCAGGGCAACGGCGCCGGGCACAGCCAGCGCGGGCGCGACGAACTGATCAGCCAGGGCCGCGCGTACGGGATGAACGTGCACGACGCCCGGCGGCGGGCCGCGGAGCTGATCGACTCGCTGGACCTGGCCGAGGTCGCCGACCGGACGGTGGCCACGCTCTCCGGCGGGCAGCGGCGGCGGCTCGACATCGCGATGGGGCTGATCCACTCGCCGGCGCTGCTCTTCCTCGATGAGCCGTCGACCGGGCTCGATCCGCAGAACCGGGCCAACCTGCAGGAGCACATCCTTCGGCTGCGCGCCGAGCACGGCACCACGATCGTGCTGACCACGCACTACCTGGACGAGGCCGACTCGATGGCCGAGCGGGTGATCGTGGTGGACCACGGGCGGATCATCGCGGACGACACCCCGGCCCGGCTCAAGGCCGAGCACGTCGGGGACACGATCCGGTTCGGCTTCGACACCGCCGCCGAGGCGGCTCGGGCGGCCGCCGTTCTGTCCGGGCGCGATCTGGTGGCGTACGGGCAAGAACTGCGGATCCGCACGCAGAGTGGGCCGCGGCAGGCGCCCGGGATGCTCGAAGATCTGCGCTCCGCCGGTGTGCCGGCGGCCTCCGTGGAGGTCGCCCGGCCCACGCTCGACGACGTCTTTCTGCAGCTCACCGGCCGAAGCCTGCGCGAAGGCGCGCCGGTTTCCGAACTCGTGGCGGTCTGAGATGATCAACGACACTGTTATCGTATTCAGCCGCGAGCTGCGGCCGACCCTGCGCCAGCCGTTCACGATCGTGATCTCGATGGTGCAGCCGCTGGTGTTCCTGGCGCTGTTCGCGCCGCTGCTGCCCGGCACCGACGCGCTGCGCTGGTTCGTACCCGGCATCGTGGTCATGTCCTGCCTGTTCGCGGCCTCGATGACCGGCTCGAACCTGCTCTTCGAGATGCAGACCGGCTCGCACGAGCGGATGCTGGTCACCCCGCTGCGCCGGCCGGCCCTGCTGATCGGGCGGGCGCTCAAGGAGATCGTGCCGATGGTCGCGCAGGCCGCGCTGATCGTGGCCGTCTGCCTGCCGTTCGGCTATCGGCTCGACGTCGGGGGCGCGCTGCTGGGGCTGGTCATCCTGGCCGGGTTCTGCGTGGGTGTCGGCGCGCTCTCGTACACCCTCGCGCTCGCCTCCAAGCACCAGGAATGGCTGTTCTGGACGGTGCAGCAGACCGTGCTGTTCCCAATCCTGCTGCTGGCCGGCGTGCTGCTGCCGCTCGACAGCGGGCCGGGCTGGCTGCGGGCGCTCAGCGCGTGGAATCCGCTGCGGTACGTGGTGGCGGCCGAGCGGGCGCTGTTCACCGGCGACGTGTGGGCGTCCAGCACCGCCAAGGGCTTGCTCGCCGCGGTCATCGTGGGAACCCTGGGCCTGCTGATCGGCGTGCGCGCGATGCGACGCTCCGCCTGACCGATACGGTCGGTCCAGCAGCGGTCGGGGTGCAGACAGGGGTCGTGGATGTTCGGGTTGCGCAGGCGCGGGACGGTTCCGGTCACGGAGCGTCTGCCGCGGGCGATCGGGCGGCTCATCGAGGGCATCGCCCCACGCCCCGAGCGGGCGGCTCCGCCGCAGCGCCGGCACAACCCGGACGCCGTCGTCGACTGCGCGCTCTATGCGGCCGGCGTCCGGCGGCCCGGCGCGGTGCACTACGCCGAGGCGGCGCGCGCGGCCCGGCGGCGGCGGGGCACGTACGTCTGGCTCGGTCTGCACGAACCGGACCGGGCCACGATGCGCTCCATCGCCGAGGCGTTCGGCCTGCACGAGTTGGTCGTCGAGCAGGCGGTGGAGGCGGGGCACCGGCCGGCGCTGGACACGATCGGCGACGTGACCCGGCTGGTGATGCGCACCGCCCGGTACGTCGAGCACGAGGAGCTGACCGCCACCTCGGAGGTCGTCGACACCGGCGACGTGGCCGTGCTGATCGGGCCGTGGTTCGTGATCAGCGTGCGGCACGGCACGGCCGGCGCGCTCTGGCCGGTGCGGCAGGACCTGGAGAAACGCCCGGCGGAGCTGCGGCAGGGGCCGTGGGCGGTGGCGTACGCGATCGCCAACCGGATGGTCGACGAGTACCTGACCGTCGCCGAGGCGGTCGAGCGCGACCTCGAGCGGCTCGAGGAGGAGACCTTCGCCACCCACCCCTCCCCCGAAATCGCCCACTTCTACCAGCTCAAACGGGAAATGGTGGAGTTCAAGCGGGCGGTGCTGCCGCTGCCCGAGCCATTGGGCCGCCTGATCGACCATCCGGACATGCCGGCCGGCCTGAAGCCCTACTTCGCCGACGTGCGTGGCCGGCTCGCCCGGGCGGTCGACCGGGTGGCCGGCTTCGACGACCTGCTCAACTCGATCCTGCAGGCCCGCCTCGCCCAGGTCTCGATGATGCAGAACAACGACATGCGGATGATCGCGGCATGGGCGGCGATCGCGGCCGTGCCGACGGTCATCGCCGGCATCTACGGGATGAACTTCACCCACATGCCGGAGCTGGACTCGCGGTATGGCTTCGGCGGCGTGGTCGCGCTGATGGCGGTCCTCTGCACGGGCCTGTACTGGCGGTTCAAGCGCTCCGGCTGGCTGTGACCGCTCCGGCTGGTTAGATCAACTTCACCACAAGCAACAAAGATCACCCGATCGTACGGAGTGAAGCACCGGCCGATCGTGCGTCCCCTCCGGACGGCGGTCACCGGTTCGACCGGTCCGCCGTAGCCCGCCATCACGACGAGTTACTAGCTTGGACCTGTCAACGATGCCGCCGCTTCCGCGCGCCTCGTCGGCCCCGAGGACCTGCGCCCGGCCGGTACTGCCCCCCAGCCGGCCGGGCGCATCCCTATATGTTCGGCGACAGGGTCGCCGCGTATGGGTTCTCAGAGAAAGAAATTCAGTGCTTGGCCTTGTGGGCCTTGTGGGCCTTGTGGGCCTTGTGGGCCTTGTGGGCCTTGTGGGCCTTGTGGGCCTTGTGCGCCTTATGGGTCTTGTGGGTCTTGTGGGCCTTGTGCTTGCCCGGCTTGTAGGACTCGGTCACGACGCTCTTCGTGCCGACGGCGCCCTGAGCGGCCACCGCGACCGCGGGATGGGCCGGCTGACCGACCGGGTGGCCCGGCTGACCCGGGTGGCCCGGCTGACCGGGGTTGCCCGGCTGGCCCGGCTGGCCCGGCTGGCCCGGCTGGCCCGGCTGGCCCGGCTGGCCCGGCTGGCCCGGGTGGCCCGGGTGGCCCGGGTGGCCCGGGTGGCCCGGGTGGCCCGGGTGGCCCGGCTGACCCGGGTGGCCCGGCAGGCCGGGGTTGCCCGGGTGGCCCGGCAGGCCGTGCCCCGGCGGGGTCATGGTGCGCAGGACCGGCAGGGACAGCGTGAAGAGGCTCGTCTCGGTGCGGGCCCGCCGGGTGCAGTCGTTGAACGAGATCGCCGTGCGGAGGCGGGCGACGCCGGCCTGGTCGTAGTGCGCGGTCAGCTCGACCGGGGTGATCGCGGTGCGGCCCGGGCGGAGCGTGTTGCCGTTCGAGAACGTGGCGAAGCGATCCCGGCCGGAGTAGTCGACCTGGACATCGCGGGCGGCGACGCGGACCTGGACGTCGCAGACCCGCCGGTCGGTGCGCCAGCTGATGTTGACCCAGTTGTCGGTGTGCGCCCGCACCGCGCGCAGCCAGGTGGAGACCGGCTGCGGCCCGCGGGTCACAGCGCTCGCGGGAGCGGTCGCGGTCACCGTGGCCAGGCCGACGGTCGCGGTGGCGAGGGCCATGATCGCGCCGATACGCCGACTGTTGTTCATCCATTTCCTCCGGTGGGTGTTCGAACGCCCGGCCACGCGGATGTCGCGGCGGGCGAAACGGACACTAGGCGCAATATGCCACTGGAGTTGGCTTTTGCCCCGCGTTTCGGACTTTCCTTACTATTCCCGTACAAAGTGGTTAGATGGCATTCGGCCGAAAAGACGATGTCAGCAGACATCCCGCGCCACCATGAAGGCGTACGTCAGAAGGGAGTCGGCATGTCGCTCAGCGGTGCCCACAGGGCGGCGTTCCGCCGGGAGGCGACCCAGGAGGGTCAGGTGTTCGCGATCCGCGAGCCGGCGGGCTTCCCGGCGCCGGCCGGTGACGACGGGCGGCGTGCCGTGCCGTTCTGGTCCAAGCCGACCCGCGCCCAGTTGATCGTCAAGCACGTTACGGCGTACGCCGGCTTCGAGGTGGTGCCGATCCCGGTCGAGGAGTGGCTGTCCACCTGGATGACCCGGCTCGAGCACGACCGTCTGCTGGTCGGGGTGAACTGGGCCGGGGCGAGGGCGACCGGCTACGACCTGACGCCCGGGCAGGTGCTGCGCTGGTTCGCCGAGCTGGAATCCGAGGTCGCCGAGGACACGCGAGTTCATACTGCCCAGCGGTAGTTCGGATCGACCCCGGCCCCTATGCTTGCGGCACCGCAAATACCTAGGGGGCGTTCGTGCGAAGTCTGCAGATCCTCGTCGTCGACGATGACGACGCGGACGCCCTCATGATCGAGGAGGCGCTGGCCGCCACCGAGACGCAGGCCCGGGTCGAGCGGGTGACCGACGGCCGGGAGGCGCTCGACTATCTGCGGCGCGAGGGGCGCTACGCCGAGGCGAGCCGCCCCGACCTGATCCTGCTCGACCTGAACATGCCGCGGATGGACGGGCGCGAGACGCTCGCCGCCATCAAGACGGACGAGCGGCTCAAGGCGATCCCGGTGGTCATCCTGACCACCTCGAGCGCGGTGCCGGACATCGTGGCGAGCTATCAGCAGCGGGCCAACGCGTACGTGACCAAGCCGTTCGGCCTCGACGACTTCGAGGCGACCGTACGGCAGATCGACCGGTTCTACCGTGAGATCGCGAGCCTGCCGGACGCCCGGAACTGACCTCGCCTCCGGACCGCACGGGATGCCATCATGCTCATACGCTGACCACATCGCCGCTGATCCCGCGCGGCCCGACCGCCGGCATCCGGCCAAGTCGTGGGCCGTGCTGCTGCTGGCCCTGCCCGGCACGGCGTGGTCAGTGTGGCTCGCTGTCTGGGCGAGCGTACCGGTGTTCGCGGCAACACCCACCGCGCAGCACGCCGCTACCGGCGAGGCCGACATCCTGTCCGCAGTGCCGCTGTGCCTGTTCGCGGCGGTCTGCTCGGTGATCGTCTCGCGCGGCCTCGTGGCGCCCATGCTTTGTGCCCTCGTGGCCGTCAGCATCACCTTGCTCGCGTATACCGGATCGTCCGCACTCCTGCGCACTGCGGACCGCGGCGCCTGGATTACCGCCTGGGAGGCACCGACGAGTGGGGCCATCGTCGTCTGGGCCGCCTGGGTGGCGATCAGCGGCCTGTGCCGCGTGATCGCCCGGAGACGCGCGCGGCCCACACCCGCGAACTCATGATCCGGCGGCCCGATCAGGACCGGCATTCCAGGTCATCGGTTGCCTGTGCCCGCGGCGCAGACCCAACTCGCCGGCAGGCCGGCGCTGCTTCCGGCCGCCCGAGTGCCGTCGTCGCTGAGGGCTGTGGCGTAGGCCGTACCCTCCGCCGCGAGACCCGGCAGAGCCCGCAGCGCGCCGTCGACCTCGCGGATCGAGGCCGTGTTGTCGGGGTGGTCGACCACGATCTGCCCGCTGACGTTGACCGCCTGGACTCGGCCGCTGTCCACTTTGATGGCGCGGCCGGTCCGCAGGTTCCACACCACCGCGCCGCTCACCTCGATGGTTTGCGGTGCGCTCGCGGTCGAATCGCCCGTGGGCGGCTTGCCGTCCGGCGGAAGCAGGCCATAGGCCCAGTCGCCGCGGATGCCGAGGGCGGAGCCACCGGAGGTCCCGGCGGGATTGGCGAGCTTGCCGCCCTGCCCGTGCGCGTCCCACCGGTACGCGGCGCTGCCGTCGTCCAGGCCACCGACCACCACGCCCGCGTCCGAGATGCCGAAGGCCGTCGCCCCGCCGGGAGCCGCCAACACCTTGACCTCCGCGGTGGCGGCGGGCGCCGGCCACACCACCGCCTTGTCCCGCTCCCCGGCGAACAGCACTCCGGCCACCTCGCCCTTCGCGTTGATCGCGGTCGCCTCGGCGCCCGTGTATCCGGGCGGAACCGGCAACTCGACGACCTTGCCGTCCACGTACGCCCAGGCATAGTGCCGCCGGTCGGCGGTCTGTCCCCGGCCGACCACCACCCCGCTGTTGTTCACCGCCACAGCCTCGCCGATTCCGGTGATCGGAATCGACTGGGCCCGCGCGCCGGCCCAGCTGACCGGCTTGCCCAGGTTGTCCTTCCCGGTGGCGACCCCAGCGAGATACCGGCCGTTCGGCGAGCCGGCGTTGACCTCACCGGCGGTCGCCCCGGTGGGCAGGGCCAGCCGGTACACCACGCAGGCGGCCGGCACGGCCGTCGCCGACGCGCCGGCCCGCTGGGACAGCATCGGCACCGGGCCGGACGAACGCCCAGGCGCGGCGGCCACCCCGATCGCCGCGCCGAGCCCGAGCGTCACCACCCCCGCGATACCGGCCGTCTGCCACTGCCTGCGGCGGCGCCTGGTCCGTGCGCCTTCGCGGACCAGGTCGGTCGCACTCATCCGGGACGCCGGGATGTCCACCGAGGACAGGATCTCCCGCATCCTGGTCTCACTGTCTTGCGTCATCGCAACTTCCTCGCTTCTGTCGTGGTCATCGCCGGAATCGCCGGCCACTGATCGCCGAGCAGGTCGCGCATCGCCGCCAGGCCGCGAGCGGTCTGGCTCTTCACGGTCCCGGCGGAGAGGCCGAGCACGGCAGCCGTCTCCTGGATCGACATGTCACAGAAGAACCGCAGCACCAGAACGGTGCGCTGCCCTCGGCTGAGCTTCGCGAGCGCGGCCTGCACCGCGTGCGAGTCCTCCACGTTCCGGCCAGCCGGTGCCGCGGTGTCGGTGTCCCGCCAGGCGAGCAGAACGCGGGCCCAACTCTTGCGGGCCTCGTCGACATAGCGGCGCACCAGAATGCGGTGCACATAGCCGTCGAGGTTGCCGACCGTGCGGATCTTCTTCCATTGCAGATAGACGGAGACCAGAGCGGACTGCACGATGTCGTCGGCGCGGTCGGCATCACCGCACAACAGATATGCGGCACGCCTGAGCCGGTCCAGCGCTGCCGAGACGTACTCCACGTACTCCCGGTCTTCCTCTGCCGACAAGGCATGACTCCTTCCTTCGGCGTCGTACCTCTATCGCGCCGGCGCCCCAGGAAGGTTGTCAGCCGCAGGGAATCTCCAGATGGACGACGTCGTCAGCCGGTGACCGCCACCGTGGTGTCCGCGTGGGCGGCCAGCCGGCCGGTGGCGGTCAGCCGCAGCACGTATGTTCCCGGCTCGGCGAACCGGGCCGTGGTCGTGAGCGCGTTCGGGGCGGCGATGGTCACCAGCCCGGGTCCGGTTACCGCCGTCCAGCTCACCGGGATCGCCTCCGGATCGAGCACCTCGTCCAACACCGTCCCGGACAGTTCGGCCGCCTCCGCCACCGCCACCCGCGCGGTCGCCGATGCGTGCACCGCGGGCGGCTCGGCCGCGAGTTTCGAGGTGTCGTCCGCCTCGGCGGGGGACAGCGCGGGTGAGTCGGTCACGCCGTAGTACCGGACGAGGAACTCCACGATCTCGTCCACATGCGGCTGGAGGTCGGGCAGGTAGTTCGCCACTGCCGCCCGTACCGCACGCCCGAAGTCGGCGTAGTTGCCCGCCCGGTCCCGGACGAACGGCTCCAGCGTCTTGATCAACTGATAGTTGCTCGCGATGTCGAGGTCGACCAGCGCCTTCTCGAGCGGAGTGGCGGTCGCCGGCTGGTCGGCCGTCTTCGCCAGCACCCGGCTCACATACGTCACCCGGTGCATGATCCGCCAGCACGGCGGGCGGCTGCTGGTCTGCCGGGCGCCGGCCAACGCGGCCGCCTCCGGCGAGTCCTGCTTGTCGAGCCATATCGGGTCGACCACCTGGTTGAAGAAGCGGTCGAAGTTCTCCACTTCCGGCTCCAGGTAGAAGGTCAGGAACCGGTAGGCGTCCACCTTGCCGGGCGTCCGCGCGACCTGGCCGGTGTCGTCAAGTCCGAAGATGTCCGACTCGGGCGTGACCGAAACGCTCACCCCGAAGCTCGTGTCCGAGTTCACGGCCTTGGTCACGGTGAGGTTGAGGTGTCCGCCGAACAGCGCGGACAGTTCGGCGCTGACCGTTACTCCGGCTTCGATCTCCAGCTCCCCGACGATGCCGGCCATGCCCTTGAACGTGTAGCTGCCGCCGGTGGTCTCGGTGCGGGTGTCGAGGTTCTGCTCCTCTTCGGCGAACTGTCCGCCGTCGGCGGTCCACACGTAGGTGTTGACCAGGTTGCGCTTCTCCAGCTTGGGGAACTGGTCGATCATCCGCCCGGCGGCGAGGTCGGAGCCGGAGAAGTTGACCGAGCTGGTGCGCCGCCCTGCCCCGCCGGCGTCGAACTGGTCGAACAGCGTCCGCAGCTGAGCCTCCTCGCGTTGAATGCGGTTCTTCAGCCCGTACGCCTCGATCGGCTTGAAGTAGCTGCGGTCCGGGCTGTAGGCGCCGGCGTTGGGATAGTCGGCGTCGGCGTCGAGTCCGACCTTGCCGTCGAGCGTGCCCTGCTTGGTGTAGAAGCGGTTCAGCGGGAACGTGATGATGTTCCAGTCCTTCGGGATGTCCGGGTTCGGCCGCATCTCGTAGGCGATCAGGGCGCCGGTGTGCGCCAGCCGCAGCGCGAACACGTCCGCGGTGTCCGACTGGACCAGGGCGAAACCGACGTTGTCCGGCCGCCATCGGTCACCGTCCTTGCGCCCGCGAAGGCCCAGCGTGCTCACCCGTGTGGTGACCCGGCCCTGTCCGGCGGTCGCATTGTCGGTCCACCCCTGCGTCGTCTCGAACGTCGTCTTGAGCCCGACCGCGCCGGTTACCTTCAATGCCTTCGTCTCTACGCCGACTCCGACGCTGACCTCGGCGTCGGCGCCGACCTTGGCGGTGGCTTCGAGCGCCGCGTCGAATCCGGTGTTCCGGTCCGAGGCGTACGTGTACGTCGTGGTCCGGGCCTCCGTCAGGGCGACGCTGCTGGCGCCGCTGTAGTCGTCGGCCACGGTGAGGTTCTCCGCCGGCACCGGGGGCGCCCCCTCGATGTATCCGATGAGCTGCGGGGCGAACTGCACCTGCCCGACCCACTCGGCGGTCATGTCGCCCACCTTGAATCCGGTGACCAGCCGCCAGCGGCCGTCGCGGACGGAGACGTAGCAGCGCTTGAACACGCCGATGGCCTGGTTGGTCGCGTCGCTCTGCAGGTCGGCGTATTCGGCCACCGCGGGCCGGCCGTCGAGGGTGCCGTTGAATTCGGTGCGCACCTGCAGCAGCGCGTTGCGGACCTCCGGCTCGTCCTCACTGATCGGGGCCGTCGACAGCAGCAGCTTGGTGTCGGCTGCGATCAGGTGGTTGCCGCGGAGTCCATGGTCACTGATCACGCTGGGCGTGTCCGGGTCGAAGGTGTAATACGCGATCAGATCCTCCTGCTCACCGGTCAGTCGTCGGAACAGGCTGTCCTGGATCTGCTCGGGCGTGCGCGTGCTGCGCCAGATCCGCAGCTCCTCGAGCTGCCCCTGGACCGAGTCGCCGACGGTGAACTGCGGCGCCGCAACGGCATAGGTGGCCGGCGCCGGCGCCGTCGTGGCCGGCGACCCGTTGAGGTACAGCACCAGCGCGGAGCCGCGCGGGTCGGGTGACCGGACCCACCGCACGTCGCCCTGGAACCGGGCGACGGTACGGCTCTTGGTGTCCTGGGCGGTGCTGCCCGCGTTCTCGTCGAACCGCCACCAAGCTACAAGGCCGGGCTCAGTGCCCGTGACGACAGTGTTCACCGCCGCTGGGTCGCGGGCGACGCTCCAAAGCCGTACCTCGGCCAGCGCCCCGCGCAGGTCGGCCCGCCGCCCGTCGGCCAGCCAGGAGCGCCCGATCCGCGTCGAGTCGGCGCTGCCGCCCATCCGCGGTCTGGTCTCGTTCCGCCGCGCGACCTCCGTACCGTCCAGGTAGATCACGATGTCGTCCCAGGACTTCACGATGGTCTTGACGTCGACCTTGGCCAGGTCGGCCGGCTTGGTGACGTCGGTGCCGTGTTTCCGGGTCACCGTGACGCGGTGGAACGACCCGGCGGTGAGCAGCGGACCACTGGCCACGGACTGGATCGTGCCGTCGTTGTCCTTGTACGCGAAGACGATCGTCCCGCCGATGTCCGCGGACAAGTTGTACGGGGCGTCGTCGCCGCCGTCCGGAGCCAGCACCCCGCGGCTCACCAGACCGTGCGGCCCGGAGGTGTCGTCGAGGGTGACGCCGACGTCGATGGTGAGGTCGGCGGAGAGATTCAAGGTGTCGCCGCCACCGCAGTCGAGGTGCGCGCCGCCTCCTCCGGTGTGGACACCGTACGACTGGGCGAAGGTCACCGCCAAGTGGCTCCAGGTGCTCCCCGGCACGAAGTCACGGCTCTGGACGATCTGGCCGGCGACGCCGGCCACGGCACGGTAGGTCGGCATGGGCGGTGTCAGCGGGGTCGCGGTGCCGTGGATCACCAGTCCGGCCGGGGTGATGGAGCCGCCGGCCCAGTGCCAGAGGCCGGCCAGTCCCGACTCGACACCGGTGAGGCGGCGGTGCATGTCCGCGACGATCTCCTCGCGGCCGCGGTCCCGGTTCCAGATGCGGACCTCGTCCATGGCGCCGAACAGTGGCCGGGTGCCGTTCACGGCGGCGCCGATCGTCCAGCCGGTCCCCACCGCGACAGCGCCGACCGGGTCCGGGGTCGTCTGCTCGGGGATCCCGTTGCGGTAGATCGTCCAGGCCGTTCCGTCGTAGACGCCCGCGACGTGTACCCAGACCTCCTTGTCCTCCGGGTGGGGCGGGGCGCTGGCGAAATGGTCCGAGCCGTCGAACGAGCCCACCTGCCACACCCCGCCGTTGTTGCGCAGCGCGACCTCGGCGTTGCCGGCCGGGCCCCGGGCGACGATCGAACGCAGCCCGCTGATGTCGTCCGCCCGTACCCAGGTCTCGATCGTGATCCGGCCCTGGATCTCCAGCGCAGGCGTCGCCGGCACCTCGAACCAGGTGCCCAGCAGACCGACGGCCGAGTACGGCTGCAGCTGAAGTCCCAGCTGGTACGTGGACGAGTCGGAGCGCTGCTGGACGATCCGGCCGAGGTTCGCGGTCCCCGTCGGCCGGATCCAGCTCTCCACGGTCAGATCGCCGGCCGCCGCGAAGGCGTCAGCGGTCCCGCGCGCCACCGACGTGTGGCCGTCGAGGTCGAGCGCGCTGCCCGGCGCATCCGCGAACCACCGGGACGACACCGCGGCCGGGATCAGCGTCGGCGCGTCGGTGACGAGCGTCCCCGAGGCGCCGGCCGCGTTCGCGACCACCAGCTGCGAGCCGCGGAAGAGGTCGGCCGCGACCAGCGTGCTGGACGCGCCGGCGGCGTAGTCGTACCCGAATTGATAGACCGGCGTGGCCGCCGTGAGAATGATGGACGCGGGACGCACACTGATCGCCGTCGCCCCCGCGTCGGCATGCTGAGCGACCGCGAAGGTGGTTGCGCCGACGGCGAGCAGCGATCCCTCCTCCAGCGCGAGCCGGGTCGCGCCGGTCAGCCGGATCTCCGACACCGTTCCGGCGACCACCGCCGCCTCGCCGACGTAGGTTCGTTGCGCGGCACGGCCGTTGAGCACGTCGGCGAAGGCGGACGGCTCGAGCGGAACCTGCTTCCAGGTCTCCTGCACAGTGCTGCCGGCCGTACGGAGGATCAGGGTCAAGGTCGCCGTTGCCTCGCCGTCGGACGCGAGGGCTACGGTCAACGGACTGGGCCCCTCGGCACCGGAGATGCCCGGCGAGCGGGCGGCCAGCGTGACCACGCCCTGTCCGCCGCGGGTAGCGAGCGAAAACTTGGCCCGCTCGGTGGAGGTGTCGTAGTGGGTGACGAAGAAGTCCCCGGCCGCACCCCGGAAGTAGAGCGAGACCCGGCCGAGAGCGGAGTCGAACAGCGTCGGGCTTTCCGTCGTCCACGCCCAGCCCAGGACCGCTCCGGTCACCGAGTGCCCGGCGGCGTCGACGCTGATCAACGGCATTGTTGCCGTCCGCTCGCCGGACAGCGCGTCGGAGGCCTGCCGTAGGTGGGCCTCGACGCCCGCGAGCTGGGCGCCGGCCGCCTGGATCGCCGCGGTGCAATCGTTGACCTGCTGGGCCACGGTCACCAGGCGGTCGGTCAGATCGATCTGCGTGTTCTCAAGAGCCGTCCGGGCGCTGTGCAGCAGCGCGTTGCGGTATGGCCGCAGATTGACGTTCTCGCCGACGTCGATGCTGGAGATGGTGTCGTTCCAGCCGCCGCCGAGGCTCGGCGTGTTCTCGTAGAACGTCTGGGAGCGGCCGCCGCGGTGCTGGTCGGCGTAGACCGTCAGCTGGAGCTCGGCCGGGACGGTGAACGAGGAGATCTGATCGTTGAAGCCGAGCTGGGTCAGCTCGTCCTGATCGTGGAAGCCCGGATGCAGGTTGATGAACCGACCACCGTAATTCCAGTCCTGGTACGCGATGGCGTACGCCCGCAGGACAGCGTTCGGGATGTCGGTCACCGCGGCTTCGGCCGCGGCAACCGCGCTCCGCTGGGCGTACAGCAGGTTGACCTGGCTCGCGACGTCCGGGGGCAGGCCGGGCGGCGGCGTGCTGCGGGCCGGGTCGAGCGCGGCTCGGAGCAGCTGCACCTGGCTGTCCGCGGAAGCGAGCTGCGCCTGGTTGTCGGCGATGGTGCCGCGCAACCGGCTGGCCTCCGACTCCAGCTGCGCCACCTGGTTGAGCAGGTCGTCCAGCGAAATCCCGGCGCCGCCGCTGACGTCCACGGTGGTCAACTGCGCCTCGGCCGGGATCTGCGCGATCTTGCCGTCGATACCGACCCCGAGGTCGAACACCGCGATGTTCGAGCGGCGGTCCGGGTTACCGTCGTAGGTCGGCACCGCGATCATGACCCGGGCGTTGCGCTTGAGCGGTTTGGCCGTCGCCGTGTCGTAGCCGGCCGCAACCTTCTCCTGCTGGTAATACAGCAAGCTGGCCATCCCCGCGGTGGTCAGCCGGCCGGCCACCCGGAAGCTGAACCGGCTGATGCCCGGCGTGTCGCCGATCGGCGCCCCGGAACCGACCCAGTCGGTGCCGGTGGTGTCGCCGAACAGGCCATGGCGTCCGGTGAGATCCCAGATGCCGTCGCCGGAACCTTCGTCCAGACGGAGGTACGCGGCCAGCCCGGGCTCGAGGCCGTTCAGCCGTTGGTGCATGGACCCGCGGATGTCCCGGGCGGCCCGGACCACATTCCAGAAACGGATCTCGTCGATGGTCCCGCGGAAGCCGTTCCCGTCGGTCGAACCGATCCGGGTGATCGGCGACGCGGGCGGCGTGCGGCCGGCCAGCGCGTCCGTGCGGTGCCGCAGCACACCGTCGACGTACACCCGGACGTACCTGCCGTCGAAGCTCACCGCGAGGTGGTTCCAGGCGCCGGGGCTCAGGATGTCGCCGGTCGTGGTGTCGGCGAACTGGGCGCCGTCGCCGAAACCGACCCGCAGCCGGGTGCCCTGGGCGATGAACATCGTGGGGCCCGACTTGGTCGGGTCGGTCTCGCCGCCGATCAGCAGACGCTCGCCGTCGTACATGTCGTCGGCGACGTTGAGCCACATCTCGACGGTGAACGCCGGCCCGAGGTCGATGCCGGTGTGGTTCTCGATCACCGCCCCGTCCCGGCCGAACCGAAGCGCCGCGCCGGCGTAACCACCGGTGGACGTTGCGGGTACCAGATCCTTGCCGCAGGTCTGCTCCGGGCTGGCCAGGCCGGGCTCCGGACATTGGCCCGGGTTCAGCGAGAACACCGCGGGGTGATCCACGCAGGTGTAGAACTGCGTGCCCCGGGTGTTGAACAGGCCGTCGGCGGACCGCTCGACACTGAACGCGTCGATCACCGAACTGCGGACGTTGTCGGCGAAGATCTGCCACCGGGACACCTCCGCCACGCTGGTCGGCAGCAGCAGCGCCGAGAAGCGGCCCTCGGTCAGGCCGGTGACGAACCGGAGCGCCTGCGTCGGCTCGACGAACGGGTTCCCGTCGAGGTCGGCGGCGCCGAGCGTGTCCTGCGCGCTCTGCGGCCGGGTCTTGCTGCGGCTGCGCTGGTACCGCACTTCGCGGGTGGGCCGCAGCTCGCTACCGGCCAGCACGAACCGGTCGACCAGCAGAGTGGAGTCCACGACCGGGACCTGGGCGCCGTTCGGGCCGTCGACCGTGACGATGCGGTCCTGTTCGCTCGCCGCCACCGACTGTCGCAGGACGTAGACGTGCTCCCCGTCGGCGAGAACCTGGAACGGAGCGTCGGCGGTGAGCCGCGCCGTCGAGGACAGGTATGAGTCGATCTCGTCCGCCCGGACCGGCGTGTTCGGCGGTACCGGCGCGCCTCCGGCCCGGACCGTCGGGAGCCGGAGCTGATCCACGACGCCGTACCCGACATCGGCGAGCTCGCCCGGGAACGCGAGTTCCTTGCCCCGATCGAACCAGCCCTCGGCGTCGCGCGTCGACAGGGTCGGATCGAGGACCGAGTAGAGCATCCGGCGCTGATCGTCGAGCGCGAACGCCACCAGCACACCCTTGTGCCGCAGGAGCGCGGTGTGCAGATACCTGCGATCACCGTACGTCTTCACGAACGTCTCGATCATCGCATTGCCTTCCAGGCCAGTTCTCGCATGGCTCATGGCGACAACGCTCGGCCGGATACGAACGGGCGCAGCCCAGTGCACGCGAGGTGGGAGAAATAGGACGCCGAGAACTAGCTAATCACCGGCCGCATGACCAACGAACGGCTCGATCAGCCGAAGAAGCGTGACGGCTCGTCATTGATAGATAACTATTAGTACGATTGCCCCCAGCCCGCGCATCGACGGTGGTGAGTTCTGTGCCGGTTCATCCTCTTGACCAGATCGGCGGAACGAAGCGAGGCTTGTCTATCGATTGCCGCGACGGCGCCCGCGGGAGAACAGCGGCCGTTCGCCGTACATGACCAGGGAGAACCCATGTACAGACTGGTCCGGGTCGTCGCACTGCTGGCCGTGATCGGCGGCACCGCCATAGCGGTGTCCAGCCCTGCCCAGGCAGCATGCGCGGGGACGAACCCCGCCGAAATCATCTCGTTGACGTTCAGCCCGCCCGCCATCGCGGCCGGCGACACGGTCCAGGCCACAGTGACCGCGCAGAACTGCACGGCCACCGCCGAGACCGCCGGAGTCCAGTGGTACGGCCGCTTCACCGGGCCCGGCGGCGGGATCCCGGCCGGCTGCATCGCCATGGATCCGCTCATCGTGCCGCTGGACCTGCCGGCCGGCGGGACGAACAGCGCCGCTCTGACCTACCGTACGTTCGCCTCGTGCTCCGCCACCGGGCTGGAGGTGAACGTCCAGCTGAGGACAGACTCAGGGAACGTTGCCGATACCCGCACGGCCACCGTGCCGATCGGGGTGACCACGACGCCACCGGGATGCAAGGTCGTCTATTCGCGAGCGTCCGAATGGCCGGGCGGCTTCGTCGCCAACGTCACGGTCACCAACACCGGGACCGCGCCCATCAGCGGGTGGTCGGTCGGCTTCACGTTCCCGGGCGACCAGACCATCACCTCCGGGTGGAACGCCGCAATCAGTCAGTCCGGCTCGACGGTGACCGCCGCCAACCTCGCATACAACCGGGTGCTGAATCCCGGTGCGACCACATCGTTCGGGCTACAGGGCACCTGGCATACCAGCGACGCTCCACCCACCAGATTCACGCTGAACGGTCGAAGCTGCTGATCCCAGCAAACCAGCATTCAGTCCAGACATTCGGGGGGCGGCGGGAGATGGGAGAAGGTCGTCCGCGTTCAGAGCTCGATACGTTCCTCGGCCGCGGACGGGTCGTCGGGCTCGCCGAACCGGAGGAGGGCCAGCGCCGGGCGGTTCGGGAAGGCGCGGAGCTCCGGCTCCATGACCGCGAACAGGCGGCGGGCGTCCGGGCCGTACGTGAAGATCTCCGCCTTTCCGGCCCCGAACTCGGTGCCGTCGACCTCGCCCGCCTCGCCCGCCTCGCCCGCCTCGCCCGCCTCGACCGCGTCGATCAGGCGGTATTTCAGGTCGAGGATCGCGGCGCGCTCATCGGGATCGCCGTAACCATCGCCGGACAGCTGGTAGGTGATGCGGACGGCCTGCTCGGGTGAAGTCACGGGGCACTGTAGCTCCGCACGCCGCCCGGCTCGTGCTGGCCGCTGCGGCCCGGAATCCGGGTCGCCGGCACCGCCGAAATGATCCCACAAAGATCAAAGGCGTATAGCCGATAAGCTATACGCCTTGGTGAAACCTGGTGCGCCGCGTAGGACTTGAACCTACAACCCGCGGATTAAGAGTCCGCGATCTTGA
>Ga0307509_10006041_pt1 | contig 16510 bp, 21 predicted proteins | sample 10_EM_MG_FD_202245 | JGI IMG/M metagenome (GOLD analysis project Ga0307509, IMG submission 202245) | Populus trichocarpa ectomycorrhiza microbial communities from riparian zone in the Pacific Northwest, United States - 10_EM | ecosystem: Host-associated > Plants > Roots > Unclassified | place... | reverse complement strand
CTCCGCCACTGTCTCTGAGTCAGATAGGCTATGCTATCGTATTGCTATGTTTAGTTTGCTTTGTTGGAAGTTTATATTTAGGATTCCGGGTATGGAATGGTCATGTAGCACTGGTGGAGGCTGAGCTTTGTTTCTTTCTTTGGTCTTGCAGGATTACAGGATTCCGCTATGTGCGCAGCTACTGGTAATGATCGTGATTGCAGGAAGGTTATCGCTCTTGGGTTTTGTATTTAAACCAGTCTCCTGGCTAGCAGGAGACAGCAGACTTCGACAGACCTTCAGTCTAAGAATATACTTGGTTGAACGGCAATCCCTGAGTTCTAATTGTCCTTCAACTATTATCCTTTAAGCTACCGGTCCCTTGAAGCCTCCCTTAGCGCCAGCGCTAGCAGGTCTACCGCCGGTCCTATTGTGCTTTCGTTAGACAGGAATAAACCTGTTACACTATCACTCGCAGCTTTATGAGTAGTTTGAGCTCCTTCCTTCTCGCTTTGCCTTTAGTGCTTCCTCATACCGCTTGCACCATGTCGGGTATGATCGGCCGCTATATTCTGTTACTCAACATATTTGTGTACCGCCAGTTCAACTTGCCGTAATAGCCAACCTGCCTTGCTATTCCCAGCCTTGATTACACATGGGACTTCGTGCCTAAAGATAGTTTAGTATATAAGCCGTGTCTTAGCCCAAAGGATGAATGGGTTCAGTCAAGATCCTCGTCTCAAACCCTACCACCCCCGCCGCTGCCTTCGGACCATACTTCGACGTCCTAACCGCACAACTCAACCAGTCTTTCCCAGTGGGAAACTCTCACTGGCTGCCCTTTCGCCCTACCCCCAACGAGGTCTAGCTTGCAATCCACTCCCTCCCACTCGCGTTTCTCCACGGAGACCCTGAGGCGCTATTCCCCAGCCTCGCCGACTCGATACACAACTCAAAAAACGTCCCGATCCTCTCAGCAAGTTTTCTCAACACCGACCCCGAGTCCAGAGCAGGTAAATCGGCTACCTCGGTTATGGTCTCAGTCAACCCTGGTGACGTCAGCACAATGGGAACCACCATCAGAGTTTTTTCCGGCTGAAGGCCCATCGAGCTGGGTTACTCCTCAAACAGCTAGACACAATGCCGGAACTGCTGGGGCTTCGGCCACGTCGCGCCCCGCTGCCTCTCTGATGACCCGGTATGCCCACTAGGCTCCCTCAACCACTCCCGTTCAAACCACCAATGCCCAAACCCAACCTGCCCTAGCAATGGCAACCTTAAGGCTACTCCTGGTTATTGCTTTTCCTCACCGTCCCGCTGTGCCAACTCTGGTCGGGATCACACTGCCCTCTTCAAAGAATGCCCTACCCGCCCAGGTCCTCCCACTCTCAGGCGTCCCGCCCCTCCCCCAGAGAACCTACGTCCGCCACCTGCTGGCGACCAGATGGATACGGCCACCGACGACGACAACCCTTCGCCCCCCCCTTCACCCACCCGTTCACTCTGGTTGGCCTTCGAGGCCCAAACGCCACGAGCCCAAAGGACAACAATGATCCCTGCCCCTTCAAGGCCTACCCACAGTGCTGGTGCCCCTCATCCCGCAGAGGCCAATAGTCTGTCACCCGACCCACGACAGAACCGGGGCCTGCCCCAATAATACAGCACAACCAGCCACAACCGGGGGTTGAGCATGGCTCAATACCCCCACCTGCGCCCTCTACACTCGTTCAACACAACTGTCTTGGGAGCTGGGATGTGTTTCTTTCCTTGTTTGGTTCGTTGTCCCAACTGGCCATCACCCCCTCGATTGTCACCCTCCTGGACCCTGTCACAAATCGTGACTAAGCAAGGCAGATTTCACATGACTCATACTTATGAGTCATAGGGTATGTTGGATTTTATACTATGATGTCACTTGACTCATAGTTCTCACATGACTACGCACTTGCGAGTCATTGTTATAATATGATTGGTTGAATGTTTCATGACTCACGATTTTGACGTCATATGATGTAATGACTTTCGCACATGACTCACATCATGAGTCATGGGTTTCACCCGTGTGACTCGTTTGAGCACATGACTTGGTTTATGAGTTTGGATTGGTTAACGGAATGTTGTGCGATAAGTCATATGAATTATCAATGGATTTGGCGCTATGACTCACTACGAGTCATAGAGGTTTATGTAGGGCGAGGTGATGAGTCACCAGGGTAAGGGTTGTGGGGAGATGCCTATATAAGGCGCTTGGTTCCGACCAAGGAATAGGACCCGAAGCAACTCTCCTCCACCTCCGGCGATTGAAATCTCAACACCACGGGAAATCATCGTCACTTTCCCCCACCCACCTCTCTTCCCCCATCATGGCTACTTCCTAGGGGTTGACGTTAAGCCATCTTCCCTCCTCGCCTGAGGCACTCATGCCTCCCCTCCTTGGGGTTCATGTTCCAGTTCATCGTTGACGCCCGCTCATGAGGTTCTGTTCGCCCCCTTACCCCGCACTTGCTTTGCACCTCGCTTGGCATTTTGCACAGTCGGAAATCTTCTCGCTTCGTTCACGGTCGGCGATATGGCATCCGGAGTCTCGGTCGAAGTAAGCCTACGGTTCTGCTGAGCTTGTACCTCTGATGGGGAAAGCTTCGGTTAGTAACATCACGGTCCCGCTCGGTTTCGCTGTCGTCGCAAAAGCCCTTGCTATGGCCCCTTAGTTTGGTTGTGGCTAGCCCGTGCGCAATCCTTCCTCTACCCTCCTCCCGGTTCTGTCCACTGGCACCGTACTGCCCCATAAGCTGGCACCTTACTGCTAATCCTCCTCACTGGCTGTCACCCTACTGCTCCTCACCGGCTGGCACCCTACTGCTCCTCACCGGCTGGCACCCTACTGCTACTCACTGGCTGGCACCCTACTGCTTATCATCGTTGGCTGGCATCCCTTCTGCCCGGTGGCTCCGCTCGCCCACCTACCTCTCTCCCTCCTGCGATTTACTCTACGGTCGCAAACCTCGCTTAGGTTACGGTTGATCATGGTATTGCACTGCCTCCGTGGTCCTTCCTAAACGTCGACGGGTCGCCACCCTCCGGTCAGTCCCAACCGTGCACCGGCCTGCCCCTTACGGTGACTAGCCGCGGGGCCTTTTGGTTAGGCATATTGGCAATAGTAGTTACATCTCCTCATTTCTTTGATTCTTTTCTTAGTGTTACCAGGGGGCCTGCTGAAGGGTTTGGGTCTCTCTCCTGTACGTTTCTATGAGTTGTTTCCCTACGTGTCTGAGGTGCGAGTCTTAGGTGCTAGGCGGAGGAGGTTTCTTCTATGGTCTCGGGGGGTTTGATTTTTCCTATGATGAGGTGAAGCGGGCGGTTGTTATTGGGCTTATAGGTTTTTTTCTCTTCATAGCTAGCACTGCATAAGGCTTTTTGTACCTAAAACAAATAACGCATGATTACAAAAAAAAAGAAAGAAAAAAAACGACGAAGGGATAGGACACGAACCATCTCTCCTCCACCTCCGGCGATTGAAATCTCAACACCACGGGAAATCATTGTCACTTTCCCCCACCCACCTCTCTTCCCCCATCATGGCTACTGCCTAGGGGTTGACGTCAAGCCATCTTCCCTCATGTCCTGAGGCACGCATGCCTCCCCTCCTTGGGGTTCTTGTTCCTGTTCATCGGTGACGCCCGCTCATGAAGTTCGGTTCTCCCCCTTACCCCGCAGTTGCTTTGCACCTCGCTTAGCATTTGGCACTGTCGGAAAGCTTCTCGCTTCGTTCACGGTCGGCGATATGGCGTCCGGACTCTCGGTCGAAGTAAGGCTTCGGTTCTGCTCGGCTTGTACCTCTGATGGGGAAAGCTTCAGTTAGTAACATCAGGTTCCTGCTCGGTTTCGCTGTCGTCCGAAAAGCCCTTGCTATTACCCGTTAGTCGGTTGTGGCTAGCCCGCTCGCGATCCTTCCTCTACCCCTCTCCTGGTTCCGTCCGCTGGCACCGTACTGCCCCTTAAGCTTGTACCTTACTGCTAGAACTCCTCCCCCGGCTGGCACCCTACTGCTCCCCCCCCTCTGGCTGGCACCCTACTGTTACTCACCGGCTGGCACCCTACTGCTCACCTTCCTGGCTGGCATCCCCTCTGCTCGGTGGCTCCGCTCGCACTCCTCCCCCTCCGATCGTTCGACCCTTCCTCGGTTACGCCTAGTCGTGGTATAGCACGGCCTCTGTTGCTATGGACCAACACCTTGGTTCGATTTAATGACCTGTACAACCGTGCGAGTGGTTGTTGTGGGCCCACGGTGTCCGGGTTTTCCCGTGTCGGTGATCATCTCTCCTCTCCGTCAGGACCTGAAAGGGCCTTAGAACAGCCGTAGTTTCTTGTGTTTTGGGGAGCCTGCTGAAGGGTTTGGGTCTCTCGACCTGTACCTTTTTATGTATTGTTTCCTTACGTGTCTGGGGTATAATATCTTACGTGCTAGGCGAGGGGGACTTTTCCTATGGACTCGGGGTGTTTGCTTTTTCCCATGAAGAGGTCCAGCGGGCCGTGGGTTTGCATTTATCGGTTTTTTTCTCTTCATAGCTAGCGCTGCATAAGGCTTTTTGTACCTAGAAACAAATAACGCATGATTACAAAAAAAGAAAGAAAAAAAAAAAAAACGACCAAGGGAGAGGATCTTCACGCAACCATCTAAGTACTTTTCTATACTTAAGATATTGCAATACGATTACACTTTAAATGTCTTCTCCTATACGAGACCCTACGCTCTAAGAACCCGGAGACTATTGTCATAGTCTCGATGGGCTGCTCGAACATAGGACTATTGTGATAGTCCTGTCGAGCACGATAATCAACCCATCTTACCATCTAACGAGATAGTATCCTTCAACGGATCGCTAAGACAACAAACGAATTCCGTACTATCCGAAGAGATAGTATCTCCCTACACTCTATTGAAGACGAGAAGACTTGCTCACCCTAGGAAACGACTATCGTTGCCTGTTGCCCAACGACCTAACGACAGGATTGTTACACAGCCATCCGTCCCGTCCAGACCCAAAGATGGGCGGACTTGACGCCTGGGAACACTGCCGAACACCGCTCTAGGATGCAAGGGTCAGTGTTGCCAAGCATATTGTCCCTCCGGCTGTAGCCTGGGAAGGGAAGGACGCTTAGTTTGGGATATTCAGACGTGATGGATGCCCAGTGGCAGTCCGTCGTGACCTATGCCCAGAATGGACGGCCGGGCCCTAAAAGTGTCTTCGTTTATATTTCATTTTCGAATTTCATCAGCATTAGGTAAGTGTTATCAAGATCTGAATCATTTTTATTCTAATGCAGAGAAGCTTACGCTCTACAATTATATACCAAATTTCACTATCAATCTACAAATTCTTCCAGTAATATCCGATCCTGGTTCTGACCACCCTGACCCTATGCCACTTCGTTAAGCTAGAAGGGACCGCTGTCCTTACCCACTCTGCTGGCGAGGGACAAGAATATTGCACGCGAGGGCCCTGGCGTTCGGACGGCATGGTTTGGAATACTGGCCAGGGGTGTAGATGAGGGAGAGTGTAGTTTCAATTAGCAGTGAAAGGGGTTAACACTGGTAAGCCAGATGATAGTGGTTGAATTCCAGGTTGCGTGTCACCAGGAATGGACATCTGGGTATGGTGAAATAATTGGTTGATCTGGAAGAGATCACACCTGTATTTTACCCATATGGTAATCTACGAAGTTTGCTTCTCAGGTATTGGAGATGGATAGCATAGCGAAGACCGAATTTGCTACCTTTTCTAACACTGTCTTCATTATGGATGATAGTTTCAACATGAACTCCAGGCTTGACCGGTCGGTCGAGGGGCTGCTAGTCTATATGTACTGTGTGTACTAATCTCAATGTGCAATCTGATGATCTGATTAGGTGAGGCTGCAGTGCTGATGATCACATAGGGGAGAACGCTTTCCCTCTAACCCTAGCCCCCACCACTCTATTTCCCCCTCCCTTTCTCCATCCACTTCTCACAGACCCACAGCTCCCTACTGCTCTGTGCTTTGATTCCGTTATTCTTTTTCTTCTTTTCTTCCCTTGGACTTTGTACAATTCAAGGATTTAGTACTCGTTTTCCCACTGCAAGGAATCCTGCCAACCTGCGTCGCTGCTCAATTACCACAAACAGACATACTACAAGATAAGTGATCTCACTTCTGTTCCGCTGACTGCAGATACTTCAAAGTTCTTTAACCTACCTGAGTTGACTGGTCCTGACAGCTGGCCTGTGGAAACCCCTCTTTTGAGCAAGGAGAGTAATCGTGAGAGAGCCCCGTGTCAGGCTACTGGGTTTAAACTGAGGCTAACTTTACCGGAGGATTAGCGTTCCCCAAGAGACCTCCGACACCATTATTGCAACCTTTCTTACAGCGATTCTGGGATAATATCATTAGATACTGCCTCTTTGTATTTATATTGACTTGTCGGGACTGGTGTGCCAGGTAGACAGCTTCTGTTAGCCCTGCTGCTGTGTGTGATCCTTTTTGCATATTCCTGGCTGGAGCTTTTAGTACAAGAGCTCTTGTTTATTCAAGATCCATACTGTCTTGATTCTTAATTCGGTTGTGGGTATTTCCTATGAAAGTAGTGCTGAAAAAGCAATTGCTACCATTCAGGAATACCCCGCCAGCAAAGTAGAAGTTATTCGGAATGGTAATAGTTTCCAGATTTGGGCTGAGAAGCTTCTTCCCTACGATATTGATGGTGAGGCAGTTGGTGATGGGATACCAGCTGTGACGCCATACGATTGCTATCACTAGCTATGCCTTTTCTATCCATCAAGCCATCCTCACTGGTGAGACCGAGAGCCTTAGCAAAAATACACGATATACCCACTAGCACCATTTGGCAAATAGTAGAACTTAGACCATGGAAGCAAAATTCTGAACGACCGGGGGGATGTTCTAGCAAAGATTATCGCGGTAATTTCTCTAATTGCTTGGGTTATTAACATTGGAAACTTAAGCCATATGTCGCATAGTGGTTGACTGAAAAGTGTTATCTACTCCTTTAAGGTGCTAATCGTGGGGTCGGTGGATATACTAGAGAGTAGGCCAACATAGTTCGCCCTATCACCCTTTCATTCAGAGCCATTCAATAGTGACCTGTATACCGCAGATGGTTACATCAAAGACCTGGAAGTTAACGACCCTCGCAATTGATACCCATAGACAAAAGAGCCCTGAAGGAAAATCCAAACATAGCCCTTCCACGGTTGCAGCTTACATTAACTTCTCCCTACCGTAGGTACGGAGAAGCACGGGGCCTTTGAGCAGGTGAATGGCTTGCGGGGCAATTTGAATATTGTGATAGTAAGTAGTGGCCCCGAAGACCTCCTGATTGATATACAATTGAGTTTAATTATAGAAGCTAGAGACTGATGTATATTAAGAGATGTGATATGTATGACCTGCTATTGAGAGTATTTGTATTTATTGTGGGGTTAGCTTTTAAATGTGACTGCCACATAGGATTTATATTATTTCAACTTTGAAAAATTATCATACAAGTCTTGGCATGCCCCCACTACCTATAGTTATCACATGACAACCACTAGCAGCATATGGTTTGGCACCCACACTTCTTTATATAACTTCTCTCTACCCACCTGTTCTCCCTTTCTTCTACACATCCACTCCTTTTTTCACCTCTCTATTCATCTCACATCTTCTTTTATTTCACCTCCACATCTTTCTTCATTACCTCTTCATTGTTAGCCAATCACTATCACGCCCCCTCAGCCTGCTGACACCCCCTCACCCCCCTCACCCCTCTTGCGGACTCTCACACTACCTGAAGCTCCCTCAAGCTCCCTCAAGCTCTCTCACACTCTCTCACGCCCTCTCACGCCCTCTCACACCCTCTCACACCCTCTTACGCCCTCTTACGCCCTCTTACGCCCTCTTACGCCCTCTTACGCCCTCTTACGCCCTCTTACGCCCTCTCACGCCCCCTCACACCCCCACACACCCTCTCACACCCTCTCACACCCCATCATACCCACTTACACCCACTTACAACCCCTTATCCCTCCTCATATCCACTCTTCCCTCCTCACCCCCTCTTATTCCTACCCCTTTCCTCTTATACCCACTCATTCTTCTTGTCCCCTCTCACGCTCTCTCACACACTCTCATACTTCTTCATCCCCCCTTGCACTCTCTCACACCACCTTGCACCCTCACACTCTTATATTCTCTCATACTTTCTCCTCTCTCCACCTCACCTCACCTCCCCTCCCTTCCCCTTCCCTTCCCTTCCCTTCCCTTTCCTTTCCTCCTCTTTCTTTCCCTTTCGTTTTCTTTTCATTTCTTTTCTTTCCTTTCCTCCCATTCCCTGTTCTTCCCTGTTCTTCCTTAATCACACATCCAACCCCCTCCAACTGCCTGACCACGACTCACCCCCTCTCCGCCTTGCTCACCCTCACTCCCCTATCATCACCCCCAGTCACATCCCCTCTTACCACCATATACCACCTTATACCCACTCATAGTACCCTCTTATAACCTCTTACACCCCCTTCTTCCAACTCTGGTACGTTACAATCACTATCTAGCTTGTGATTTATTTATAATCTGCTGATTTACCTTTATACTGTGATAGCAAAATATGGAAATATACAGGTGTAGGGGATGTGGACGTGACAAGCAACGCGAGGACTTTGATTCTGACCTTAGAGGGAATCGCACAAGCACTTGTATAACTTGCTTGGTAAGTACAAATGATCTAATAAGCACAAAGAAATATACATTATAATATAAAGACTAACTATCAAACATGAATATAGGCCAGGCTAACAGACCGGAGACAGCAGGCATCTGTGGTTGATAATGTGGCAAGAAATATTGCTGTGCCTGAAGCACTAGAAACCATGGGCCCAAATCTTGATTTGGTTCCCATTGCTTTTATAGAGCTTCGTTCAGAATCGACAGCTCATGCACTAAGTCCAATGAACCTGGTTTGCACTGCCTGCCAGGCATTGCATTGGCCGGCAGAAAAACAACAAAATCCATACCGTGCTAGAGCTGGGACCTTTCAAGCCTGTTGTAAGCATGGTGACTTGATAGTGGAGAGGATGAGAGCTCTGCCTGAACCTGTAAACACCTTGATGACTGGTCAAGATAGGCGGTCAAGGTTGTTTCGACACCATATCCCTCACTGGAATACGTTGTTTGCCTTCACTTCTCTTAGCTTTAATGCTGATGCACGTACAGGAGCTACAGGGCTGGGCTTACAGCTCTTCAGATCCATGTTGCTATCTATGACCAGCAAGGTCCTTTGGTTCTACCATGGGGCCGGGATACCCTGTACTCGCAGATATATTTATATGATCCAGATCAGGCTGCTCAAGTAAGACATGCAAGAGCACCTACTCTAGATATGACTCTCATAGAATCCTTAACAAGGATGCTACAGGAAGTATGCCCCTATATCCAGTTGTATCTGACAGCCAGGGAACGGTTCGCACAGCTGTCGGACCAGGAACCCAACCTGCGTATCATTCTTGATCCCAGATTGAGGTTGATAGTGGATACAGGGGCAGATATGAGAAGAGGGAACTTGTCCACGGCTAATGAAGTTGCTATGATCCTGCCAGAGGAATATGGCAGGGGAGGGTTTCGTGATATAGTACTTGCTGAAAGGGTTAATGGTGTAGTTCCAGATAATGGATTAACCATCATTAATTCCAATCATGCTTCTTACTTGCCGCTACAGTATGTGCTGCTGTTCCCCTATGGGGAGCCTGGAAGGCACTGGGCAAGAACTTTGGGAAATCAGGGGGGTAATCGGCAAAACCTGAGGATGTCACAAAGGACATTTTCCAAGTTCCGCTTACATACCAGGACTGACGAGCCAGCTACTCTTATGAGATCCCAAAGGCTATTCCAGCAATTCGTGGTTGATGCCTGGGCAGCTTGTGATCAGAACAAGCTGAACTGGCTCAGAACAAATCAGGCTAAACTTAGAACTGATTTGTACAATGGTCTTGCTGATGTACTGCAACAAGGCGATGTGAATGCACATGAAGTTGGACGCAGAGTTGTCATACCATCAATCTATGGTGGTGGAGACAGATTCATGCCGCAGTTATACTAGGATAGTATGGCTTTGGTACGGCACTTTGGGAAGCGTTCACTGTTCATTACGTTTACGGCTAATTCAAAGTGGGCTGAGACAAAAGATAAGCTCCTACCAGGTCAGACTTCCCTTGACGGCCCAGATCTTGTGGTTAGAGTCTTTAATCTCAAGGTTCGTGATCTGTTGGATCGGCTGAAGCACAAACACGTGTTTGGTCCTTGGCGTGGCTGGGTCTGGACAATAGAATACCAGAAGCGTGGGCTACCTCATCTTCATCTGCTGCTGTTTCTCAAAACAGATGTCCAATTTCTTACAACTGCCAACATTGATAGGTTTATATCTGCTGAAATCCCAACTGAAGATGATGTTATAGGTCAATAGTTGAGGACCATTATTCAGAGTAGTATGGTACATACACAATGTGCAGGGGGAAATGGTAATGCCTTATGCATGAAAGACCTAAACCCAGCTGTTGTGACCACCTGTCACAAGGGGTATCCGCATGATTTCTTGGAGGAGACAACAGTTCCTGAAAATGGATACCCCCTCAGCCGGAGACGGAATGCAGGCAGGTGATCTATGATACCTGTTCCCCGATCCGGAGGTACACTTTCTGCCATGATTGTCAATCGTAGAGTTGTACCATACAACCCCTACCTGTCTCTCCGCTATAATGCCCATATTAATGTACAGGTTTGTGGTTCAGTACAAGCAGTGAAGCCTATTCACAAATACATTTATAAGGGTGGTGATAGAGCTACTGCCAGGGTAGAGTCTGAGCATCATGAGATCAAGCGCTATCTGCATGGACGCTATTTAGCTCTAACCGAAGCAGTTCGGCGTTTGTTTCAATTTGCTATTCATGATGAATAGCCACCAGTAACACATCTGGCATTACATATGCCAGGGCACCAGGGAGTTTACTTTGCTGGACATGATAATCCTGATCATATTTGTGATCTAATTGAGGGGTCTATGACTACACTGATGGCATTCTTTTCTTACAATGCCCAGCAGGATGATGGTAGGCAATTCCTCTACTATGAATTTCCTGAACACTGTGAGTGGGTTCGCAAGATAGGATGTAAAAAGAGGCAAAGAGGGACAGCAGTGGGCTGGATGTATTCGGCAAGTCCGTTTCAGGGTGAGAGATATTATCTCCGCCTGCTATTAACAGTTTTTCGAGGAGCTACAAGCTTTGAGGATTTGAGGACAGTTGATCGTATGGTGTACCCAGCATTTAAAGGTGCATGTATTGCTTTAGGATTATTAGAAGATGATGGCGATTGGGTAGCCCACTTTAGAGAAGGTGCCCAGTTTATGACTTGTAGGGCCTTGCGACATCTATTTGCTTTAGCCCTGCAGTATACAACTATTAGCAATCCACTTGCGATTTGGGAAACATTTTCGCCAGATATGTGTGATGATATTCCACGTATCTTGGCTACAGGAAGGGTTCCAGTATCTCATGAAGCAGAGGACATTGAAGGCAGGATTGACTCAGACTATGGTCTCTACATCCTTCAAGAGTACTTGCACGAATTTGGAAAGTCACCATCTGAGTATGGATTGCGAGAACCACTTCTTTCATGGATGGGACAACAACCTGCCTCAAATAATCCAATGATTGAGGAAGAATTAGAGTATGATCCACAGCAAGAAGAGGAAGCTTCCAATATAATGAGAGCACAGCTCAATCCAGAGCAGAAAAATTGTTTTACAGAAATATTAAATATTGTGGAAAAATATGAACAGAATCCTCGTGGATATCATAGGTCTGGTTTCTTTCCTCAAGGTGCAGCTGGAACTGGGAAGACATTTCTCTATAACTGTCTATGTAGTTACCTACGTGCTAGAGGCAAAATTGTACTCTGTGTTGCATCATCTGGTATTGCAGCTCAATTGTTGCCAGGTGGCCACACAGCTCACTCCAGATTCAAGATTCGCCTATCCAATGCACTCAATAGGGGATGCAATATTACAAGCAACTCAGCCCTTGCCCAACTGATTAGAAAGACATCACTGATCATTTGTGATGAGGTGCCTATGCAACACAAGTCCTGCTTTGAAGCAGTCAACTGGACCTTGAATGATATATGTCATGTGAGCGATAGTTGTCTGTTTGGTAAAATTCCCACTGTACTTGGTGGGGATTTTGTCCAAATCCTACCTGTGGTCAGGCGAGGTTCACAGCAGGCTACTGTGCAAGCCTGTCTTCCGCATAGTGCTATCTGGCACAGCTTGCAGGTATCAAGACTTGCGAGAAGTATGAGGATAGAGGGTAACAATTCCAACTAGATCATCATTGACTTTCTTAAAAGTCTGGTGAATGATGCAAACATGTATGGAAAGATTAATCTACCTGCATATATTCGTAGAGTTGAAACAGGAGATAATCTCTGTAATCAGCTCTACTCGCAAGCATTGTTAAGTGAAGCTGTTACATTTCACAGTGCTCTTATTGGAAGGGCAATTCTGGCTTTCAAGAATGATACTGTGAATGATTTCAATAAGAGTCTTTGAGACAAGATGCCTGGGACAGAACACGGCTTTGAGGCAGCTAACAGGGTGGAGCTTTGTCAAGAAGCTGCAGACTCAGAGCCCTATGCAGCTCAATATTTGCAGAGTATAAACCTGGCCTCAATACCCCCATCCTGTCTTAGATTGAAAGTTGGAGTACCACTAATTCTCATCAGGAATCTTAGTCCGAAGCATGGGATGTGCAATGGTACTAGATTAAGGTTGTTGGGAATTAACCGCAACTGTTTACAGGTAGCTATTCTAGGTGGCAGGTTGGATGGCTAGATTCGCCTTCTGCCTAGGATAAAGCTCAGCACCAGTGATGAGGAACGGCCAATCATTCTTGAATGGAAGCAGTTTCCGGTATGTCTAGGTTTTGCTATGTCGGTGAACAAATCCCCGGGTCTCTCTCTGAAAAAGGTAGGTGTAGATCTTCGTACTGATGCATTTACACATGGCCAGCTTTATGTAGCACTGTCAAGAGTAACATCTCTGGATGGACTTACTCTATTGTCATCCAGTAATACTACAACAGTTACACCAAACATTGTATATCCAGATGTCCTGCTTTGAGATACCTTTGCAATATAAATCTCCACTTTCACTCAAAGGGCTACATTTAGATTAGAACCTTGTTACTTTGGTGTATTTTTACTGCGAATCCTGTGTAAGTACTCTTTTCCCATAACAGTATTTTCCTCTTATATCCAAAGGGTTTTGACTGAATGGTTTTAATGAGGCTTTCTATATACTGTTTGCATTTTTTATCTTTATTTTATAGCTGCTTCTAAATATATATATCTATCTCTTTATTGTTTACACACTTTGTTCTTACATAATGAACTTATTATTTACATTATTATCTGAATTCCTGCTTTGATATTCTATTATTCGTTGGTGTTTTTAATACTTTATATCATAGCATTGAATTATTAGTTCATGTGTTTGCACCAAGAACATTGGATTACCTTCATGCCAGATTACCTTTCTTCCTCCTACACTTATCATCATCTTCCTCACCGAATATCACTATCTACCCAGCCGCCTCATTGATACTATCTCAACATTGAACAATTATTATATCCACCACTGGCACATCACGCAGGACAGGTCCTCAAGGTCTTGAGGAGGGCTGCTAGTGCATTTGTAATATAGGTTCTAGGGTATGAGATCTTAGACACATTACCTTTTCTACAGTTTTGTGAAAGCCATTATTCAATCGGATAACCTTGTCGATATAGCCCGCCTTAAAGCCAGACGGCTTATGACCATCCCGCGATTGCACCTTGATCCAACTCATAAATGCACCGAGGATAAGCTGAACAACATTCGCCCTACATGGAATATCATTTTCCAATTGACACCATTCAATGGATAGTAAACTCCCCGTATTGTTTAAGACTTCGGTGAGCGTCCGGTTATTGCTGGCACTATCGGAGGTGAAACTCAGAATTCTATCCTGAATCCCGTATCTGGCTAGAACGTTATTAATTATCCCTGCCATATTAGCCCCCGTATGAGAAGCCCTGATTTCCTCGAACCCATCAGCACCTCCTCCATCTGCCAGGTATCCCAGATCCAATAAGCCACAATTGCCAAAAAAGCAAATTTGGTTGGGGAAGTCAATGTATTCGGAGCAAGAGAAATCTTTCCTGCAGCAGGTAGACATGTTCGAATATCATCCACCGTAGACATTCCCAGCCTTTTCAAATGTTGTATTAATGTTGTTGGGCTGGCGATTTCGACTTTTGGATGAATGTACTTGAAGACATGACGAAAGGGACGGTTGTTCGATCAATTAAAGGCAGGATTTGTTACTAAAAATGCTTTTAGAAAGTATTCTTCAAAATCATGCTGCTTGAATCCTGCTCGCGTGGCCAGATCGATAATCCTACCCCTATTTCCGGTTTTAGTCCATTTTTGCAATAGCGTAACATCAGCAAAAATTAATCCTGCGTCTGAGGCGCGGGCGCCGCGTCCGGATGCATCCGACGTCGTTTTTCCGTCCTCTGCGGCCCCAGCGTCCGGACGCCATTCCCAACGCCGATTGCGTCCTGACGTGACGTCGGACCTGACCCACATCCCGCCGCCACGCCACATCGCCTGCTCTTCTCCCCCCCCTTATCTCACGTCCTGACGTCTCTTTTCCTGCCTCGCATCTCCGCAGCATCCGGACGCCTCCCCAAGGTACCACCTTTTCCTTCTGCTTCCGGGCGTGCTCATAACAACTTGCCGCCGATATCACCCTAGTCATTCCTGCCGGTGTGCCTCCTACTACTACTACTATCGTGCATAATTTGTTTGTTTCTAGATGTTTCTATTCCTCTATGTCTATATCTCTACTATATACTTGTCTATTATACACGTTTATCGTCTAGTCGTGATCGTGACGCTACATCTCCGTCGGGGAGCGATGTAGCCCTCATCTAGGCTACGTCGCTCCCCGAGTTTATTTTATTATACAAGCCCCCTCTGTGATCCTAATAGATCTCGTTAAACGTGCGTAAATCGATCCGACTGTTGACAAGCCAGCGCCGCTCTGTCTCCGGTATCAGATGCGCCAGGCCTATGATCGTCCCGATATCCACAATTGTGAGCTCTCGGGTAACGTCTCTGAGCTGAACGGTTACCAGACCGTGTACGTCCGACGGTCGTCCGGAGTCTACCAGGCTCATGAATTGAACCCCGGCGAGGCGATAGACCGTATCCTGCTGCATATAGCCCGACCGGATTTTGAACAGAGCCATGAGCCTTGCCGGGAGACGACCCCTGAGCGCACCATACATATTCTCCCCACCAGCCTGTATCCAAACGCAATCGTTCCGACTGGTCTGGTTACGGAAGAGTCGAGCACCCGTGCATCGGGCCCTGTGTATGTCGTAAACACCTGACTCCTGGAACGCAAGAACCGGGATCTCCAGTTGCGTCAGTAGTTCCACCGGCAAAGCTCGAAGTATCGCCGGATTTTCCGGCAGTCGGCGCTCGGGAGGCAGGCTCAGTCGGCTATATCGTATCAATTCCCGACAAATCGTCTCCGGGGATATATCGCATGCTCTGCCAAAATCAACGACGTCGTGGATATTATCACGACGTCCCTTCAGAATCCTCCGATGGGCTGGTGGGGTTGGCGCGGGCCTGGTCTTCTCTAAATGTTCTACTACCTCAGTTGGTAAATCAGCTCCTGCACGTTGAAGGAATTCCAAGTTCAAAATTCTCATGCGGATCGCATGTTGTCGACCGTAGCTGCTTAGTATCTGTCGTGCTGCGTCGATTTTATTTGAGCGTCGCCATCCATCCTTGATTTGCTCCTTATGTGCGAGCTCTCCATACTCGGTAGAATACATGGGAATATTGCCGAACATGTAGATGTGATCGCGAAAGTGACTTATTAGATGCATCTTAACAAAGTTGAAATTAGATTCGGAATGTATCAATTCCATACGTTGGTCGTTCTCTTCTTCACGATCGTCGTCACGGATCCGGCGCCGTTGGGATGGGGGCACTCGCTCCCTCATCTGGGCTCTCTGACGACGCAGCTCCTTGCGCAACTCATCAGCCTTCTCTTGCGTCCGTTTGGATATGCGAAACTCCAAGAAGATGTCCTTCGTCTCGTGGAACTGCGTCGCATATTCTTCCATATAAGATATAGTCTCGGGTGTGTGACTTCGGTATTGAGCCATCATGGTGAAGTCAAGCAGTGACCTGACACAGGTGAGCGCACGTCTGAAGGGTTGCACCTGCGTACTATCAGGCTGTCTCAACGCCACAGTGAGAACTCCCAACAAACAACGCCCGAGATTCCTCATCTCTTTTCCTTGCCACTGCGTAACCTCCCTGTAGGCCTTTTTGGGGACAAAGAATCCCGGGTAAGGGGGCAAAGCTTTCCAGGCGTCGTCG
>Ga0307509_10006040_pt1 | contig 16511 bp, 23 predicted proteins | sample 10_EM_MG_FD_202245 | JGI IMG/M metagenome (GOLD analysis project Ga0307509, IMG submission 202245) | Populus trichocarpa ectomycorrhiza microbial communities from riparian zone in the Pacific Northwest, United States - 10_EM | ecosystem: Host-associated > Plants > Roots > Unclassified | place... | reverse complement strand
TTGGGAGGTGCTGAAGGAGATTGGCTACAGTCACCATGCGGTGACACACAAAGTCGCTGTGTCCACGTGCTTTCCATTTTTGCACAGCTTTCTCTGCATCGCTTTCTTGCCCGACGCTTTGAGTCGCCAAAAATGTTTTTCAAAGCAAGCTCTCAAGCGTCCTCGCTTGCCCTTTTCCGAAAAGCGCCAATGGCTGTATCTCTATTATTTAAGTCGGCATTCTGTGATTTATTTTTTCTCTGTTCTCCAAATGTCGACCCCTAAACCACTCTCGCAAAAGGTTCACGGACGCCACGTTATCCGTTTTCCTTCGCAACCCCGCCCTCGGTTGCTAGAGATGCCCTCGACTGACAAGCTTCTTCGCTGCCTTACCCGCTTACAACTCGCGCACACCGTAAAGGATCCTTCAACATTCCACAGTGCCGCCCGTGATTACTCGACTGCTATGTTGGCTTTCAGGAATCAGGTACCTCAGATACCTGGCCTTGACCTGGAAAATACCATATATCTCTCCGCTCTGAGTGGGTTGAAACGAATGCACCTACTTTTCATGGATTCATTTTTCAACATGGACAAGGAAATTTGGGACGAAAGGATGGACATCTGCGTTCGCTCCTACAAGTATATGGATGACATGTTCATTTGGCTGGTTCTTGTTATCAAATTTTTACTCAAGGAACTACCGAAACAATCCATGCCATCACCCAAGCTCTCTGCCTCACTTAACCAGGGCTATGTATCAACCATCTGTGCACCAACCAAGACTATCTGTGATACACAACTGGCTTTTGCTTCGTCTCCTAGCGAGGTTTATGTTCATTCAAATTTCGTTGAAAAGAACATCTCACTTGGCCGGTCCAGATCGTCAAACTTAACCAGTAATATAAACCTCTTCCTCCCGAGCTCTGAACCCTCTAGTTCCTTGACCTTGCTCGCTGACCCTCATCTTCCAAGCATCGACCCCTTTAGGCTATCGTTCCGCAACGCACTCGTGCCATCAATGCCTCGTTTGATGCCTTTGAACCGAGTTTCCGCGTTCTTCTTCCCAGTTGACCCCACCGAGCCCGACTCTGATGTCGAGATGCCTTTGCCCATCAACATGGATGTGGATGTGACGTTCAACACTGATACAGGAGAACTTAATAGCGCGACTCTTCGCGCTCTCATCTGTATCCTATCCTCGCAGCAAGGCGTCTTGCATCCGGAATTAACCGCAATGGTGTTTACCTGCTTCCGCTACTTCACAACTCCCACCGTCTTCTGGTTAACACTGGTCGAGGAATACTCTAAACAGCGCCCGGATGGCCTAAGCCCAGCCCAAATTCGAGTCTGGAAGAACAATGACATTCTGAGACGCGTTCGAGTAGCAGAGCTTCTTCGCATTTGGCTCGAACAATACTGGAGTGCGACACACGACTCTGAACTGCAACCTCGCATTCGCGAATTTTTCAATTACCGCCTCCGTTCTTCGGCCCTCGACGACAAGCTGAAGTCAGCCATCTCCAATGCAATTCACACAGTGCACGACCGAACCGATGGCGAGAGGTTTGCTGATAAGCTGAAGAGACTTGCAGATCGGGCACAGTTCTTCAATAAATGCGAACAATACACTCCAACGAGCTTCGAGTTTCCTTTCAATGTGCGCCATCACTACCTTTCCACCACCACGGTGCTTTCTTCTCTTTGCACGGAGCCTGGAAAAGAGGAGATCGCCCGACAGTTGAGCTTGCTTATGTCAACCAATTTCCGAAAGGTAATGCCTACTGATGCCATTGAGGTGTGGCTGACGCGCGAGAAACCGAAAACTCAGTGGAAGTACGTCGGGGCTGTCTCGAATTTGACGTTGTTTGGGGAGAGGTTGTCGATGTGGGTGATCGATTCCATTATCAATTGTTCTACGGGCTCTGAAGGTCGAGTCAACATGATATGTTTTTGGATCGACGTAGCTGTGGTGTGCACCGTCATCTTTTTTCTGCAAACGGCTAATAACAGCTCGTATTTTGTATTTCGATAATTCTAGTTCTGTGATTGGTATCGAAACTTCAACGGCGCCGCCTATATCTCCTCTGCAATCCGGAACTCTGCTGTCAGCAGAATGAAGTCAACAGTACTCGTAAGTTGATTATTCTCAATGTATTCTACCCTGCCCAACTTGTCGCTTACTATCACCCATTTAAATTTTAGGCTGTGCCTAAGGCCAGCAAGATTAAATTGCGTTTATTAGAGAAAGCTTGCCGAACTGAATATCTGACCACACCCAACATCAAGTGGTTGCCAATTCTTCCCATGACCGGTCGGTTTAAAATTATTGTCAACATTGATATCCTCCCGATGCTCACGATGCCCATGTTATAGCTCCCTTGACCAAGAAACTCGTCGTCCCGGCCCACAGTTCAAAGCCAACTGCCGCCCCAAACCACATTCAGTTCCATAAGTACTGGATATTCATGTCTATAATCGCGAGTAGGTTCTAACGCTATCCCCAGTATTCCGACTTTAACTGACATGCCTTCGTCTGTAGCTTTGGAAAAATCCCAGGTACCTTATACCTTCACACCAGACCTTCAATTACAGGAATGGATAAACGGGCAATTGTCTCGATTCTTCCATCACAATGCAATCCAGGGAGAAATTATTTATCGCAAATTCTTCGAAGAGAGGTTCATTCAAATCTGTGCCATTTCTATATACCCATTTTACTGATTTCATTTTCATGCTCAGCAAAACCAACGAACCTAACGAAGAGCGGTTATCCTCCATTGGGATTAATGAAAGTTGGGATTACATGATATCCGGCAGGACATTCAAACGGATTAACTTTCCAGTTGAAGAAAACACGAAATGAATGAATTTGCTCTCTTTCGATTCCCTTCCATCACATAAAAGGTATCAGCATGCAAATAACCACTCCCAGTTCGACATTTGTTTGTCAGTGGTCACCTTCGGTCGTCGACTTCTTTTATTTCTAAGTTTTCAAAATTTCCTTGTCAACAACTGCCTCCGTCGTCATCAAGGAGCCCAAAACAGACAGAACCCCCTTAAGTATGCAAAACTACTTAATGTACTCCTTGCCTTCCATGTTGATGCCTACTCATGTACAGCATATGCTTCAAACCTTATGTATATCACCATCTTGTCTGTGAAGGACTTATATTGAAGGTTGAATGAATACTGAGCACGCCATCTTTGCCCAACTGTTTGTTGATTTCTTTGCTATTACCGCGTAAATTGTCACTAATGGTTGAGGCTTCAAAGCAAAATGAGAGGGCTGATGCATAATTTTATGAACATTCTGACTTGTGGTAACGATCGGATGTTGGGAGTCATAAAGCATGCCCATAGAGAATCATAGACGAGCACCTCGAAAGGTCAACCACCACAAAAAACATCTTATGCCCGAGCAGCTTCAATCCGTCTCCTGGCAACTTGTCGGCGGTTAAGTCCAGCAAGCGAAACAGCTGATGATGGGATGTCGGTGGCCTTCTCAACCTCGGTCTCACTGGCACTGAGGATAATCTCGACATGACAAGGGTGGCCCTGGTAAGGATTAATGCGACCATGAGCACGATATGTGCGACGGCGGGTTTTCTTTGGTGACAGGAATTAGAATACAGGAAAGTTAGGTAAATCTTGGAGACTTACGGGAGCCTGCTGCACGACAATATTTTTGATGGTAAGGTCTTCAACATCAAGGCCTTTGGCATCAGCGTTTGATTCGGCGTTTTTCAAGAGGCGTGTGACGAATTTGACGGATTTCTCGGGCCAGCGACCTGCGAAGAACATGTAAGTTTAAAGAACCAAGTTTAATCATGATCAAATGGGAAATACCTTGAGTTGCCTTGAACTCCTTCGCCTGGCTCGCCCGCCCAACGCCTCCAGAGAACCTTCGGAAAGGGATCACCCGCTTGTGGTCCTTCACATCGCCGAGGTAGGCATAAGCCTTAGTTAGCTTCATTCCTAAAATTAGTATTTAGTCTGGCGTGTCCCACCACAGTAAGAATCAGACACACCTGAAAGAGCAGCGGCAACCTCCCTCATGTTCTTGAAGTGCGTCCGGAGGTACTCGCCATGGGCGCGGGAGGCTGTAGATTGGCTTGGTCAATAACGGTCCTTGGAAATGGTAGATAATATCGTACTTTTTTCGGGGTTTGTCGCAAGCGCGGCAGCGGCGTAGCGAACTGTGGGAGTAGGATGTCGGGATTATCGTCGAGCAACAAGGCATATGGTCAGCACTTACCCATCTTGAAGTTGTCAGTTGTCGAGCTCACTTTCCACGGGATTGAAGCAACTGTGTGAGCCGGTGGCTTGAACCTTATTTTTACAGTTCATGGAGATGTCCGAACGTCCAAATCGGTTTATATCACATGACTCTTGCCCGACGCTAAGCTTGAAGCTTCAATGATTTTCGCACCTCCTTAAAAACCATGACGCTGGTCCTCGATTAAATGGGTATCTTTGCGCTTGAAAATACATAGTGATGTACAATAATGCATATAAATGAAAAGCAACGGTCAAAAGTCCAGGAGTGCAGTGAGTGAACAGATACGATGAAAATGTCCTTGGGAAAATAATGTCATGCAGATACCTTAAAACCCACAATCTTCTTCAAAGGCTGAAGATTGATGGTAGGTTGCACCACTGCAGCACTAGGCGCCACTGCTGGAGTGCCCATCCCCTCGTCTTCCGATTCGTCGCTTTCCGATGGCCTTCGTGACTTGCCTACTCGGCCAAATACACTCATCCGGATGGTGTCCGTCCGTGGGGGTTTATACGAAGGGGAAGCCTTTAGTCGTTTGGCAGCATTATTTAAAGCGTTCACCAAATCCTCGTTCATTTCTTGATGGAATAGCTCGACAATATATCGGCGAACGGGGAGGCGATAGCGCTGTGTTGATATTATGTGCAAGGCTCTGTGCAACATTTCAGGAGTGGAAAATATGCCCCGTGTGTCCGGTCGTGCTTTTATTCTGTGGCAAAGTAAGTTGGTATCTTGACGTATTGAATTGGACACACCTAGCGAGTGACCGTGACGCTGCGTTTGCGATGACAGTATTTGCCAAGTTCTGGATAGCGGTAATAACCTCAATCTCATATTCAGAAGTTGGGGGTAAGAGTCGATTTTCGGGTTTATTTACGGGGGTAGCCGTCCAAGAGGGTAACTAATTCATAATTGAGGACAGAACCCCTTGATAGTTGCTTAGACGACTCACAAAGATGAATCTCTCGATATCTGTTGGAATACATAGCCCAGTAGGAAGGCCAAGCGGTGATAATGTTGCTTCCCAGTGATAGTCGTCGAGGATCTCTGCCCCTTGAGAGGTTGAAGAAATCAGACCAAGAACGAAAAAACAGGTCCTAGAAAGAATAAAATAAGTGAATTAGAAAAAGGGGATGAGAATGAACATACCCTCGAACAGACGGAATGGGCGAGTTTTCTGCTATCTCCAAGATAGCTGGAATAATTTCCTCTTCTTCACAGAAATGCAAACCGCCTTCCGTAGAGCCTACATTTCCCTGACAAAGGGTAAACCAGAGAACCCGACCTGTATGTGTCAATACTCACCACTGCCCAAAGTATACTCTTGAGCTTCGATATAAGATCTGCATCTTCACTTTCGTTGCCGTGAAGCCTAATGAACTGAGAAAATTCGGCAAAATGACCCTTTTCTTGCAAGACCTGACAACCGAGCTCTGTCTTCGCCATTTCCCCGTAAAAGTGAGCAGGAACCGTTCCGTCGAATTCCCTTGCAGGATTTAACACAGAGTTAAATCAATAGGAATTTAAAACATAGTGAAGAGCTTACAGAAGACCCTCGTCGTCTTCGACGACGTTGGAGAAGTTGAAGACCTTAGCAAGAAAAACCTCGACCTCCACAACATAGTCAATATTACGACCCTTTCAGGGAATCAATAGAAAATAGAAGAGTCAAAAGAATAAACGCCAACATTAAACCAGGCTTCAATTTCCCGATCAATATAGCCTGCATCGTAAAGAAAGCGGAAACCAATGGGAGTTGACATAAACCTGGCAACACGTTAGCAATCGACCACAGAACCAAAACAAACCACGCACTTGAGGAGTAAACGATGTCCAATTTCACCCAAGTGATCCATCGTGGGTTGCATCTCAACAACCAGTTGCAGTATTTCCTTGGAATCGCAGGCTTCTTCTAGGAATTCAACCGCAAGTTCACAAACCTCAGGAGACGGGTCATATAGTTGAGTGAGAAGGAGGCGGAGTGTCCATGCGTTGGCATTTGGAGATCCGCGGATAAGAGAGCCAAGATGGCGTGTAGCGTAAAGTCGGATGTGCTGCGGCGCATATGAAGACTGGTTCGTCAATAACGATAAATGAGATCTACCTTGTAAGTTGATGTTAGAGCCTTCGAGAGCACGATCCTCGGGTGGCCATCGCTAACGAAAAGCTCATGAGACACAGCGCAACGAAACTGGGTGTAACATACATATTATAATCTAAATTCTCGATGATACCCTTTATGAGGTCCTCTCTGCTTCGTAATTCACTTAAATGGTAAAACGCAGTGAAGACCTTGAACTTTTCTAGTAGCCTGAGCTGAGGAGTTAGTAACCCCGGTGCATAAATGCTGGAATAAACGCACTCGATACCCTCTTTGAGTCTACTCAGGGTCCCAAGCATCTCGAAATATCCATATGTTAAAGTTTCCGCGACTCTCTTTTTGGAAAAGATAGGGTCTGAATCGGGTACGCCATTGAACTAGAATGAAGTGCAGTTAGAAGAAGGATGAAAACCATTGGACCTGACTCACGGGATCCAATTGTGCGAAGCTTTTCACGATTTGGGCGAGAAGTGAATCTTCTGATGAGAGATATCGGATGCCATCTGGGCTTGCCATCAAGGTATTCAGGAGTGAACAACCTAATCTCACCCAGCGAACATTGGCCTTACAAGTCGGTCTCAGGGTCATTCAAACATTCAAGAGAAAAAGAAGACATACCCGAGTTCGTTTGACATCGGAGAACTGATGACTAAAAGGATGAAAGAACGACATCAGTCGGCGCATAAACCTTGAGCCCCGGATTGCCTCTTCCATTCGCTTTGGATTAAGTAGTGGGCCATCAATGATTTCTTGCAATGTTTCGAAGTTCCACTTTGGGTAATCTTTCGTGATTGTGACCTGAGGACTAATGAGAGATGTCCACGCTGAGAAATAGTCAGAGGTACCTGTGTCTCCAGCAGGCAAGCCTGGAAGGTTTTGTCGTCCATTTGCATGCTCATCTTTAATTTGACTTGCTCGACTTGTCGTTGACCACGTCGCACTGCATCTTCAACGGAATTTGCTCTTTGGTTGGAATCCAGGTCAAATAAATCCACGCACATTTGAAAGAGTCCTACCTGAGTCTGGAATCCTTCACGGGTCCTGTGGGTTCCAATCTTGCTCTGTTACGATTAAGGCTATCAATGGCTGATAACGCCGAAGTTCCAACAATTCTGTTCTCTCCGTGCTTGTAGTCTGTTGCCATACAGAAGACTTGAGGAATAGCCTTGAGGATATACCGTCGTAAAATGCTATACTGTAATAACTGTTGCCCATACCTGTATCTTGGCAGCAAGAGACAAAGGAAGGACACGGTTGGCCATTGCCAACACTTCCGCCATTAACAGAGTGGCTTTCCGAGAGAGATTCGTGCCAATCGTTGATTCCTCGAGCATGGCAGTAAGGGCCTGTTACCATAAATTCGGATACGTAGTTTCTACAGATTAACACATACCTCGCAGAGTCCTGCATTACTAAGAATGGCCACCAGTAAACCAAGATACTGATCTGTTAACTTTAAAGTCGCAACTGGTCGCTCTAAAAGCTCCTGACGCTCCTGACGAGGTTCGGAGGCATCACGCGACTTTCTGTACACTGTTTTTTTCTGGGCCTTAATAACACAGTGGGATGAAGGAGATTATGGGTCATACTGGTTAACCTTCTTCCGTCAATAAAAGTCTGATACCAGGCAGGCGCTTTGATATTCAACAAGTCAAAAAACATATCCAAAATTATTTCCTGCATTTTGTGAGCCGATTAGCTCGTTGCAAAGTGGTATTTAAGCTTACCCGATTATCCAAAGAAGGAATTTGAAGGGTATTAATCAGGGACCGAATGGCACGCATATCATCCATACAAAAGAACATCAAACCTGAAAAGTAGCTATTAGCAATCCCAAGCTAGCTCCGTCGATGACGCACCACTCCAAGTTCTTAGCATCAGTTGAACTACTTTCGTACAGCCTCTCATTCTCTCTGCGTGATCCGGTCCTTTTCCATAGGCATCTGTTATGGCTGAGAGTGCCATCTCAGAGGAGGTCGGCATCACCCAATGACAAAAACGGTGTCAAACACACCTCCAAATCCGTCCCCACTTGGATGTGGGCACGAGTACGAGGGCAATCGACCAAGTGTAAGAAAACAGTGGCCAATATTGGAGCTATCTCAATGGGACCCTCTCCTAAAACATGTAACAAAAAGCGAATTATGCCGGTTCTCGAAGCAAGATCAATGTCAATAATCACTGGAAAGGTCCTTCAGTAAAAGTAAAGGAAATGGGATAAAACGGACGAATTTCAGCCAGTGTTTGAATGCAAATCAGCCGAAATGGGTCTTCTGGGTGTTCGGCAACCGCAATGATCGATCGCATGACTGTCTCCGATATTGGGACCGAACCTGGACCACTCTTCATTTCTGGATCCCGTCGTACAGTGCCAACTTCAACGATAATTCGAATAAGCTTGATGACTTGTTCCTTCTCCACTGCGTGCTTATTATCACGCAACAGGGCCCTAAAGTACTATTTGTGAGTTTGAATACAACAAGTAAAGAAAGACAAGCTCACTTCAGGATATACCAGTCTAGTGCATCCCCCAATCGACTAACTGTATCTTTGTCTACCAATGAATGTCGAATCACTCTGTAGGCGGCAGCACGGCACTGCATCGAACACTTGTCTCCAAAGCATGGTAAAACCCTAGAAATCGTAAGCTGGAGTGATGCGAGACGGCGAAGCACAATGCTCACGCTTGAAGAACCTCTGTGAACTTGAGCTCGTACCGAACGCGCATATGGCGTCGCAGTATATCAATGAGCCTCGACATCGTCTCTATACGCTGTCCGTTCAAGTCCACAGCCGCCGGAGAATGCGGGTTTGCTTTCGACGACGAAGCTGATGAGAGGTTGGCCGATGTCGGAACGCCTGAGAGTGTATAGGATTCCAGATCCCTTATACAGTTTGTAGCTTGTTGTAGCGCGGATCTGAAGTCTTCTCCGGCTGAGAGATAAAAGAAAAGTACATCAGATTGACTGCCAACAATGAGAACCAAAACTCACTTTTGTCCCCGCCATCTCCTGAGATTTTAATACTCGTAGTTGATGCATTTTTCGGTCTAGCGTTTCTGTTCACTGCACTGGGCCCAGTAATAGATGGCTTCCTTTTGACTCGTGAGGACTCTTCAGTCGCGTGAGATGTATTCCGTGCATCATATGTAAATAGCACGTACGCGATTCAATACGCTTTGTTATTGCAGTGATTTTGTTCTTGGCCATATCCAGCTCTGATTCAACTTGCGCCCGTTGAAATTCCTATACAGACTGCATAAAAAAAACAGCGCAGAAATAAATCAGGTGCACACTGACGGTCAGGTTCATGTTAAGAAGGTTCTCGGCACCTTCCTTGATTCTGTTCTCCAGAACAAGCTGGTCGTTGAGAACATCGACCTAAGAACCATAGATTCATGCCTTAACATCAATTTCGGTAGCGGTACAACGGAGCACAAACCTGCTCGGAGGGGTCCAAGCCATCCAATTCCGCGAATGAGAAACCGGCATCTCCATTCCAAGTGTTGACCAGGGTTGAGTTGGACGATGTATTGGTCATGTTAGAGCCAGGATTTGGATGCACTGCCAAGTGAGTAGGCATCTTGGGGTGGCCTAGTGAAGGTGATCGTGTCGGAAGGTGCTGCTTCAGTTGCCGCCTAATATTGAACGCGCTCCACGTGATAAATCACGTGAAAGGTCCATTTGACGCGTCGTGTTGACGATGTATTGTCGCTCACATTTGCGGACTGCAATCACATCCCTCGTATCATGGAACCTCCACTCTCGAAAAGGCTCTACAGCTCAGAAGAGAAGAGGCAGCTTATTGCCAACCTTGATATTGAAGGTTCGCACTTTTTTCGGAACTTGCAGCGCTTTCTTAACCTCTTATGCGATTAGTTGCACATCGCAATCGCCAGTTTGAGGCACGACTGGCCGACACCCTGGAAAACTTTAAGCGTCATCAAGAGGGCCAGGTCTCGCGCATTCCAAAACAAGTGCGAAATATGACAATGCGGGAATTTGGAGAAAAGTACGAGGGCAACATACAATCCGCATTGAGGGGCTTCCAGAAAGAGAGACTGACCGCAGCCGGTGGAGACGTTACGCTTGGGGAAATCGATAAGAGCATGCGAAAAAGGAAATGGGTGGCCAGTCAGGAGGCAGAGTCGGAGCATTCTGGGCCAAGGGAGCAAGAGATGCAAAGGGCAATAAAGAATGGTCCGTTGTCAGTTTTCTGTCGAGACCCTGCCAGCCAATTGACAAAAAAACCTAGCTCGGACGCAGGTGCCATCACCTCAGAAAATGGCCGGATCCTCCACGGGACCAGGCACTGGGCAACGTTCCGGTATACGTTCTGGGACAACCAAAACACCTGGCACGGTATGATAAATTACAGACCACTTCCCTAGGTCTTTGTACTAACCTACTTAATCATCAGGCAAAAACTATGGGCCGAGCTACACAGCAGTTCACCCCTCAAAAGTCACGACCGCCATTTAACAACACAACATCCACCTACAATCCGCGTCCCCCATCGCGTCCAACTTCACCACTAAAGCATCAGAAATCCAATTCAAATATCAGTGCGCAGGGACAAACCAACCGTATTCCAAGCTCGGGCTTCAACCCATTGTTACCCCCGAAAACTCCAGCATATCCTGCCCAAAATAATCACTCCAATGCAACAATGCGATTACCGAGAAAAGATGAAAACATGCTAAGTATCAATGGGTCACCCCTTGCTAATCCTTATGAATTTGGTCTAGGTTGGTTTAGAGGCGTTGAAATGGCGCAGATGGAGACAGAAGACGGAGACCCGCAGGAAGAGCATGGCTACCAGAACGGCAACGCAGGAGGCCGAACCCTCAAACGATCCAAAAGCAGCATTATTATCCGAAGAGATCCATCAGTGGCGTTACCCTCAAACTCGAATGGCTTTCATTCACGGACAGAGTCTCAAGCAAGCTTCTATACTGCATCATCACAAGCAACGTCATCTTCTCATTCGAGGGAAAATTCTCAAACAAACGAACCCACTCCCTCTCAACCGCAGGTACCCTTTGACTCCTTCAGGTTCCCCTCAACGCGACCCAACAACACTGAAGCTACCCCCCGTCCTCTTCCTCAACACACTCGGTCATTCTCTGCCTTGGTAGCCATTCCCACCAAGGACGGACACCTTCTAGAATTCGATCCCTTACAAACCTCCCCAGGAGCGTTGGATGCACTCGAGGGCATCTCAGATAGTGCCAAGAAACAAGCTAAAGCGGAAATGGGACGATTGATCCAAGCTACCGTGGACAAATGGAAAATTCGTTAACCTACGATTGATCCTCTAAAATCATTAATCTGCGGACTTTTTCTTGTCGTGCTATTTATTTATTTATTTCCCCAATGCTTTCCTTTCATATCAAATCTGACCAGTGTTCCGGATGTCTTGTACTTAGGCCCATTGTACTCGTAATGAACACATGCAAGATAAGTAATGGGTCAAGTTTCCAACAATTCAACAACGGCACCCCGGTACTGATGTCCATCTGTATTGCGCACAGTAATGAGCATGGGAGCCGACTGCACCTGTGCTTTCTGGTTTGGATGCAATCTTGAATGGATGAGTCAAGGATGAGTACAGGAAAGTAGTGCAGGGAGGAGTTACCTTGTGACTTGTTGGTCTAGTTCAAGGAAGCATACAACTGGGATGGCGCCAATTGCAAACCCATGTCCTCTCGCAAGTGAATAATGACCTGTTGTCACATAACCGATGGTAGAAGTCTGAGAGGGAACAGAACCTGCGAGCTGTTAAAATCTGTCAGACAATGGCTGGGTCCTTGAACAAAGGCATCAACCTCAGTTTCCTCTGGAATTTCTTGTTCATGGGCTATCCCAGCTGATCTCCGGAGATTGAGAACCTTTTCCCATTTTCTGTATACATCGTCGGACAACGAGTGGAGAATGGCTAGGTCTTTAGGGGACCCTCTGGAGCACATGGTAATCTTGATGGTGATCAAAGCTCCTTGAAGAATGTCGACAGGTTTGAAAGAATTTGGTAAAGGACTGTGACCACGTTTTACGCGCAATCGATTTATCTCTGAGAGGAGTACAGCACCGTGGTTGAAAACTGAAGACATGCTAGCAACGATGTTGGGTACATCGACCCCTCGAAGTAGCCATGGTCTAACAATTGCGCCGATGGATTGTGACGTCTCTCTCTGGGTCGAAACAAATTTGACCTCGCCTTCTCTGGTTTCGTCTCTAATTTCTGGTATCCCAAGGACAGTCTCCCAAATGGCGCGCCAGGGATTCTCGATACCGAGTTTCTCGTAGTTAACTCGTTTTGCAGGGGGTTTCCTTTCCCAGACCCCCTTCTCCCGCTTTTCTCTGTCTGACACATACGATTGGTAAGGGTTATTAAATGGATAATCGCGAGGAAAGTAGGCTGTTCCGGCCTCGTAGGCTTGAGTTTGTCGTTCAAGTTGGCCAGCGACACGGGTGTTCGTAAAGACGAGAGAACTGAAAAACGCCATTGACCACCCAGCTGGGACGATGAGGGTCCAACCATGTAGAGCCTGGCTGTCTGTAGATTTTGAGGTCTCTAGCGATCTTTGGATGAGGAGCACTGGTATGGTGTCGTCCTGGCGGATTGAACTGAGTGGCATGCCTGGTATTTCACTCTACTCAATTCGGAGGGTTATTAACTAGATGTTTGTTCAATAACAGCATGGGCCTACCTTGGCGCGCCGCTCATCAAGATCTTTTTTCTTGAAGCGGGGCTTTGCGAGCCCATTTCGGACGATATCATCCCATATTTCGCATTCCGCTAGACGAGATGAAGGGAAAACAAGGTTCATTGGTGGAATATGATTTGAGTTACGCCCTGTTTTGGCATTTTTGGGTGGAAACCTATTTGTTGTCAGCGAGAATCGAGGGACGACGAGGGGAGGACAAACCTCAATCTAGGATCATTTACTTTGAAACCAATTATCATGCCGCGGGGTATTGAACCAGCACTTTGCAGGTTTGTCAAGGATGACCAAAACTGACATTAAGTTGTTGGACCTCAACTGTCATAGGGTTGAACAAATGACCTACCTGCTGAAACTCTCCTCTTTGTTCCGAACGGACTGGAGAAAGAGCCCCTTTAATGACTTGGCTTGCTTTGGGGCCCATGATTTCAAAGGCATTTAAGTGGCCCTTGAGATCTGAAATTTCCAGATTAACCTCTTCCACATTGCCTCCGGTTGCTTTGTGATTGGCGAGCGATTGCGAAGCCGCCCTCTTCAGGGTGTCAAGCACGTCCGTATGTGCAGAAGGGTGAAATCGCAACCAAACGGATCGAGGCACCATCGAATCGACCTGCTTTAACGGTGGATCGCTGCCAGCTTTAGGCTTTCCCTTATTTTTTGAAGAAGGGTGCCGTGGAGGTTGGCTTCCCCCCTGTTGACTTGCACGCTGGGTATGCGGTTTCCAGATAACTGTTAAAGGCGCAACCAAATCAAAGGGATATGAACCTGGTCTATAGATACATGTTTCAAGGGTACGAGATCCGCTTAAACACCTGGTAATATAAAGTAAGTAAATAACACGTTAAGGAAGACAGCGCTAAACCTTTTAGAACCCGGTCCCGCACCCTGAGGATCACAACATAACTCCAACATTACGATTATGACCTTTTCAGGACCTCTGATTTCTACACAAGAATAATACGACGCATCGTGCAGAATCGAGCCGCGGATTGAAGCGCGATATGAGGGCCGATAGGATTTCTCAGTTGGCGATATAGCCTGCAAAATCGTGCTTAAATTCAATCAAATGATGGAAGCGCGGCCATAACAAACCAGGCGGTATCCCCACATATTCTCCATGTGCATTCGCTTTGCATGCCACAGGTGGGTTTCAAGCCAGGACTTATCACCTGCACCAATTTAAGAGTCGAAAAACAGCTCAAGAGCAGTGACACATACGCTGACGCTTGAGAAATGAAGATGTCGGATCGATCCGCTTGTTCTTTGCACCTTTAGGCATTGCCCGTCCCAGGGCCTTCTTTCGAACTGGATCCATCTGAAGAAATACTTCAATGGATACAAAGGGTACAATTTGCAATACTGACCTCCCCCCGTGCCCTGTCCCGAAGCCTTAGAGGAACTCGTCGAACATCATGACTTGCTGCTCTCCGCCGTAAATGGCGAGGAAGTGTCTGCCACACTCGATAAGTCGAACTCGCACTAACAAAGAGTCAAAGTGGGTGACAAGAGGGAAGTCGTGGAAGTGCTGACCTGGCGGTTTTCATGGCCTTGTGCATCGCATCAATTTCAAACGCGCGTGCCTATGAAGAGAAAATCATTTGATCAAGAGGCAAAAGTATAAAGCAGACTCACCTCAACGAAATTTTCAACGTCAAGGGCGGGAGGTAACCCGAGAAGGCCTATGAAAACGCTCAACTGATTATGTCGTCAGTACAAAAACCCGAGAGCGTACTGTCTTTAGCTTTGGAACTCGATGGTCCAGCAACAGCATTCGAGGTCATAGTGCAAGGCTGAACTGCTATCGTGCGTGCATGAGAAACTTTCAGTTTCTTCTTTTCTCGTCCAGTCATCTCATCTCCGCCTTCGCCATTCCTGCGTTTCAAGGCCATGGCCTTTTGGTGGCTATTCAATTCGGTTGGCAAGTCCGAAGACTGAGTATATGAGACTCGTAAGTACGACGCGTCTTTCGCGTTTCGAGAGGAGATAGGCCCTTCCTGGTAGACTTGCGTGGTTGAAATAAGTCGAGAATCGGGTTGGAGTCGGGTCTAAATATCATTTCTAGATTCGGAGATTGATCACGTGCAGTAAACGGAGGTGATCACTCATGAATAAACTAGAATGTGACCCGTGCGATGCACGGGGTAACGGGTTTAAAACGGCTTAAGGAGAAATCAAGCATTCGTGAACACAGAGGTGGGCATAAGAGAGTAGTACTTGACAATAATGAGTTACTATGCCCACTACTTAATCCACCCTCATCTTCTCAAGCTGATGTGCGCTTGGACTGGCCTGCTTGGTGTCAATGCAAGGCCGTTTTCCATTTGTGTTCATGTCGCTTGCGCTCGGAGAGGATATCGAGGCGACAGAGGTACCCAGAGGTGAGGCCGGTTGGCTGCTGCTGGCAAGCTTGAACTTCGCCCCAAAACCCTTTCTGCGAGGTGTACTGGCTGGTGCTACACCAGTGGTCAACGAAACAGAGAAATATGAAAGGGATAAGTACTCACAATCCAACTGGGAATTTTTGGGAATACTGCCAGTCCAGAACTGTCACATGGTCTTTTTCCCATTTACATAAAGTATTTTTTTTTAAATTAGAACTTCATTGTAAACTACGTTATATGTAACACTATCTTCAGACTCATCTTGGAGAAGAAGCTTGACATTGCCACTACAGGTTGCGCGTGAGAGCGCAACATATAGCTGGCCATGGGAAAACACAGGCGCTCTGAGATCGATGCCAATGTAATGAACAGACTGCCCCTGGGCCTTGTTGATGCTGAGCGCGAATGCAAGCCTTACAGGAAACTGGATGCGTCGGAAACTGATGGTAAGTTCTGGAGACATGGTAGGAATCATGGAGATGTGAGGGATCATAACGACTTCACCATCATGCTCCCCTCCAATTAGCCTTGCCTCCAAAACTTGGCGGCTAATGCAAGTCACAATCATCCGAGTGCCATTGCAGAGCCCTTGAGGTGGTGCAAGATTACGAAGAAGGATGACAGGGCACCCAACCTTCAGATTGAGCTTGCCAGGGGGTAAGTTCAATGCCTGGAATGTTCGAAGATCTTCAGGCGAGGATGGCTCGGTATCTGCTGCATCTGCTCCAGCTTCTAAAATATGCTCGTCGGCACTCACACATTGAGACGCATCTCCTGACATGAGACGAAGAATCTGCTCATTGATCTCGCGAACATCCACGTTGCGAGGTGCAAGGATCATACGGTTCAAAAAATAGTCAGATGGAGGAGGTGGGTTTGAGTCAATTCCAGGATAGATGGATGCAATGAGGTCGTCCTGGACATGTCAGGAGAGCACATGCTGTCTGGGATCTCTATCTGATTGTTGCCAACCATGTTTTTTCCGTGTCCGACATCAAGGAGCCATTGCGCTAATTCCTTCGCGTCTGCATTTGCAGAGTCCAGTCG
>Ga0307509_10006039_pt1 | contig 16513 bp, 25 predicted proteins | sample 10_EM_MG_FD_202245 | JGI IMG/M metagenome (GOLD analysis project Ga0307509, IMG submission 202245) | Populus trichocarpa ectomycorrhiza microbial communities from riparian zone in the Pacific Northwest, United States - 10_EM | ecosystem: Host-associated > Plants > Roots > Unclassified | place... | reverse complement strand
GCTCAGGATACATATATGTGGACTCAGAGAAGGCGGGATTGTGGGAGCCATGCAGTAAACTATTAAGTCAGGACCACAGAACGCGTCTCGGCATGTTACACCAATTTCTCACGGCATGACACTACTGCAGTGATCATCTCAGCCTGGTTCACCAGGAATACCATTATTTAGCATGCCACCCAACCGTGGACCTCCAGCCATTCCTCCAACAAACGGAAGTCCCATCCCATCTTGACGGCGGGCATCGTGGTTACATGTGGACACCCATTTCGGGGGCGGCGTGAATTGGCCCAATTGACAACAGTGTGGAAGTTGTTGGGCCTTTGCTGTTGTTCATGTTGTTGTTAATCTGCTGAGAAGCGTACCAACAATTCTGTCCCTCAATTGCTCTCCTCTCATTTTGTTGTGTCACTCTGCAAAATTGATAGTGTTCAACTGCAACTTGCTGACCGCACTTTCAAGATGATGATATTCAGGAGGTGGACATAATCTGATCCAAAGAAATTTGGACCACGAACTTCCTTGCACACATCACTGGAGATGTTAAGAGCGAGAACCTGCTTTGCGTCAACGTAGAAGACATGGTCTGACTCGGGGTCTGCTGTATCCGGAACAGAGTTTACAATGGATCTCCACCCCAGTGATCTAGCTGATATGATATAAAACCAATAAAGACTATTTCATGAGGGTCCAGGGCGCGGATTCACCCATGTCCCATTCGGCCACAGGGTCGCAGGCATAGTAAAGTCGCCCGCCACTCCATTAGAGGTATACTGCACAATAATTAGTAAAAGCAAACCAAAAAAAAAAAAAAACCCCGTATTCACCGCAAGCCGGAAAAAATGTGGGATGCTCGCGTTAAGCGACGCCAACGAGAAATTTAGCGCTGTACCCGCGTATCTCTGCACATCGTCCACCAACAGCGCAAATCCATCCCACTCTTCGATTAATGCTTCCCAGAGGATTGTTTGGTTTGCAAATGGAATCGTAGAATTATAATTGGTCGAATTAGTTAGCCAGACTGGTAGGTTAGATCCCAATGGCGCGTCTAGGCGAAGCTATGGAAGCGGTGTAAGATAGGGATTTGACCAACGCACGACATGGAAGCAAGCTTACGTCGTCTGCTGTCTGTAAAATCGAGTCGAATCCAAAAGCGGCCGTTCCATTGAGAAATAATCCAAGAAGAAGCCCTTGGTAAATCGCAGACAGCCTTGTAGGGAAAGCTGTACTAGGCATAATAATCATGGGAAGAATATAATGATGCAATCGAAGAGAAAGTCCGGGTAAGAAAGCCAAAACGAGTGTGACAAGACCACCTGCAATGTACCAGCCAGTGTAATGTGGTAGCCAACCGGTCTTGCGAATGACACGTATTTGATTGATCGCCAACACGGTAACGATAACTAAAATGACCACCAAGGTAGTGATCGCGCCGCTGCGTTTGGTTATATCTGACGCTGTGAGCCGACTCAAAGGGAGTCTATCAAATGTGAGATTGTTGAGAATCCCAACCCAAAATCCGCTGAGGTACAACACGCAGGATTCGACAGGAGCGTTTTTGAAGGCTGGAAGAACGAACCGAAAAGCGAGTCTCCAGAACCCATACGCTATGAATAGCACGGGAAGGAATGTACCAAAAGCAATGTCTAATTTTGGTGGCGGCCCTTGTGGTTGAGAGAAGAGGGAGACATGCCAGAATCCGATGGCGACTAAGCACCAGTATAACACAATGGGCTTGGGTCGCAGAAGGATGAATAACGAGGAGGTGACGAGGATATTGAACACAAGTGCTTGATCGCGCAGATCGTCACAGTGGGAGACATGTGAAGATTGAAGGAAACGGAAGGAAATGGGAAAGATTGTCGGGAACCCAAGGGACGTAAGTCCGTGAGAAGTGAATGGAATGAAATTGGTAAAGTTCCCCGTCAGCTGCAGCGTACCACAGCCGCCCTTGTCGCTTGAAATGACACCCCTGATTGTCGAAGATAAAAATGTGTCAAGTTCGCCAATGGCGTTGTTGGAAACTCACGCTTGAATGGCAGCAGCACAGATGAAGGTGTCACCTCTGTATGTTCCATTACCATCTCCACCACCTACGAGAAGCGGCTTAAATGCTATTTGCTCATTTCCCACAGTCCTCGGGTTTTGAAGAATGACATTTTCACATTGCGCGGGGCATCGAAAGTCAAAGGAGGAGCTGTCGAATGGGCCACAAGCTTGACCGTCCTGACCACAACCATTGTTGGCGAGCCAGTATGTGGAGGTACAGCCAATGAATGACTGAGCGGGTGTGATAAATGACTGGGCACGGGAGAAAAACGCGAAGCTGATGATATAGGCAGCGACTAGAACTACGAATAACCACGGTGATTTGAGAGGTCGAGTAGCCTTGATTATATTGGATTCTACTGAGGCGATTATATGCTTGCCTGCCAGGTGGATGTCGATATCGAGCAGGGGTGTGGGCACTAAGGCATCGATATTTCAGTCAACCGGAAGGGCGTTTAAAACACGATTGTGATTCTCGTACCAGCAAGGTCAACCTTCGGTCGAGGCCCTCTCAGGTACAAGACAGCCTTTGTCATCCATCCATGGACACGAGGATTCCGGTTTGCAAACGAACGCGAAACGCGAGAGAACCGACTGATTGGATGGAACGCTGGAAGTGCGGGTTCACCATATAATGAGTTCAATTCGTAAGACCGTTCCACAACGAAACTTTGTTTGGAATTACTCTGATTCTTCGGGGATGGAAGCTTGCTGATTGACAGACGGGATGAGCTGGAACTCGCGGTATTTTCGCTGGTTGCAACATCCATGATGGGGCCTAGCAGTAAAGGGCGAAGTTGTCAAGAACTGTGATGGATCATAAAAAAAGAATAATGAGACACGATTAGCAATTGTGTTCGTGTGTGCATTCTGTGACATGGTGCTGCTCAATTAGATAACGATTCTCAAGTACACTACGTATTTACACGGGTCCGACTGGAAGAGATAAGGTGAGGAAATGGTTTCGGAAATAGATAGAGGGGGGAACAGCATACGGTAATCGTAGACAAGCTTGGCCTCGATGTCTTCACTATTGGGACCCGTGAACTTGACGTGCCTTACATATCGTCTCTCATCGTCAATGGTCTCAATGCCCCAGGTCTATGGAGTTGCATTCGACTCGGGCCCACAGATAACCTTTCGAATAAACATACCTGGTTCGCAATCCAAACTGTCCCACTCTTTGGGGTGTCGCTCTCCACGTACGATTGGACAAGGCCGTGCTCAAGGGTGTCTTCAGTCCACCCTTGGGTAAGGAAAGGGATATCAAGTTCAGATGCCCTGATTCGTCTCGATTTACCGATGACAAAGCCAAACACATGATCCTCATTCTCTTTCTCCTTCCACCAAAGAGTCCTGATCTCGCTTGTGCCAGGGATACCACCAGTAATGGTCTGGTCGATGTTGATATGCTCGACACCTTCGTCGTCCTTGAAATGCCTGACGGCGAGGGTGACTGTCCCATAGCTGATCGCCTTTCTCATGAGCCAGCCGACACCTTGTAGTGACAGGATGGTATCGGTACGTGGGTCGGTCAGGGTCTTGTTCTGTGGGTACGATGTTACGACAGGATTGGGGAGGATTGAGCGCAGAACTTGCCATAGTGAACTTGCCTGAAATGTCAAGAATGGTAAAATCAGCTGGAACGGCCATTGTGTGCTAGCAATGAGATGGAAAGGAAGGCGCCGAACTTGTAGGAATCACGATATCACATGGGGTCATGGTTTTGATCAGCAGGTCGAATTAAATTACGCGGTCGTATACATACTTGGTACCAAGGCCGATCATATCGTAGGGGAGAAGAGTGTTATGATTTTCCAAACTGCGTCCTTTCCACGCTCCCATGCTTGAGGACCTATCGCTTCATCACCACCAAACTCGACCATGATCCCATCCTTGGACCATTCACACCAAATGCCGATTGAACCAGAAGAAGGACCCGCCCCTCCACCTTTCCGATCAGGCTCTCCCAATGCCTGAACAAAGTCTTTACCCGGAGTATCAGCGCCCACTTGAAGATTTTGTGGACGAGAAAGGAGTTTTCCGTCTTTATCTTTCAAGGATGCATCAATGCTGAGGACCAATGGAAAGCTGGGGTATGTCGAGAACGTGCGTTCGGGGGCGCGGGAAGATTTGGCTTTAATGTTGTAGATATATATGCTGTCGAGAGAGAGGTTGTTGTTTGGGGATGGCTTGTACAATAGACTGAGGCCGATGGAAAAGTAGTTGAAGTAGACGGCATCGGAATATGACTTGATTTCGGGCGCAGGTGCCGAGAGGGAGGTGAGATAGTCGGTGATCTTGGGAGACTGGGGATGCAGTCCAAGCAGATCCATGGTCTATCACGTGGTTTGGGATTGAAATTTCAATGCTGCCGTCTCAGACCGACCATGGCACTGTCCTCTGTGCTGCTGTCCGCTGTCCGCCCGTTTGCACCGAGGCTGGTCCCCATTCTCGTCTGTGCATTATTCATACCGCTTCTCCTTCTTCTTTCCGCCTCTGCCGCCTGGTTTGTCTGGTCCAGTCTCTCCGCTAGTTGGGAGGTCCCTCTCTACCTTCAATATGGGTGCGTTTCTTCTCCGTCCTGGCTGACTGTCCTAACATGGCTCAGTGACGGTACACCCCCGTATGCATATGCCCAGCTCCCCGCATTGGTTCCACAGCAACAATACCATGTGTCTCTCGACCTCCTTCTCCCCTACACTGACTCCAACGTTCAGCTGGGAAACTTTATGATCAATCTGAAAGTATCCACTCTCAGTAATAAAACCTTGGCCTATGTTCGCAGACCTGTACGCTTTCCCCATCGTATTCTTGCTAATGCTCACAGAATGCCCCAAGGCAATCGCTTTGCCTCCCAAGGCTGGCCTTTTCTTCCCAAGTCCAATCAGCTCCCATCTCATAGTTCCCCTCTTGGAAAATTTTGCTCCTGGAAAATCAACTCTGGCTGCCAACGTCGAAATTGGGAGAGGAGATGCTTGGACTTCTCTGGGTGCCGGCCAAGGCCGTGAGGTCAACATTATTGCAGCTACACTGCGGGGCATAACCGTCCCCCACGGCATTCGGTAAAAAAAAACCAGCTTTTTCATAACAAATTCATTAAAAATTTCCAATTGTTTAGTGGAATGACCATTCGCTTCCCATTGTTATCATCTCTCGCTGCTGCAGGGACCTTCCTCTTGATCTTGTCCCTGATTCTTGGAATGTGCATTTTACCTCTTCTTTTACCGAAGACACTGGGAGACGCAGTAGAAACAGAATCAAAGGACGAATCAAGGCTGACGGAATCTCTGCCCTCTGGCCCGCAGCACAGAGAGATTCGAAGAAGTTCAAAAGCAAGCAGGACCACCCGAGAAGTTCCTGGAAGAGAGGTGAGCATTATCCCGTGATCATATCTGGATTGTCTTTTGACAACACTCCAAGGAAATTAAATCGGAAGCACTAGTGCAGACCTTATCCACTTCCGATAATCCTACCAGGGGGCTCCGACGACGTTCTTCAAAACCTACAATTGCTGCCTCTGAGGAAGAAGCCTGAAATTCCAAACTCTTTTGCCACACGAATAATACAATAATACGCTGTACATTCAAATTACTTCTGGCATCATCCAAAACCTTGTTCAGAATCATAATGCACGGGGTATTCCCGAGTCCCTTCCATGGCCTACGTGCTTGGTAGTACCTCCTGAGCACCTTTATCGCCACCCAGGTCCTGATTAATTATATTCGCTTCTTCTTTGGCTGGCTGCTTGGTTGTATCTTTCGAGCTTTCTGCTGGTTCGTTTTTCGGTGGAGTGGTTATGCCGCTAAGTCCCTTGACAAGATCTCCGGCTTCGTCACCTTCCAGGCCCAGTTCTGCCATTAAATCGCGGAGCTCATCTTCCGTCACTTTCACTCCCTGAAGACCATACCCACTGAGCTCCTCTCCGAGATCGATTTCATCAGTCCTTTTATTGACGGGTACGCTTTTCGGCTTCAGCGGGGATGGGGAAGAAGACGAGGGAAACATTTTGCTCTTTAGGCGATCCGGGGTCATTTGCAAGGGTGAGGATGCGCCCGGAATTCCAACGGGCTTGACAGGGGGAGGTGGCCTGTCTTCGTCAATTGCCGGGTTCCACTCGTCTTTCAGTCTTAAAAAGATGTCCAGTTCGTCGTGTTCAACGGCGTCTTCACTGGGTTAATCGTCTCGCTGAGGGGGTGGGCGGTAATTTTTGATTTGCTGATCACTTACAATTCTTCAAATGTCTAAGTATAAAATTAGCAGAGTGAGTTTGCTTAAGATGTTTGCCATAAATTTGAGACATACACCAGGATATTTCCCGCCAACGAGAATCCCAGGAAGCTGTTGTTTGCCTAGCTGCCAGTTGCCAAGTTTAGAAACCCAGTAAGGCGTATGAGATAACATACTCCCCTTGTGGAGCCTTCCTTCTCCACAATCTCCTGGCTTCTTCGTCCGACGCAAGGTCATAAGTAACGAATGGTATCTTCTTGACCTGCAAAATGCGAAATATGTACTCTGTATCCAATAACTGCTTGAATACGTCGAGACGAACGGCAAAGCCAGCGAGTGACTACCTTGACGTTGCCGCAGCGCAGGCTGAGAGGCAATAGTGGTCATGTAAAGGGTAATGGGCGGCGAGGGCATAGTGGATGGTCGTCCAAGTTCAAGTCGAAGGGGTGGTTAACCCCTCGCCTGATCGCTGATTAGATTAGATTACGGGCGCATACCAATTCTCATGCCAGTTCGCCTCCCACTCAAAACCTCATCATTAATGTCTGCAAACTTGTCCCCGGAAATCAAAGCATTGGTTGTTTGCTTAGGCAATATTTGATCTTATATGCGCTCCAAGCATGCAACTTACATAGGATGCAGGCAACATCTGTCGCTCGCCAATGGGCGAGGCAGTCCTAAAGGATATCGCACAAAAACGGGGGATCGTCATCGAGGTCGATAGTTGTGGGACAGGTGGCTATCATGTGGGTGAGGAGCCAGATGAGAGGTATCCAAAAATCTACTCCACTACGATTGAACATGGATTGAGTGCTTTGAAGGACAGTTGAAGTGTGTCGAAAGGTACTAGTTCCAATATTTATATTGCCAATCACCTTGATTGTGCACCCTCCTAGCATCACGTCCCCATCAGCAGTCTCGCTCGACAAGTGTGCACTTCAGATTTCATTCAATTTACCCATATCCTGGCCTCAGACGAGAGCAATCTCCGACATCTCAACCGCATAAAGCCTGCAAATGCAACTGCAGAAATTCGACTTTGGGGTACATATTTAGACAACAAGTCAATCCCTGATCCGTACTACGGTGGAAAGGTATGTATAGATTGATTGTCTATCTACCAATATCATGATTTACAGGTTGCATCAGGATGATTTCGAGAATATGTACGAGCAATGTGTTCGCCTCTCGAACGCCTTCTTAGATGAGGTGACGAAAGTAGAATCTTAGTTGTTTTGTTGACCGAAGACGATAGCTTGCGATCGAGGCAGTGTTAACAGGCTGGATTTATATATAGTAGATGCATTGAATTACTTCTGCCCACATATCCAAAGAGCATGCAATTTATGAATCTCAGTGATGGGTAGGCATATCCACTGATGCTCGGTTACCGACTGCATCCTCGGCCCTCCAAAGACTTGTGGTGGTCTGGAATCAGAGGTAATGTGTCTTCAGTATACTTGTTTTCAGCGTGCACAAAAATGATTAATATACCTTATTCTGAGTGTAGAAGTTGATGCCGCTGTACGAACAATGCTAAGTAGGCGACTCTGTTGAATAAGCTTCCCAAACTGACCTTTTACCGTAGAAACCAATGTCACCCAGGACACTTCCCTTGTTACCACTCCAAGAGAACATAGGCAATGGCACCGGGATAGGAACATTGATGCCAAGTTGGCCAACATTAACCTCCGTCTCAAAACGTCGTGCAGTAGCGCCTGATTGAGTGAAGATGGCGGCACCATTACCATATCGGTTCTTGTTGATAATTTCAATAGCATCGTCGAGCGATTCTGCTTGAAGTACGACCAGAACTGGGCCGAAAATTTCCGTCCTGGATTTTTTTTTCAATGATTAGGGGGAGAAGAGAATTAACTAGTGGCAGGCTCACTGGTAAGATTTCATTGAGGTGTTACCGAGGATAATGGTAGGCCCAATGAAATTCCCGTATGGGTAGGATTCAGGTACCTTGATGTTACGACCATCAAGGATAATCTTTCCGCCATCGGCTTCAGCGGACGCAATGAGTTCTGTTACCCTATCTTTCGCCCCCGGTGAGATCAATGGCCCACTAGGCGGTGTAAGCTTTAAATTCATAAGTTATTTTGGATAATTCTTACACGTCAGTCTGAGGCTCGAAACCGCCATTGACCTTAAGCGCCTGTGCACGTTCAACCAGTCCCGGCAACCATGTATCAGGATCCCCAACAATAACCGCTGCAGGTGATAGTTAAACAAAGGTAAACAAGAACGTAGGCAACATACCGACGGAAATGGCCATGCAACGTTGTCCAGCAGCTATTTGATGTAATTCGCTGGATGCTTCATTCTCTTAGTTCTCAAACTCACCACCAAAGGCTGCTCCAACGATGGAGTTAATTGCGAGATTTTTATTGGCTAAGGTGGGCGCGTCAGTAAGTAGGTGAAATATTATGCATTGCAACGAACCATCAGGCATCAGAATGGCGTGGTTTTTAGCGCCCATATTTGCCTGTCGAGCATATGTGAATTCAAATGTTCAATGAAGGAAACAACAACATACCTGGACCCGCTTGCCGTTCTGGGTGCCCCTGATAATGGCTGTAAGCATCACCTAGGTAGAAGGATATGGAGATTTATACCTGTCGTAAATATGTTTGCCGGCTCGATCACCGCCGACAAAACTTATTCCTTTGATCGTAGAGTGGTCACAAATAGCATTGACGGTAGGAATACCTCCATGGACGACGTTTAATACGCCAGGCGGTAGCCCTATAATGTAGCGTAAGTTAAATTTGGGATAAAAGAATGTAATTGGTATTAACCAGCGCGTTGGCAAAGTTCGGCGATCATCATAGCAGCTCCTGGATCACGCTCCGAAGGTTTCAGTATTAAGGTATTTCCTGTGACTGCAGCCAGGGGTATGGTCCAGAGAGGAATCATGCTAAAGAAAGATTCTCAGAAAAAGCCTGTCGATGGTTGGATAACTCACGCTGGGAAGTTGAATGGGGCAATACTTGCAAATACCCCGAGCGGGACTTTTCTGACTTCAGTATCCATATCTTTGCTAACTGCAGCTAAGATTCAGCAAAGCTAAAAAGTAAAAGGAGGGATAGAGAAGACCTTCGAGTTTCTCGCCCATAAGTGTTGACGTTATCCCAGCAGCTGTCTCAACAACCTGTAAGCCTCGTAAGAGATCTCCATGGGCATCTACAGAATGACGCCCTCAATTTTTGCAAAAAAAAAAAAAAAAAAAAAAAAGGGAGTATACCCCTAAACGGCAAGTGTTTTTCCTTGCTCTAGCACAATGCTGCTAGCGATGGCATCGGCATTTTGACGCAACAAATGTTGCAACCTGGTACGGCACAATATACCTTATGGTAATATAAAAGCTTGTTCACGAATGCGTACTCAAGAACGAATCTCTGGCGAGTAACGACGCTTGTCTTGCTCCATGTTTTAAACGCATGGGAAGCCGCATCAACAGCCTGCTTGAATTCAGCGTCTGTTGTTTGCGGAACCCTTGTGAGGAGAGTTTGGGAAGACTGGGGGATAACCGTCAAGTATCTGGATATTAACAAGTGCGCCAATAACTTACTGGGTCATGTACGTCCATCCATTCACTGCTGCTACTTTCTACAAACTCGCCACCAATGAAATTCTTGGTAGAGGCCCCTGTTGCACTCGTACCCTTCCAATTGGAGGATATCTGCTCGGCCTTGGGTAATGCAAGGGCACCGAGGGCTTTGACACTTGAAGACGTATGGAAGGTCTTGCTCAGTGTCCGTAGGACGGGGAATCTGTGGATTCGCATGGTGGTGCCAGGTGCAGAGAATGCTCGGACGGAACCACTACTTACGCGACTGATCACGTGGATGCGATCACATATCCTGTCACGTTGAAGGGCGATATTTTAAACTTCAAGCTGCACGCCTTCAATTCTTCTTGCTAGTACATATACTTGTCTGAGATTTCTGCGTTCCGTTTTCCTTTCATTCCTTTGTTTACGTTTACGCTTCTGTCTTCCCTGCTCTGCTCTCCATCATGAACCCCAACGGCCAATACGCGATGAATGGCTATCGTGCAAATAACGGCGCGTCAACAAGCTCCCAGAATTTCAATGACTTTCATCCACAACAACCCCCCTTCAATGCCAATAATCCTCCCCATCATCATCCTTCCCAATCTGTGCAACAACGCACCACTTCCCACAATGGGTGGCAGCAACATGCGATGCAGATGAATGTAGGTGGGGCAACCGCGCCTCCGATCCCCCCACAAAACCAAGCTACATTCAATCCAGGTCTCTGGGGAAACCAGATCCCTATTCCTCAATCATTTCCACCCGGAATAAACCCTATGAGCAACTTCAATCTCCCGTTTCTGCCCCAGCAGCTCATACAAGAGGCTTACGCAATGTCTGTACCAGTAGAGGCATCTGACGAGCCCACCCTTCTTAGTAAACTGCTTGACAGTCGAAGAAGTAGTGAGAGCTACAAGGATGCACTCAATAGCCTCCACGGGGTATTTATATGCTTTGTCCGTTCCCCCGCCTTTTGCTGATACAATGACTTGTAGAAAAATGGACATTCAGCGAGTCTGTGGAAAGACTACTACCTGGACCACAAGGAGCGGCTTGATTCGTGGATTGCAATGTGTCTACAGAAAGAGAAGGAAAACTCAATTTCTGCGAGCCGCGTCCAGAGATCCACATCTTCAGACGTGGAGCGAGTCAAGGCGTCTTTGCCAACTGCAAAGAAACCCTCTCCTGCCTCGTTCAAGCGCGAAGCTTCGCCTCCCATTTCGGCCTCTCGAGGTTTCGTTTCGGCACCGCCAATTAAACGTCCACAGAAGAGATCTAACCATTCTACACCACCCATTGCCAAAGAACAATCTCATTCTGGTCGTAGAAGTACTATAAACAGTCTTACAGCGCCTTCTCCTGTTTACGGTGATCGTCTGCCTGCGCCGCACGCTGAAATTAAGATCCCGGATCCCCCCTCACGTTCTCCTAGTCCTCCCACGAATGTGATACCCCATCGTGGACGCGGCAATAAGTATACGAATGAAGATCGTGACTTCTTTATCAAGTTCGTTGGATGGCGTTTGAAACAGGACCCATCACTCACGAGGCATGATATTTGTGATCTACTCGCGGAAAAGGTGAGCCTCACAATTTGGCTTCGTTCCTTACTCAACGAAAATGACATCTAGGCCCCTCACCATACGGCACAATCTTGGGCCTCACACTGGTCTAATAACCACGATCTCCCGGACAAGATCCTGGCTGCCGCAAGAGGAGAAGAATATGACTTGGAGGAAGACTCGAGTAGCGAAGAAGAAGAAAAAATGGGTGTCCGGCGGAGACCGAAGTACAAAGACCCTTCGAGCAGCGAAGAATCGGAATCAGAGGAATCAGAGGACGAGAAAGTGGAGCAAGGTGACGACGAGGAAGAGGACAGAAAACCAATTCGTCATTATACAGAAGAAGAAATGGGACAGAAAGGTGCTCCTTTTACAGAGGCAGACAACTACATGACAGCGAAGTATATTGCCTCATTCTCCCAGTGGGATGACGCCAGTGCCAAGGAGAGATGGGAACCTTTCGTTCAAAGGGTAAAGTTGCATTTATCTTGGGAGTGGGATGAGCTGACATTATTGCTAGTACTCCCAACGTTCGGCAAAATCATGGGGAGAATACTATCGAAGAAATGAGCACGGCAAGTTATTTCGCTAACATTTCTTCCTAAGCAAGTTACTGACATGACTGCACTCAGCACTTCTGAAGCTCGCTCGCAAAATCAAAGAAGCAGCAGCAGCCGCGTCAACTTCGTCAATCGCCAATCAATGTGCAAGGCCTACACGAACACCGCCAAAGGCAAAGCGCAAATTTGAATTCGATTCGAAGGATGAAACACTTGTGAAGCGTGGAAGACCAATAAACGGCTGAGCTACTTTTCAGCGTTCACCCTTTTTGCATTGGAATTGTGCTTAGACGCGTTGGAAGACCTATTATTGTACCTATAATATCATCTAATTGCTTCTTGTCTCGGTAGCTAGGTGAAGTCTTGTCGTGAGTGGCCGAAAGCAGACAATAACAATACCAGTCAACAAAGCAATGTGACAATTACAATCGTGGGGAGTCAGGGACAGGGCCGCTCATTCCTTATATTCCCTGGGCACATATTGTCCCTTCCACTCCCTCCTGTTCTATCTCTTTCTCATGCGCTAGTCGCCGTTCAGTGTTTTTCGCTCTTTCATATCTTCTTCACGATTAATAATGACAACTACATCCCTTCCATCTCCACTAGGACCACTTCATTTTCTGGCAAACGTAGTTTCAGATATAGATAGCACCATCTCCCACCGCTCAGAATCGCCATCATCTTCTGCGGGAAACTCTCTCGAATCGTCCTCTAGTGGACCATACTCTTCTCCACCGCCCTCTTTCCTACCCGATGTTGCCAGTCTTCACATTCCCTGCAATGCAGGAGGCTCGAGAGACAAAGGACACAGGGCATTGAGACATTCGAATACTTCGAACCAATCAGCTTCATCTGACCCTCATTTTGTTCCTTTCCGTCGTATATCACGAAGGACGCGAAAGACATCCGAATCCCATCTGAAAAGCAGGTTGCAAATAAAAACGAAACGCAACGAGCTTCTCGAAAAAGCAACGAAGATAAAGTCCCTTGACAATTCTCCGGTAAACGAACGCCAGTTGCTTGTGCTTCGGATGGTTTACGATGAAATCACGATGTACCCATGCGAGTCCTGGATGGTCATTCTCGCAATCGTGATCCAGCGGTTAGTCTCTTTAATTGCCCTTTATTCTGATGCCGAGATTTACCTGGCCTGGATCCAGGGCCTATAAGCAGGTGAAAAATTGGTTCTCCAATGAAAGACAGAAGAACAGAGTCGGGGAGTCTGTCCCATTCGAAACCGAGGACGGAGACAAGGTTCGACTGCGTTCTTCCGTATTATCGACGTGTCAAGATTGGTCCGACTCTGTTTTCGAAGAGATTGTTATGATCTACAATTATAGGATCCAGCGAAACTCCCGGTTTGGACAGTCTCTTCGACGGCCAGACGACATCCCTGACCATGATCACTAATGGATCCTGTTTTGCGATCAGAACTTTTTTTTTTTTTTTTTTTTGGACGATGCTGTTGCATGATTGGACTTTTAACTTAATACAATCTTTCAACCTGAATCTATACTTATACCTAACTTACAACTTATTGATTAATGGAATTTGCAGGATTAATACTACCTTATCCAACATGTACAGCTCATAGACATCTTAATTGGATGATGCTTAACGCCCCTTCCGTGATGCCACTTTTGATTTGGGATGGTAAGAGACCTCTACTTCTACTCTACTAACCATTCTAGTGTGAGTGAAATCCCCATCAACCATTGAGTCTGGCCTCTCCATTGCGGAGAATTTGGTATCTCTGACCCCTCCACACCACCTCGTCACCAAATATTGCTAAGATCCATATTGGAAACGCTAAAATTTCTCTACCTATCCAAGCTAGGAGGAAGGATTCAAAGCTTTCCTGCTGAATGCTAACACCTGCGATAGATGTATAAACGTCAAGATCGACGGAAAGCCAGAGGAAAAAATGAAGGGGAACAAAGGCCCATGAGGGAGTCGAAAATAAGGCCCTACAGCTAAAATGGCCAACAACAGCAAGCATTAGTGATTCGGTAAAAGGTTCGAGGACCGTAGCTGCTAAAACCATATGCTTGCGCACACGGATCCAGCGAACGCGTCGCCAAACATAGTCCCAAAACGACATATTTCCAACAACGTTGCGGGCCACGTCGCAGGAGAGATCATGTCTCAACCCCAGTTCATGCCAGAGAGCGCTTGCAATCATGTTGTCTTCTGCGAGAAAGCGGCCGAAGGCGGGCAATCCGTATCGGATGGGTTCATGGGGGTTTGCCATCTGTGATCGAATTGGGATCAGGGAACCGTTAAGCCGCTCTACGTCAGAGCGACGATAGAGATTGGATTTCCCAACTACACAGGACTCAATGCCAACAGTATTAATGGCAATGTACATCTTGGCATGGTTGGTATTGAGAAAAGCGGCTTCCAGTCGGGATCCAATCTTCGATTCGTCGATGAGAGCAAAAGGTACATGATGAACGAGTCCAATGGTTTTGTGCAACGGAGTATTAGTGAAGATGCCAACGCTTCGTGCAAGGGTTCCCGGATCAACCATCACTCCAGAATCGAGAACCCAAAGGAGATCATGGGTGGCTGCTTTAAAGGATCGAACAAGATTGTTGACTTTCGGATTGACCCCAACAATCTCTTCCCCTAAACGAGAGTCAAGAAAAAAAAATAACACTATAAATTCAAAGCCATACCAGTGATAATTGTTGCTTGAACCCCAGGGTAGCGATTCATGAGCGCTTGTGCTACAAGTAAAGCTTGATCATTTTCGTCAGCAGCCGAAAATATAATTTCGAAATTGGAATATTCTTGCTTGAAGGTGGATTCAAGATTTTCATAGAGATTGGTATCCAACCCTTTGAGCGGTCGAAGGATGGAGACACCTGGAGAAAGGAAGGTCCCACTGGGTAATCGAGCAAGTTTGCGCGAACGGTACCGTCGCCGACTAAGGAAAACTGTCAATAAAGCGTGGGCAACAGAAAAAATAACATACGCAGCTATACATCCCAAAATCCCAATGCACCACATAGCAATATACCACACAAGACCAACAAGTGAGAGAATATATCCAAGCGTTTTCCCATCCATTCCTTCAATCCTTAGGGTAACAACAGTTCCAGGAGAAGGTAGAGTGAACTGTGAATGGACCTATTCAGGCATTAGTCGAGGTCTAGATTTAAAATGAAGGAACTTACGGCTATATCATTACGGGTATGTACCAAGACTGCGTTGGTTCAGGACGCTTTGCAAATCAACCACAAACATCGCGTCCCAATGCTTTGATGACGTCTAAAAATACTCGATTTGGACTTGACATGGACAACTACACGCGGAAGGATCTCAAGTTACCCGGATACCTAATAAGCTAATACCGAGCGGATATGCGATAACCACAACATGCACCGCGTACAGCAACTGGCGGCTCATCTTGCGGGCCCTTATACAACAGGACCACCCGACTTGAAAGTCAAACGACCAGATGACGTTGTTATAACGCTGGCCATCAGGTCGCCTCTATGCAAAGCGAAGAAAGGAGCATTTAAGGATGCGCGGTGAGAGCATATCTTTGATTTCCACCTTGATGGTCTGACTTCTGACATAGCACCGACGAACTTATGCTTGAGATATTCAAAGTCAGTACAGGTCCCTGGGGCGACTACCTTCTCTGAACCATTCATATAGCACGTCATCTCCCATTCGAAAGTAGAACCCGAAGCAATAGGCGATATCTGCGTTGGAACTGTGCTAACACCAAACGCTGCATACTTTGCGCGGGCTGCCATGCTAGCGGCTGGGTTTCCAGACGTTGTCCCTGTTCAGATTATCAACCGTTTCTGTTCAAGTGGTTTAATGGCGGTGACTACTGTGGCCAATCAAGTCCGTAGCGGTCATATTAAAATTGGATTGGCCATTGGTGTTGAAAGCATGTCAGAAAAGTAACGGAACCAAACTTGTTTTCAGAGCTGTTGATTAACCATCTCTATATATCTGACCTAGCCCAGACCAGGGTGGACCTTCTTTCAGCAACTTGATTTCTTCAAATCAAGCATCCAAGGACTGCCAAGAACGAATGGGTTGGACGAGTGAAAATGTTGCTCTTGAATTTGATATTTCCAGGGAAGAACAAGATGCATTTGCTGCAGAATCGTTCCGAAAGGCAGAGGAGGCGGAAAGGAACGGACGTTTCCTGGATGAAATCGTCCCTTTTACTGTTTTGCAGAAACAACCAGGTTCATATGAAAGAATTCCTGTTGTCGTGACTAAAGACGACGGGATTCGTTATGGGACGACTCAGGAAAAACTTGCGAAAATAAATGCTGCATTTCCGCAATGGGGTAACTCCACTACGACAGGTGGTAATGCCAGTCAGATTACAGACGGCGCTGCTGCAGTTCTCATCATGACCAGACGCGAAGCGGAGAAACGAGGCTTGCCCATACTTGGCAAGCATATTACAACGGCCGTGGCAGGTAAGCAGGTTCCCTTCTATTGCCATAAGAGTACTTCTCAAGTCAGACTTCAGGTGTCCCACCTCGTATCATGGGTGTTGGACCTATATACGCGAT
>Ga0307509_10006038_pt1 | contig 16513 bp, 11 predicted proteins | sample 10_EM_MG_FD_202245 | JGI IMG/M metagenome (GOLD analysis project Ga0307509, IMG submission 202245) | Populus trichocarpa ectomycorrhiza microbial communities from riparian zone in the Pacific Northwest, United States - 10_EM | ecosystem: Host-associated > Plants > Roots > Unclassified | place... | reverse complement strand
GAAGAGGCATTGGGACTTTGGGGATAGGTTTTTGAGGGGCTTTGGGGAGCTGTGATAAAATTGGATAATATTGGGCTGGGGATAACATGGGGAGTTTGGGTGTTGTGGTTTCTATCTGGAGCTTGGGAACGGATGGGGGGAGGGGAGGGGATAGTGGAGCTTTGGTGTGGTTTTTTGATCCGTTTGAAGAGGGTTCTGGAATCTGTGCTGGTATTCGCAGCGCTGCTGTAGTGGAGATGGCCGTGTGGTGGCCATTCACCAGCAGGGTGACAAAAAACTTGTGCCGTTGGTCTTTTCACGAGAGAAACAGTTGTTTCTTAGTGAGTTATACATAGCTTAGGAAGGTCGAAGCTTCTTCGGAGAACTGGGGGTCGTGAGAACAGTTACATCTTTCCTTGACGGAGGTTATTTAGTATTTAAATTGATAACTTGAGTCTACTACAACACTGCTGAATCGTAAGGTCGTGGTGGCTTGAGACTTTGCAGCGGTGCCTAATAGGGTGGTGCAGCACCGTATAACACTGCATCATACATAGCAACTACCTCCATCACACCTCATCAGCAACCTCTCAATTCCATCATCCTTCTATTGGATTTTCTTAGGGTGGGTGGAAAAATCAACTTCAGACATGTTTTGCAGTTTGCAGGACCTGTGGTAAAATAAGTTAAGCCCCCGAGAGCTAGCTACGATAGATGTTCTCCTCCCTTGGTATAGGGTGGCTATAAGCCTGAGCCTTTGTCCGAGCACTTTATCTTTGGATATATATCACAGGCAATATTCTGGATGGGATCTAGAGGCTGTGCGTTGAGGGGACGGGGTTGCTACTGCTTAGGCCCGGTGTCGTAAAGGTGTATATTTGTGCTTATTGTAAATTATGAATCTATGCGCATTCTTGAACTTCTCCGGTGGGGGTTTGGGTTTGTTTAGGCTGCATGCTGATGATCGGAGGGGTTTTCTTGTGGCAAGTTAGGGCACAGTCGGTATGCTGGTGATGCATTTCTAAAGGAATGATATCATAGTGTTGGAGGTGCCTAATTGACCTAGTTATGTGTGTTATATGAGGGGGTTCCTGTGGCTGGAGGGCCCTTTGGTGGAATTTGTTGGAGAATTAGGGAGTAATATTATTAGAAGTGTTTGTAGAGGAGGGGAGAGTGTCTTTTGCGGTTGAGGGGCATTCAGAATGGCCGAGAGCGGGCCCAGGTGGCTTGGTGCCTTTCTTTCTTGGTCCGACGTTTCTGCCGGAGCATGGAAACCTGTGGATTGCTGGGGGAGCGTCTGGGAGTGTTTATGGTAGCATTTATATATATTGTTATCATACTATAGATAGTGTTTGTTGGAAAGCAAGACACGGGCGACTGCTTCCTTTCTGTAGCCCGTTATTTTCCTATTTTCCTTGAGTGTCCAAAATTAATATGATTTAACAAAAGAAGATGGGATAGAAGCTTGACGAGAATCTAGAGTGGGAGGTATTCCCGAACAGTGGATGGCTTCAATCGAAAACTGTGGAAGATGGCCTAATAATTTGACTCTTTGAGGCCTGGAAGAAGGTCTTCTCTGATTCTGTTTGGGCTTCTAATTAAGCAAGAACATTCTACTAGTTTCGAGGAGTATATACATACGAATTGTTTATATTTTAATTCGTCTTGCAATCAATTAAAGAACCGCCGCTTGACAAGATCTCTCCAACTAGAGAATTACGAAGCTGGCGTCCCAATTGAGCCGTGCTCACCCCCAAACAGCGAAACCAGCTCCCAACCTCTACTCCAACCCTAATTCATTCTCCATCACTCGTCAACCCCACAATACAACACCTTCCACCTCCATCCTCCACCACATCCACCCTCCATCCCCACCATTCACAAAAAAGAAAGGGGACTCCCAGAGAAAATCACCGGTACGGAAAAGAACAAAAAAACAACCATGTCTGCCCACGGCCAAGAAAAAGAAACGGAACTCCACGAGCGCCTCGCAGCCTATATTCATGGAGGAGGGGACTGGGGCGATGACGAGGGTTTCGAAACCGACGCACCGGGTTCTCCAGATCCACTCTTCGATTCCCCGGGACCGTCCAATATCGCCAGTGCTTTCGCCGCCGCCGCCGCCGCCGCCGCTTCCAACCACGTTCGCACTCGTTCTCGCTCTACCCGCCCTCGCTCCTCTAGGGCATTTCCCGAGACCGAAGACCAAGACGAGGGAAATACTGACAACGACGGTTGGACCGATACCGATAGCGTTGCCTCCCACGCGAGCTCCGCTCGTCCTGATGCTACCTTCACCGCAGGTGCCGGCGGCACTGGCGGCAGTGGCGGTGCTCGTAGGGTTGGGCATGGCAACAGAGGTAGGCCCGCTGCAGGGGGAGCTCCGTCTATGGGTTTCGGTATGGGCGAAGAGAATCCTGTGCCTACTGTGTCGAACGTTGCCGTCCCTTACACGTGCTGGTCTTGTAGTGCAATGGTTAGCATTAGGAGGAAGGAGTCGCTCGTCATGTGCACCGCGTGTGGGGGGAGGGTTGTGATGAAGGTGAGACCTGAGCAGTGAGTCTTTTCCTTCCTTTCCTTGCCTACCCTAGTTGGAGGTTGACTGATTAATGCTGGTGCCTGGCTTAGAACTGTCATCTATTCCACCATGTAAAGTGGAATGCAGAGGGAGGGGGAGAAATAACCTCCCCCGGGGCGCGCGGAGAAAGTTGGATTGGGATGCGGTAGTTTTCTAGCTACAATTTAAACCTTGATTTTAAAACTTTTCTGACTGCTGCTTGTGCTGTGCCGTGAGTGACGTGTGATGATTTTCCCATGTTGGCGGCTGCGTGTGTGGATGCTTTGTGTTCTGGAAGCGCGGTGGTGTCGTTGGATTTAGCTCTAGCGGCATGGGCAAAGTGGCGTAGTGGTGGTGAGTTGACGTTGAATGCCTTTTATTCCCATTATTAAGCCACAATCTTAGAAGGGTGCTAGCTAGGGGCTGATATATTCCTTCACGGTGAAAAGGAAGTAAGAATCAATTGAGTAGCTTTATTTAATAACTTGAAAACTGGCTAAATCTGTTGATTGCAATATTTTTAGAGTGGAAACAGGGCTCATGCTACTAACGATCTGTGGGCTTGATGGAAACTTCTGAATGTTTTGCTAGGGAGCTCCCTTGAACCGTGTTTAATTGCTATCTAAGGACTTGTGTTTTTTTTTTTGGCTGTGTGTCGGGAGTTCAATGTGACGGAGGTATGCTTAGCCTGGAGCAAGTGGGCGGAGGTCACTGTATATAAGTGGCCTTCTATTGGTATAAGTGCGGCTGTTTCTGGCGCGGGGAACGAGGGAAGGGTAAGGAAAGCAACAATCTTCACCGCTGATCTGCTACCTTCCTATGTCTGTCTATATTCCTTAGTCTTTACTTTGTCTTTGGTCATCTCTCCCTTCACAGGTGTGACCTCTAGCATAGTCACAGCTAGTGACCTCTCATAGAGAGGTAGTGGCAAAGCATGAGACTCGTACCACGGAAAGAGCGTAGCTTGGACATCACGGGAAACGGGGCTGGCGATTTACTACATCAAAAGGTGACACCGGAGAGGATGCTGTTCTGAGGATGGGCAGAGGGGAATTACCACCTGGTTTTTTCGCAAGGCTAGGTGCGTGTCACAATCACCGGAAACATCCTGCTTTGAAAAAATTTCCCATATTGGCCACGGCTCCCTCTTGGCGCGATCCTCTGCATCTGCAGCAGGCGGGTTGCTGTAATCTTAGGGACGAATGATACAATATGACCGGCCGTGCGATCCTCACGAGTGACAGCCCGTTTGGGCCCCTGGGAATGTATCCGCGATAAGCGGACCGCCCTCGTATCTAACATACGAGCGCTAGCCCAACTTGGTGCTTTACAGCCAGAGCTAAGGTATCACCCAGACAAGCCAGACGGGAGCATGCCCTCCCCTTACCCCTCTCTTCCTCATCACCTATAGTAAGTCTAGGAGAATACAGGGATCGAGATCGGTAGTTTCATGGGGCATGCGAAGTTAGCCCCCGCAACCCCACCTGTAAATGTGGATTGCACTCTTGGGGGAGGGGGGGGGGGTTCGGGGCCCCCCTGGAACTTTGGCTGCTCTGGCAGCTGCATCAGTGCATCACTTACGGAACCCTCCGTGCTTCTGCCGTACCGTGTGATTGCCTGTTCGTTCGTTTGTTAGGCAGGTAAGTTTAGCCTTGCGCTATGGTGACATGGCCGGTGCAGACATGTTGCGATATACGTTAAATGTACGGCATCATTACGATCACTGATTCGCGGGTGTCTACGGCCCGCTATTTTAGACTTAGATTCCGGCAAGAGGCCACACGGGCCTCTGGCACATGGTAAAATATTTCGTGTGCGGTGACACCTCATGCGGGTTCGCACTGGTGTGCGTGTGTGTAAAGTACTGTACTCAGTTTTAGCTACTCATCGATGTTGCGAGCTTTCTACTAATCAGAGTTCTATACCAATAACACGCACCTTCGATGCCGCTGCAGGAAAAGCATGAGGGCTCTCTGGTGGTGTGATTGCTACTTCGCTGAGCTCTCCTGACCTAAATTTACCCACTCACGGAGTTGCTCGGCGGGGTACGTTCATTCAATACTGCTTCCTTAAGGACAAAGGCAGCTGCTGTGGGGACTTCTGCACGTAACTTGCGCATCCCCGGCCCTTGGGAGGAAGGAAGGGGGGAGGGCAAGTCTGAAGTGACTCTCTGGTAGCTTCCGCTTTAGCTTGACTCCCCGGGCTCCAAGGCACGGCTATTATGGCATAATTAAACCGCTGCGGATCTGCGGCGCCAAAATTCTTGTCTATACCAGAGGGCCAGTATTTGCATAATACTATACGGCGGGGCAGGCGGATCCGATATTCGATAGCACTCGGCATCTGGGCCTTGGTGAGGCGCTGGAGCTCATGGGTGTCATCTGCTTGTCTCGGGCGGGAGGCATCCGGAGGCAGGGATTAGAAAAATATATGGTCAAGTATCCGTACGCACCCGAGCGCAAACAAAATTATATCTTCAACGAGAGGGCGCTTCTTGCCTATGACGAGTATATCAGCTTCTCTGCTATTGCAGTCGTTCCTCTCGCGATGCCGGTGTTATACTATGGCTGCGGAGTCAGTATACCGGTATTGCACCGGGAGCGAGGTGATTGCAAACAGCTCCAGGGTCAAGCGTAGCCGGGATGTGGAAGTCCGAGGAGAAGGAGCACGATACGATAGAAGGAAGAGCGGGTGGATTCCTATATTGTATGGCAATGGCCATATATGGCCTCACGTGAGCGCACTCAGATATGGTAGTCTTGGAGGTGGGAAGTGGAGAAGTGCCCGCCTTCGCGGTCGGCATTTTCGGGTTTGCCATGCATCAGATAGCCACGCATTGGCTTGCTCCACACAATTGCAATCCGTGACGTAAATACCAGTATCAGAAAAGATTTCACCAAGAGTAGTTAGTCTGTTAGCCCCCAATCTTCGGTGTCCAGGAGTGTTGTGATTTGTGCTCCAACCGCCAGCCCAGTGTCGATGTTTCGAGTTACGTCAACAAATCGCTTGCTCCACCCCCCGCCCTCCCAACTAGTGAGAAACCCAGCCGCAAAAAACGACAGGTAGGAGATCTTCACTGGCTAGCTTCGCGGTTCCATCATTGATATTGGTAATGTCGCTCACCTTTTACCCTACCATTTGAGGGAAAACAGAGCAGGGGAATTCCTTTTTACCCCTCCTCATCGCCTTTGACCCTTCAACCACAGGAAAGGGTAAGCAATTAGAATATCTTAAGAACTGGATTTCTCCGGCTGCGACTACTACATGGGGTTTTCAACCCTGGCCCGATCTCACATTCACTTATGCGGCCGAAGGAGTGCACTGCGTTTTGAAGCGAAAGAAGCATTAGAATCAGCCCCCGGTTTACGCGAGCTAGATTACAAATCCTGATCAATATGCAAAGAAGGGTGGGTCGCTAGGGTAAAAAAGATCTCGGCTCACTGGTAACTGTTAGGGCCTTTTCCCCCTTTCTCCTCTCTTTCTTTCTCTTTTTTTTTCTTTTTTTTGAAAAAAGGGAAGAAGGAGCAAACTTTTCTTCTTTCCCTATCCTCTCTCATAACTTACTGTAATAGGCCTATCTCAATTAGTTTTTACCATTTTGATTGCCACAAATGAGCGAACTTTAGGATGTCAGTGGAAATCAGTGACCATACTCGAGTAAAAGCAAGCTTAATACTGCCGCCACTATTATTATTTTTACTGTATCTAGCTAGAGACGTTAAACTATTTTCAACCGAGCGCGCAACACCCTTCAGGAAAAATCTCGACGCCAAGATGTAAACAGGAATGAAATCCGGTTGTCTCCCCCGCTATTTCATGGTGTTCAGCCAAAGGCTGGCCTTTCCTCCTCTTTATTATTTACCTTTTACTTTTACTGATTTCGCACGGGATGTGCTAGCCGGTGGCTATGTGGGCTGAGAAAACTAAATAGTAGTTTTAGAAGTCCAGATAAGCCTCCGGGATCCCCGAGTGAGACACCATGTTTGGTGGCAGTGGTTGTTCCCTCAACTATGGAGCACTGTAGTGATGGTTGGGCAATTGGCAAAAAAGAGCTCCGAAATGTTTATCAATGGAGAGGGAAGATAGTCGTTCAAGCTACTCAACCCAAGTGCGTGGGTGACATAGTGAGGGGTAAGTTAAGTGTGTATCCCAGAGAATAATCCCTGGACCTATCATTGACCCGGCCTTTTCTCCGGGCTCCTTCCGCACCTTGCCATTTCGCCGTGCGGCCCCGAGCCAAGGTGCGTGCCGCAGCCCAGTCGCTAGCAAGGAGAGTCGGAAGAGGTGGGGAAAGAGAAAGAAAACAAAAAAAGAAAGCAAAAAGCAGAAAGAGCTGGTTCGAAGGTGGCACGGTTATCTTGGAGAAAATCCTGATGGCATCGCACAGTCCAAGGGCCACAAAAGAAAAAACGGTCTGTGGAACCGGGAAACAATGACGATCACACACTTCCACGGGACTTATGCATCGTTGAGGGAGGGAGCTTTCCGGGCAAAGTACCACAAGACGTCGGCAGTGGTATCGCACTGGTAAAGCTTGGCAGAAAGTGTGGGAGATGCTTCGGGGGTTTTCCGGCTTCACGGAAGTGTACCTGGCGACCGACTTTGCCACCCGATGCTCGGCACCTGTGGGACTTACGAGTGATCATCTATGACTTCAGATGTTAGGCATTTGGCTTTTCTTTCCTATCAGACTGCGGGTATTCGTGGTGTACGTCTTTGATTCTGCTCATGAGGGATTTAGCATCTATCCCCCCCCGAGGAGAGGCGACAAAAAAGAAAATAAGAAAGGCAGAGAGGAGACTAAACTCATCGGGCCAGCAGTACATCGCGTACAGCGTTAAGTGGGAAGTGACTCGAGGTCAGCAGCTTCGGCTAGTTGGGGGTGGACGAGGTTCGCACATCACCGAAACTGCCATCATCAAACCGCCGCACATGGCCAGCAGCCTTACCAGTAGAAGCCTCACTTGACGGGGAAGTGCAACCGGTTCAAAATCACCGCCGAGAAAGAAAGTCGTTTTTCATTGCTGTTTGGGCACTCTGTGATATCATGTCGTGGAATATTCTGCTGCCTAGCGCCATACCGGTATCTCTAGGCGCGCGAGGCTTTGGGCGTTATACCGCGACCGGTTGAGGTCTTCAGCTTACTGGAGTGGCCGAATTGCCCACAGAGGCCGCAACAGGGCAAGCCGGCCGACTATATCGCAAGGCTAATTCAGCTCCGGTATAGTGGGAGAACGTGAGAGAAAAGAATGCTTTGTGCGGGATATCTGGCAATGTGGTAGCGAATGTGGAGGTAGGGATAGATAAGGGATATGGCGGAGAAGGCCTCAGACGAGATTCAGGTTAGGTGCGGAGAAAACGGAGAACAGGCGTCCATCCTGTAAGCAGGCTATTAAACATACGGTTATTGTGATTCCCCGCTTCGGTTGTCCCAAATTTAACTTGGATGTTTTATTATCTGTTTTAGTGTTTACCAGCTTAAAAGCTACGGTATCCCCCAACGTGGGCAACCCCAAGTACCGGTACTCCCCGTCAACTTGCCTTCCGCACAAAATCGAACCAACACCAAGGGTTAAGCAAAACCCCAAACATTGGTTGGGCTTTTCGAATCAGCAAACCTTAGGGGGAAAGAGAAATTTCGAAGGTTTGCGACTCGGGGGAGGACAACCGTATTAAGATCCACAATACCACGGATTGACGATGATCTTCGCCGAATCCTTGCCAGATAGGAAGATATTTAGGACGATGTGATCCCATTTTTTATGGGATTGTTGCTAGAAAATGTCTGGAGCCCTCTCCTTGCCTTTGATTGTGGATGCAACTGGAAGAAAGCCTTTTTTGTTTTTGCGTTGGGCTTTGACCCTTACAGAATTGTGATATAGAGCTTACCCTCCTTGGTATCCGAGTTGGGCAGAGGACCAGGTTCGGTGAACCGAAAGCCGGTTCCTGGGAATTCCAGAATTCGCTCGGAACGTCAAAAATTAGGGCAAGTTTGCCACCGGTTGTAAGCTGCATGGTTTTCGCGTGGAAGCGAAGGCGCCCGATCTGGCATGGTGAAGGGATATCCTCACCTGAATATTTGGGGGTTTCACTGGGCGTTGGTATGAGAAGTGGGTAACTTACTGTACAAGTACCATATAACACTCGAACGTTACCTTGACGTCAGTAGAAAGGAAAAGAGGGGGAAGAAAAAAAGATGTGGCGATCGGGAAGTCGACCCCACTTCCGGCTTGGGGTGTAACGGTACCGCTACAACGGTAGATTGGTTCGGTGCCCGGGTTCTGCTTCGCGCTTTTTCTTCGGACCTAGGGATTGCACCCCATTAGAGGTCATGCATTTGCAATATTACGAAACTGTGAAAAATGCTAAGACTCTAGGAGGACGTTGTCCAGGGATGAATCTGACATAACTCACCCTAACAGTTACCAACCCTTAGGGGCTAGGGTTCCTCCGAGGGGACCCACCTCATCCCCCTCTATCTTCGCTATTAGTATCGAAGTGGAGCATTGCCTTCCTAGTTTTGCTCTTGTGGCCAACCACCGAGACATAGGTGGTATCATAGCCATGAACTTCTCGAACGTAAGGGATCGAAAGTTTATGGCAGGTTATCTGAGCGCATCTGAGCGCACTCACTAAATTCGGACTCGAATGTCCGGGTATTTCGTACCGGATACTTGTGATAGGGAACCCTCATGTTATCTCGTAGTTACCCACCCATGCATTCGACGTGGCCCTTCACCGGACAGGTTGTCGGCATGCTTTTGCGTAGTGTGTAGTGTACGGTGCTAGTATTAGCGCAGATACACCTGCCATATGTGGTCTAACGATCAGGTATCATATCGTACTCACTTTTGCTCAATGTTACTGGTATCTATGTGGGTGTAAAAGCAGCACCACTGGATCGCATGCTAGATTGAGCTCGTGCTTGCACTGCACAGTGCGTCGTTGAATCGACGTGACTAATCTTGGAATTTTCTATCATAGTGGTGCTATTACTAGTGTTGGCTCGGTGCGCACCCCGGTGCACTCGAACAGAGTCGTTGCGCACTGTGCGGGACACTATGCAGAATAGGGGATATGCTTGAAAGAAGATGTTTGGATTGCGCCTGCTGCTATTATAGCCACCTATCTATCACTTTACGCACACAGATCGTCAGAGGAGCTGCAGATCGTCCTGCTGGAGCACGTTTCCCTCCGAGCCCGGTATACTCGATTGCGTACCCGCAAGGTCGGTACTTGTACAAGTTCTTGGTTGGGCAAGATGGTTAGTGGACGACTGTGAGAAGAGGAGAGAGCGGAACAAGTAAGAAAAAGCACACATGTGCCCCAAATGGGTCTTGGTGGTGTGAGTGAACATTTTGAGGATTTTTCGAGAAGCCAAAACGTGCTAACGCCATGTTTCATTTCCAGTCCCACATCCGGAATTTTGAACGCATTCTTGGGAACGTGTGGTTGCGTCTTGGGGTGTTATGTACGAGTAGGAAGCTTCTGGGATGGGAAAAATGATACTCGAGTACCCCACCCACATACTCGAGGTTTTGGACCACCATTCTATTTATATAAATCACTCAACTGATGAGCATTCGCCTTTACCATCCTTGGCTATGTTCGGACATGTCTGTAAATAAATTAGGATTTATCCGACTCCTTTAATATACGTTGTTATGCTCATATCTAAGAAATTCTGTGATCTACTTTTCAATGCAGCAGCCCAGGATTGGCTGCCTTGAGCACAATTCTGACAAAAAAAATGTCGACAAGGCAACAGTTCTGTGGCTGTTGTTGGGGTTATACCCACAAAACATAGGGTACCTTACCGTAATTCTGCATACCGGTACTTGCCTAACCTCAACCTTTATCCTTGAATGGGGGGACAACGATCCAACTTGCATGCGGGTTGAACGCCTCATTCTTGAGTGCGGCTTTCTTGAGAAAATTCGGCCATCATGCTTGTAATTACGATAAAGACTACGTATTTAATGTCTTTCTATCAGGGAACGGCAGGTCACTGCGGTTTGTATCGTGAGGTCAGCTTCTGATACGAGGTGCAAACCGGTGGGGCCATTAGCCAAGGTGCATGATTTCTGTCCCACAGCTGCGAGGCATCAGTGCTCTAGCGGCTCGGGCAGGGCCGGCTATATCTTCCGAGTGTCGGATGTTTCAGAGAGTCGAGACTCGAAATTAATAAACAAACCCAGTCGGAGTGGGGGAGCCTGTAGAGCAGTTTCTCATGATACGACAGTCTCTAGATAGCTTTGTTAATGTATCTCGAGGTGCGATATGTGCCCCAAGGCACCAAACCTAAATCAGATTATCTCTCAGTAGGAATTTCGGCGAAAACCACAACTGCTGTTCCTCGGCAGCTTGAGCCACCGGAGGAACAAACGCGCGAGTAGCCATCTTGGTCTGATGTTAACATATAGTTAAATGTTTCACTGTCGTTTGTGGGAAGAATTGCTTGTTACCACAACAGCCTCTCTGTAGAAGTAGACGGAATGTATAGTGTCTTAAGAAGTAATCTCGGTGGATCCCCACACCTACCTTTGAAAAAAACTCGACGCTTAAATGAATGTCAAAAATGATTTGCTTGGCTGAAGAGTGTTCCAGCTATTTCGCCATTCCAGACAAGGGATTTGGCTAAAGATAGAGCGCTGGGGCAGAAAGCTCGATAATCAATTGACTGTCAGATCGGTATATACACAAAAAGCTCCTCCAGATCAACTCCAATATGTAAAGAAAACGATAACCAAGCGGCAAGCTTCGTGTTGTGCGTCCCTTCGGCCTCTTATGTATATACAATAGTCCAACTCTCTTCTTTATTGTCTCCAGCAAACGGAATACGGATTGTTGTCGGGGCGCGATAACGGCCTCAGCTTCACCTCCGGAGGATTGAGGCCAATCGTGAGCGGCGGGCTCCCGGTGCTTTGGGCTTTGGTCGGCGAGAATATACGCAGCTCAAGCAGAGGCTATGGCCACAGTCGCATGTAGTGCAATGGCAGTTTCGGCCGCACTGACAACAAGTCCAATTCATTTTTGTGTGTGTGGTTGCTGTTGCAATGGGAGGTTCAAGAGGTGAAGTTTTGCTGCGCCGGAGAGCTTGATAGTATGGGTGTGCTGAATAGCTCGCCGTGAGTGATAACCTTAGGGATGTCCTGAAAGCAATTAGCAGGGGGGTCGCAAGGGCGTTTGAGACGGTTCCGCAGTGCTTACTGTTGGAAGATGTGCGCAGAGAGAAGGCTCAATTAAGCCTTGAGCTTGAGATATCTTTCCGTACTGAGCTGGCGAAGGGGTTTCGAAGGGTTGAGCGGGAGGATTTTTAAGAAGGATATGCGGATATTGGTGTTAAATAATAAAATAGAGAGGAACGGTTTGCCACTTTTTGCCACCAAAAAAATATTGTAAGCTGAACGGAAGAGCTGCTCGGTTTTGTGTAAGGTCAGGGATGGTGGATAAGCTGTGCATGCAATGAGATATTATGAAGAGGAGGAAAAGGTATGATCTCTTTTTGACAGCTAGTCTTTTCCTGTCCTTCACTAAAGTGCGTTCAAATGGAGCTGACCATTCTTTGTTTGGCGGCACCGTACCCGGGGGCTTATATAGATCTTTTGTTCAACCTAATTTATTTACTCGTCACTAGCATGGAATTTGGTGTGAAACAAGGGGACCCCTGGTTGCCACGCTTCGAATGATGCTCTTCCGCCACCACATCGAAAACGTTCGAGAAAAAAGAAGGGGCAGAGTGACGGGTTTTCCAGTGAAGCGGGGCGCTCTTCTAGCTGCCGGGGGGGGTGTAACCGCATAACGGGGTCTCAGCCAGAGCAACAGGATTGGCTATCCGTGGTGGATTGTAGTACTCGTACAGTGCTCTGGGGTACGGATTTTGCTACGAAGGAACCTTGCTTTTTTGTTATTTGCGTTAGCCGGAAGTTGCTAACCGTCAGCCCATATTTGTTAACTAGTCTATTGCTTCTTCTAGAGTAGTAGAAAGGGCAGTGTATGAAGTTGGGTCACAAGATTAATCGCCGTTTGCAGTTCTGGAACTGTCCTGTGGGTTTGTCAGCCGTGTGGCATTCGACAGCGGGGTATCCCGGAAAATCAATACAATCTTTATTTTGTTTTGCTACCCATATTCTAATTTCTGCCCCGAAAGTTATGTGGTCTCTTTTCTTTTCCTTCCTGAAAAATACCGGAGGACGGAGCCATTGTGGGCAACAGCATCAAATATACCGGAATGGGCTCTGCTTCTAACTTTATGCGATAGAAATCGCATGCAGGTCCTCTACTTGTCCCAGACAAGAAGTATCCCGATAGTTTAGAAAGAATAGAAATGAGGTTACAAGTATCCGGAAATACTAGTGGTGGATTTGCGGTGCCCATGGATTTTTTTGCCATATTTTCTGCGAACCCCTGTTTTCTGATACTTCTTGCCCGGACAAGTAAGTACTAGTATAGACTTGTGGGCTCTTAAAATTACACCGAGCGGAGCACCAGGACCAGTGGCTGCAAAAGCAACGGAAGCAATAACGAAACAACAAATAGCACCTTTAGCCATCAACTGGCAACAACAGACAACAGGCAACAACAAAATATTGTAATGCAACATTTTATAACAATTGAGATTGAACTATTGAACTTGGACCTTAAAACTCTTATCGCGAAGGAGCTGTCCGATGAGAAAGTAATTTTTATTTCTCGTTCAATAACCCGATTGGGTGGGCTTTCGGAGGCTCAGGTAGCACTTTGGTTTGGCATATAGTACTAGCACGTTTGAGGAAAAGAAAGGAAAAAACTATCAAGGGTATGAAATTGTATAGTGCTTGCATGAGTAGTGTGCCTGTACTACATTTCAAAAGGACATTCGAAAACGCAGAGGAGTGGCGGTCAGGCTCACAAAATAATAAGCATTAAAAATTAAAAAATAACACCGGAGTCATATGAATATGTGCGGCAGCATACCCAGAAGACCAGACACAGCTGGAAACGCACCCCCAAGGGATTAAACGTACAAGCTGGGATATTACACCGTACCGGAACCCGAAAGCAGTATCTTACATGGGCTCTGGGTCCTCTTTTCTTTTCTTACTCTCTTTGAGCGGGCATAGACCCGGTCCTCTCATCCACTCTATCACAGTCGTATGGGTAGAGAGTGAGAGAGAGAGCGAGAGGGGAGCAGCAACAACAACAACAACAACGACCACGGGAGCAACAACAGCAACAACAGCAACAACAACGGCAGCAACAACAGCAGCAGCAACATACAGTATCCTAGCAAGTTTTGTGCTATGCTGCCGTATTACGTCGATTTGCAGTAGATAACCCGATATATTACAAGCCCCAATGAGAGCAAAAGGCTCGCCCCGAATATGGATGCTCGGGCCGCACATATTCTTTCGGTGTGCACGTGCGCACCCCACCGTTGGGAGGACTAACATGTTGGGCATACAGCAGGCTTCTAGAAACGACCCTTGTCGCACTGAGACCCTAAACAGGTGATGCTATCCTACCTTGTCTCTCAGACCTCTCAGGTCGAACAAGCCGCAACTTATCTTCCAGAACATGCCAAAAAAAAGTATGAGAATTTACCGGAAGGAAGGGGCAAAAAGCAAACAATTATAACGAAATCTCTTTCTTTTTCTCTGCTCTCACTTGTAGCCGACCGATAACCTCACTACCCGCTCGGTGCCTCCGGGTTCACCCCTGCGGATCATCGTTTCAGAAACGAGGGTATCGGCCGGCATCTCGATCCAGGGATTCGTGGGTGCAGCTATAGCATCCTAACGTTGTTTAAGGTATTGCTGGTTCTTTCACCTTCTTTCCTTTCCCTTTCCCTCTCACTTTCCCCCAATCTAGGGGAAGCATTCACCAGATCCCTTTAGCCTGTTGATTGCAATGCTGGAATTTACGCACAGGTAATTTAGAGTTAACGACCGATTTTGATAGGGGTTGAGCACAACTTCTTAGTCTGATATGCTTATACACTTAAGCATACAAGGCATCGTTTGCGGTCGTTGGCGGCCCACCGTCTGCCTGGCAATTCAGGCACCACCCCCACCCCATATGGACCAGGAAGATCTACGGCATCTTCTGGATGCGTTGGCTTATTGCGTCCTACGACTCCTACCGTACACCATTGTGGTTTCACTGCTGTGTGCTTTCACCAATATTGGTAGGCGTTGCGGTCTTACAACGGGGGAGTGCGCCTTCGTGGTGGTGAGAGGTATCTCTCGGCCCCATAGGTTACCGTAGCGGGTCCTCCGAATACCCCAGAACTTGAATAATTCGACCATTGCTACAGTCGGGGATTCCCCGCTCTGGACAAGGGGACGAAAACACCACAAAAGGCGGGCTACTTAGCCCTTCTGGGGGGGGGGGGGGAAGCGCCAAACCTCACGAGAGGAGGCAACCCCCATGACATAGCACTCGGTTCAATAATTCGAGATTCAGTAATTAACCTGCCAGTCGTTACGTCCCCGTTATTGCTAGCGGCGGCCTAACTAGCCTTGGATGGCAAGGGGTAGAACGTGCATCCCAGAAAATTACTGTGTGGTACACATAACCCCCTCGCATGGTGAAACTTTGGCGTGGTAAGGCTTACTATTGCTCCATGGGTTGAATTGAGGGCATGAATGCCTTCACGGTACGCTAGGCCTAGAGGGTTTCCGTAATACAGTCATTGGTATCTATAGTTACCATAACTGGAGCTATAAATCATTTGCATATAATGCGGTGAAACCGGGGACGTGTTGAGGAGCCGAAATTGGTGGGGTAATAACCCCCAAAGTCCGATCCGGGATCGAATGTCCCACTGTGCCATACGGCCCCCTCTGCTATCTTCCGGATTGTTTAAAATTGTGCGGCATAATAAGCTTTGGCTGCCCCATATGTTTTTGTAGTTGAAGGGGTTAAGATATTGTGCCTTGGGCCCCAGTTGCGCTCTTGTGAAAATATAGTCTCGTCCTGTAGGCATAGGCTTGTTGGGTAGATTTCGGGTGGTCTCTATCTTCTAGGGGTTTCTCCCCGATTGGACTGCTACCTGCCCTTTGGATAAACAGCAGTAAGGGGGATGTATCGGAACGCAGGTTCAGCTCCCCTCGCCCGTAGCGGTTGCCAAATGGGTTCGATTTTACTTGCCCTAGGCAAGAAGTATTCGGAAACGGGGTTTCGTAAAATATATAGCAAAAAATCCGTGCGTATCACAAATTCACCGCTCGTATTTCCGGATACTCGTTGCCTGGGACAAGTAGTATAGGTGGCTTGCTGCGGGTCTCGTCCCATTACTAAACCGTCCCAAAATTGGCTCACATTCTTACTAGTTTGAATTAGCATTATTCGAGCAAACCTGCAGCCGAGGGTCATGCCCGTCCCAGGCGAGAAGTGCCCGGACACTTAGAGGGGGAACGGGGATATTTCAGAGATATTTCAGAGATATTCCGCCTTTCCTCAACGTGGCGTTTACCTCACCAGTGTCTGGGTACTTCTTGCGCAAAACGAGTATTTGCTTGCTCGGCTCCTCCCCTCCCCGATGGCCTACTCTATCAAGTGAGGCCCTCCCTCCCTGGGGGGGGTTAGTGACTCGCAAACACCTTCTTCATAATACCCGTCCCATTCCGGGGTTGACATAGCTGCAATAGCTAGGCTGTATGTGATCATAAAATATCACTCATGGTCGGGGGGATGAGGCTACCATGTTTGCCCGGAGATTGCTGTACCAATACTGGATTATGCCCCGGGGAGAGGGGCCGGCTCTTGGGTGTATCGTGGGGGGGTAAGCTGTTCTAGTGATGCTATGCCGCTGGGACGGTCCAGTCAGGCTGAAAACTTCAGAAATGCATTCCGCTGACCGGCAACCTCCAGCCCTGCAGGTCCTAGGACCGTAGTCTACATTGTTGTTAGACATCGCTCGGGGGGGGGGGGGGGGCTCTTAGGATAACCCAAAAAAAATAAATAAGGCCATTTACCCGTACCCCACCACAGTAA
>Ga0307509_10006037_pt1 | contig 16514 bp, 18 predicted proteins | sample 10_EM_MG_FD_202245 | JGI IMG/M metagenome (GOLD analysis project Ga0307509, IMG submission 202245) | Populus trichocarpa ectomycorrhiza microbial communities from riparian zone in the Pacific Northwest, United States - 10_EM | ecosystem: Host-associated > Plants > Roots > Unclassified | place... | reverse complement strand
GTTACTCTTGTTGTTGCAAGAGACGGTTTTTTAAAAACAGATCAGACCAGAATGTCCAACCTGGTGTTTTTAAGCCCTATTCTGTGAGCTTGAACCTTGCAGTTTGCACCAGGAGAACAGCACCACTTGGTTGATTCTTGCATAATTACTCAACCTTGTATTTTGTCCTCCTACCTGGTGGCGGCAAAACGCACCCTAAGTCTTTAAAGAATCCCCCCTTCTATCCCCATTTTTCAGAAACCCCGATTCAACCCCTCCCCCTTCTAACCCCCCGGGTTCGATCACTGAAGGGCTTCTTTGCAACATTGCCGGTAGTAGGCTCGCTACTGTTATTCCGCATGTACGAATGTGTTGTTCAGACACTAAACCACTTTCGGACTGGAGTTCGTTAAGGGTCCCGTTTCGGTAGAACGGGGCGACAATAACCCATGTTCATTCCCTTAACTGAGAAAAGAAATACGTATTTTTTCCCGGTTAAGCGAGTTAACCCATGTTACTTTGGCCCCGTAACGAACTCTATTTCGGACCCTCACAGACCTTCCAGAAGCACAACAGGTCTAGATTTTTTCGGCCTTCTAGTACGACTTTCCAACGCCTCACTCAAGAACCCCACTGGGAATTATGCCCCCCCCCACACACTACTTCTCCTAAAAAAAAGATTGCGGATAATCACTGCGCTGGAACCCTAACATTGGCTCGTCGAAACACCCAGGGACCCTCCACAGAAAACACCCCAACCTCAAGCCGCCCGCCGTCGCTTAGTGAGAGTTCCGGTAGCCTGCCATACCCGCGAACTCTCCGCGAGTTATCCCCCATAACATAGTACCCGTACGGTTCGTATCTTTGGACTTGTTAAAAAAAAAAAAACCCCTCTCGGGAGTGGGGGGCATGTGTGTGAGGATGCTAAGGCACTTGTGTACGCCTACTGCGATGAAGAAAGTCAATTGATGAATGAACATAATTAGGGGATCGGGTGTTTAAAATATAGTAACCTAGTTCTCCTAGTTCGGTGTATTCAGCATTCACACTGGCCAACTAGACAGCTCTACTGGCGCAGAAACTTACTGCCATCCGTCTAGCACCGTCTTAGATGTGTGACACCCCGACTCACTCGGTTTCGTATCAACTCCGCCAACAACGGAACAGAAAGCGCGACGAAGCTAAATGCGACCGGGCGAGAGGGGCTCTATACTCATTGTGTGAGCTCATGTCTCCGCGCCCGCAGATCGAGGATATCGGAGACTCGCCCCAGATGAGTGAAGGTACAGGTGAAAACACGGTGGATAGGATAGAATTCAAAAGGAAGACTGGCTATTGATTGACTGTCAGTGATGTGTTGACTTGCCCGCCCATTCTCGGACTATTGGGGACTAATGAAGTGAGAACACAAGGGTACTTGCTTAGTCCTGGCCCTAGCTAATCCGCAAAATGCGTGAGAAAACCCAATTTCAACAACCAGGTTCCCGAGCCGACGTATACCAGTACACTTCCCCCCCCTCTCTCCCGCTGTCTCTAAAACCCGGCTAACGACCCTGTTAAGAATGGACATGCTGGGGATCGGCAACACGCTAAAGAGCAAACGTATTCGAGTACCGTACTCGTACTTTGCCTAACATAACGGGGGGGGGGACGAATAGAGGGGGGCAGCGAACAGCCCTACCAGATTTGGGGTTTGTTCATCAAATTTTTCGGTCTCTTGCCCGCCGTCCCCCCCCGTTCGTTGTCCCCCCGCTATTTTACCGGTCGGGGGGTTGCTAAAATCCCCGCCGATATCCGGCGTGAGCCTCGCCACGACCCCCAACTCCTCCCCGTAGATCCTGAAAAACAAGGACCTAATATCACTAAACTAGGATCCATCGGCAATAGCACTATGCCATCTGTCCCACATAAGTATTGAGAACTACTAGTACAGGGTTTGGGCGCTGAGGTGGGGGGGGTGCTGCTTACGACGAACGAGCTGCAGAAAGAGCAGGATTTGGTGGTTTTTTTTTTGGAAGGATTATGATAGATAGGCCCCGGGCGGCGAGCGGGGGGGCAGAGGGGCGTGAAGGCTACTGGAGACAAGCGGTACAAGACAAGGAGTGGGCGGGGAAGTATCCTAGTGCTGTGTCCCTTCTGCCGGGGGATTTCGTGCGGCGTGCGGCTGTTCTGGGCGCGGTTAGATGTTGCTCTGGTGATCACAAGGAACCTCTCATCATATTCTATCACTCGCTTTCTTAAATTCATAAATCACTTCAGGTACCGGTATACCGCCCTTCACCCCCCAACTCCTCCCCATAAACTAAAAACAAGATTCAATCGTCAACGATTTATATTTCTAAACCCCTAACTTATCTAGCAAAACAGGATAAATTGTAAAGTAAAACCCAACCCCGCCCATGCCTCTTCCCATCGGAAAAAAAATGAAAACCAAAAACCAATCAAAAATGAAAAAGAACTCCCTCCCAAAACGAGACCCGGAACAATCTAATCATGCCATACGTGGTGGGCGCGAACGGCGAGATCTGAGCTATTACCATCGTATTGCACGACGACATTTCCCTCACGGTCCCTAGTTTGGTAAACTGGTGGGCTTCTGCGTCCTTCGCTGGGGGGTGGGGAGTACTGGGAGTGGGTCGTTACGGGAAGGTCTCCCCCGCGGTGCTCTTGGACCCAATCGCCTTCGGCGTTCCTGTGCACCGAGTGGCCGGTGTTGGTGCGGGAGGGCTGTCTGGGCAGACTGTTCCACTCGGGGTCGTTGGTTTGTACCCGGAGAGGGGCATCCTCACCAGCCTTCAATGCCTGAACGAGGTTTCCTTCCGAGTCTCTGTATGTTTCTACGGCGGAGCCGTAATTGCTCTCGCGGGGCGGGGTGTGTGTCAGGCCAGTGTTCTGGCGGGAAGCGGAGGAGCGAGGAGGGGATTGTCTGTTGCCCTGGGAGTAGCTTGAGCTTCCCTGGGGGCCCGAATGGGAGGAGATGCTTGCCATCAGCTCTGGGCCAAGGTCGTGGGAACCAGTTCTTGCGGCAGTGGTGAGGATCTCTCTCATGGTCTCGGGGCGGAAGAGTATCTCCTTCTGGGGACGCTCACTGCCGAAGCCGTCTTCATTATCGTAGCCTCCGTGATTGTAAGACATTTTTAGATGGAGTGAAGGGGAGGTGTGTTAAAAAAGATAGGGTTGATATGATAGAATTGGTGATGAGGAGGCTATTGCTTGCTTGCTTGAGTCTTGCTCGAAAGTATGCTTTGATTGTGATGCTGATGAGAGGGGGAAAGAAGTATCCAGAGACGGAAAGCAGGAGGGTCTTTATATCCAATTTTTTGGCCCTCAAAAAGTTAGGATTACTAGCTATCACCAAGCCATTGTATCATACTTACACCGCGTTACTCTTTTTCTTTTCTTTTTTCTTCCCTTTCCTGTTTTCGCTTTTTTCTCCTTCGGTTACCTGTTTTTCTCGTTCTTGATTCGAAACACCCTATCGACGTGTTCTACCATTGTTGTGGTAGGCTCGCCACTACGAGTATTATTCCGCATGTATGTGTTGTTCAGACACTAAGCCACTTTTGGGCCCTCACAGACCTTCCAGAAGCACAACAGGTCTACTCGAGTAGATTTTTTCCGCCTACTAGTACGACTCTCCAACGCCTCACCCAAGAACCCCACTGAGAATTATGCCCCCCCACACACTACTTTCTCCGAGAAAAAAGATCACGGATAATCACTGCGCTGGAACCCTAACATTGGCTCGTCGAAACACCCGGGGGGGGACCCCTCCACGGAAAACGCCCCAACCTCAAGCGCCCGCCGTCGCTTAGTGAGAGCTCCGGTAGCCTGTCATACCCGTGAACTCCCCCGCCAGTCAGACTATTCCCCCCCATAACATAGTGCCCGCACGGTTGCGTATTTTTGGACTTGTTCAGCCTACCTTCGCCTTGAATTAATCAAATGGCTATTTCTCGCACCGCCCTAAACTCCATCCAAGATGCCGATCGTGCTAGGATGCCTTGATGTGTTGGCCGAAAAAAACGCACCAAACGCGGGGCCTGCCGCAAAAAAGTCGTTCGTTAAGCTCATCACCAACGTATCACACTCCTACAAGGCACCCTATGTTAAGTCACTACATTTTACGGAGAGGGGTGTACATACGGTACCGCGAGCTGGGTTGGAAACGGTTGGGTATCGAAGTACCGTACACGTTTGATGTCTCGGTACAAGTGTTCGAGACAGTACCAAGATGCAGCTGGGCGGTTAGAGACGAGCCAATAGAAGTGTGGCTCGGAATCCGCAAACAGCACTGGATGGCTGGTCGTGGGAGGGGCCGCGGGACCAACGAAACGGCCAACTCAAAGAGGATCAGTCACGAAACCATTGGATACGTTGTGGGAAGAGAAAAAAAAATCTCCCTGTTCTTTCCTCTTGCTCCGCCTGCTCCAACACATTGCTCAATCAACATGTGTTGTTTCTACCCATAGCAGGCGACAAGTACTATACCCGAAAGCAGGGCTTGTGAGTTTACATGGACGCTTAGATATATTTTGCGAATCTCTGTTCTAGGGCTGCTACGAGTACGAGCACGTACGAGAAGGTGGTGGTGCCCTATTGTATCGTAATCTAGAGGAACCGTACAAGTGGGGAAAGAGGTGGATCTAGAATCTGTCGTATGAAATATCACAATACTATTCGATTCAGGAGAAAAGGGTAATCAAAATACAAGTGTGGAAAATTCGGAACCGAAGATGAGAAAGAACATAGGCCTTTTCCCATGAGGCAACCACACCAATGCCACTTCAACTTCGTCTCTACTTCCCTTATCACTACGAATCTCCACCCCATCCAGGCGTTCCGTTCCTCGAACGATGAAGTGCTTTCCACTCCGCATAATCACAACGCCCGCGAGAAAGCCCAGAGTAGCACGGAGCAGGAACCCTAACTCCAGCATCGCCGGAGAGCCCTGCCGAAGCCGCCCTGACATCCCCCGCCGTCAGACTGCCCTTTTTTCTGGCCATCACGGCGCGCTCGATGGCAGGCCCACAGCGGCGTATCCACTCTTGCTCAGTTAGTACGCACTCTCGCCGCGTCTCGCCACTTTCGTCTCGTATCAAGCGAGACATTCTCCAGGTCATTATAGCAACGTGATACCGCCTTGTCATGAACCAGAAGTATGGCCATGTGAATATCCAGAGAAAGGTGATGTAGAATATCAACCGGAGCCATGCTGTCTTTCGCAGCTTTGAGATTCTATTTGCTGGATAGATTTCTACTCGTGTATCATGGATTGGAAACCCGACTGATATTCGACCGATGTAGTTCGTTGATCGGATGCACTGCGCTATATGGCGCCCCAGATAGGCTCGATCATGCCCAACTACCACTTTCTTCATGACGAATCTATGATCGGATGCATGAGCAATATCCACGGGGTGGGGGAGGAAAAATAAATATATATAAGTGGTAGGTACAGATTGAATGGATGGAGGGGACGGTGAATGAGCGAATCAAACATATAGCCTGTTTGATATGGGATATCGAAGAAATCACAAGAGAGGGGCAAAACTCACTCCTTGAGGGTTGATTGATCCTCACAATACTGATCAGCAAAGTCTCTCACGCTCATCCCCTCTTCCACGTCCTTAGCAACAGATTTAGATCTCCCGTGACCACGGTAGGCCATTTCATTTGGTGGAACGGTCCCTAATGTCGGTTTTCCCATATTGTTCTGCTCCAGTAACAGATGGGTAATATCGCAGGTAAGATCGAAATCAGTCACCTCACGTTTCTGATTTTGTTTATCCTCAGTGTGAGTTCCTCGTATGCGGACCTGCACGCATGGTGGTTTCGAGCGTTGTTCTAACAGCCATCTACGATAAACGATCAGGCAGATTAGCATCTAATCTAGTGTTCCGATCAAATAAACGAACAGATCCAGAATCGAAAAATCAGAATTTTACCGGAGTAGTGCCTCGCCGTCAGTGTTAAGGTGTTTGTCATGGGAACCAGTCAGGACTTCAATATTATCCGATATTTTCCCGAATTTCAGAATTCGCTTCGCCTTAGGAACATACACCTCAAATTCAGGTGGCGCGTCAATGGGAGCCTCTCCCCCTGTCTCCCCTCTTACGACCCCTCTTGCTCCTTCATTTTGCCCCCTCGCAGGCTGCGCTGGTCCACCAACAGAATCGTCGTACCCCGGCAGCACCTCCCAAGAATCATCCAGGCCGTCCTGAATCAGAAGAGAGATTGCTGCAGAGGAGGAACTGCTCCCGACCTCCTCGAAGTCGCTATACGCGGGGAGCTGCTCACCCTCTGATTCCGACATTTTTTCTTTTTTCTCTTGCCTTGAGTATGCGGTATGAAAATGAGCTCTGATAGGTGCCTGTGATTCGGGTTAAGTACTGCTAGAGGTTCTCGGAAAAGGGGTCTTAGAGGTGGTAATTCCTGCTATTGAGATTAACCTGATAAGTGGGGGGGGAGGGGTAATGGGACCTGGGCTTTGCAGTGATGGCGGTGCCTGGGGCCATAGATTAGGGATTAGGCTTTAGGTGACAGTACGGTAGTCCCGAATCTCAACCTGACTCGCTTTAAACGGCTAGAGCTTGGATAAACAATTGATAAGAATTGGAGAAAGAAGTGTCATAATTATGTGATCACTGAGCTATCAGAATGTTTTACGACGCTCTTTGAAAGTTAAACTTTGGAAACTCCACCGCGCAGAGCCCCGACACAAAAAAGCCCCAATTCGGGAGTGTTTCGGTCTCAGTCTGCTACCAAACGGTCTCTGCTGCTGTAATGTACGGTGCATCCTTCGAGTGGCAGGTCTTGATGGGCCTGGTGCCTGACAGATCGAGAATCTTAGGCAATAATCAAGTTGTAGTCATGAGGTCAAAACGGAGGTTTCTGAAATAGTGATCAGACCAATACTGTTTGTGAACAAGAACCCCTAAACCACATGTCAGAACCAGTAAAGGAACAACGAACAACGCGGGGAGCAAAACCTGATAAACTATACTGGCGCGTCCGAGTTGAAGCTGGGCACTTAAGATGGCAATTCCCACACAAAGTGACTGACTTCAGTTCGGCCGCGCCAGTACATGAACAAAAATGCCCCATTCACTTAGACCATACCAGATCGCACTCTTCACATGAGCTGGCAGTAGCCTGAAAAATGCAAATATAAAGTCATGCCGTACCAGTCCATTAAGCAGGGACACCTACATCAAAAAGAACTAAGATCGAGCAAACATGGAGGCGTGATGGTTTGCAGAATGAGACACTCGAGTGCACATGATCAACTTTGGTCTTTAAGAACGATACATCATTCTTACATAAAACTACAATTCTTGGCACCATATTGCGACTCTTGGCCCAAACCGTCACCATTGAGATTTCTTGGCATTTTGCCAAAGCCAGGTTCGAAAAACTCACGGCGACCAGACGGGCCCTTAGAGATGGCGGTAAGTTAATAGCCATTCCTTTTGCGGGCTTGAGAACCCCCTGAACCCGAGCATGCTGCGCTTACAAGTAGCCTTTTGTACACATTCCATGCCATCTAGACAGTGTCAATTCTGTTGCTTTCTGTCGAGATGTTAGTTCAGGTGTTGAAATCTAGTAGGGCATCCACGTCGGCCTCTATGAACAAACCAATAACCATCTATTCTGAGAACTAAGAAAACGCCCAACCAGGAAGAAAAAACGAAGTGAAACCGACTCCACTTCTGCTACTCGAGCACTTGTTGCCGGCTTACAGAGCCATAGCCCAACTTCCCAATCGCCTCCCTCTTTTTCATGCCCACTACAAAGCCCGTACCATAGCTTAGCTCGCCATCCAGAGAACGACTTTGCACACTTCTGAAGGTCGAGCCATAAGTCGATGATAAACGCACTACGAAGTTCGGATCCCAAAATATTAAAGCGAGATGTGTCCGGCGACATGTGAACCAGATGATTCGGAGGACCCACCCGAGCCGAAAAATACGTCAGTAGGGCACTGCTGTTGACCGTGAGGAATACCCGACGAGGCTCATCCCCATGAGACAACCAACGGAATAGCCGCTCTAAACCTCCTGCCATCCAAATAACCACTGTCTACTCAAACAGCCTCTCTAATGTCAGTCTCCGTAGCCTCAAGAGGTACGGCATACCCAGCCCCTCCGTGATTATGGTCCCTAGAGCTCCATACCCCACACCTGGAACCAGCTCATCATACATGGACTCGCTGCGCTCTATAGCCTCTCGTTGGTGCTTGCGGGTGTTATAGGACCGTGAGTCGACGTCTGGGGAGAAGTTGAGCGATAATATCGTGACGAGGGGGCGGTGTAAGTGAGTTGCATGCCATGATTTTAGTGTAGCGCAGTGTTGCCGGGGAGATGAAAGGCGGGCCGAGCCCCAAGCGCTCGTTAGCTGAGGAGTCCGAATATGATTGTTTCTGTCTTGCCTAGCCACCATAACAACGGCCGATACAGCGGAATGATAGCGAGAGCATAAGACACGGAAGTACCGGTGCTGCGTTCGCACGGCCGAATTGAAGTCGGATAGCTAAGATGGAAACTCTCATATGTTAACCTCCATCCCATACAACGCCCGAAACCTCCACTGGTCCTTTTGGCAGCCCTTCCGTTCAGTCATTCTCGTCTCCCGATAAGGCGTTGTTATATCCAGTTTGCCAGCTCCCGTTCGGGTGCCGTACCGTGCTCGGGTACTTAACGACCGCTATGGTGCCGCCGCAGTCCGGGCACGGTCAACCGTTTTGAGCTTATTTGAGCAATGAACCAGGGACCCACTATCGCAGGAAGAGGAGGGAAAAGAGTAAGATCCCCAACTCGCTAGAACGCTTATCGTTACATTTAGGCCATACTGCACTTCACTCCAAGAGGAACTGGTTCCAAAATAACCCCTCGGTCCATTTCCCATGATAGGATTTCGAGAATTCCGCCATAAATAAGAATCGCACATCAAGACCACTAGGATCAATGATCCTCTTATCGTATAATTCTTAGCCCTCGAGACTCGAGATATTCGATTAGATAAGAACAAGGTTGGATCAGACCACGGAGTTCAAGACAAGATGCAAGCGTAAAACTCCCCATCGTGAAGCCAGACATTGAGGTTGCGATAGTGTCCGATTCGTCAATTTCAGCACGAGCGGCACACGAGCTCGAAACACAGCATAAAAGGGGGGGTACGATGTATACCATATTTCTTAAGACCACCATCGAAATTATTCAAATCGGATACTTAATTATCGGACCGAGACTGCATTCAAATAATATTCAAACGTAAGTTCACCTTCGTCCACTGCGAAAAGGAGTTACCGGTAAGCCCACCGCACCTCACAGCAAACGCCAGACAACCAAACGGGACAAAACGAAACCACAACATAATACAATATCAAACAAACCAGCGCCCACACCCTAACTCTAAGATATTACGCTTCCCCGCCCCCACGGCAATCCCCACCCACAAACGAAGCCACCAAAACGGACCTGCAGCGCGACCAAAGCTCGCAGGGCTAAGAGCAAGTCCAGAAATCGGGAAAGAGGCGTACAGAAGTCCCTGGCGAATACTCCGACCGAATTGATAGGGATAATTGAAATATTAAGCTTTAGAGACTAGAGGTGTGGCGGCGAAGGAATAGGAATGCTCTGAGATTCTGGTAATGGGATGACTTGCATGGATTGATTGATCGTGGTAGGAGGTACGAGTGAAAGCCTTCTGCGAGCAGAGACGCAAGTAGCCATACGGTAGATGGTTCGGGGACTGAAAATGAATTCTCGGTAGGTATGTTGTTATGGGCGGTATGATAGTGTCTGCAGACTACCGTAAAGAGGATCCTGGCGGTCTAGGCGAAGTGCATTCCATGAACTCGGCCGTAACGCCACAGGTGTCGGTGATAAAAAGCGACTTGTCCTCTTGTTCGTACGCCAAATTTCAGGGAATTTTGGCTCGAAAGCTTGAGGAATACCTAGCCGGGAGGGGTATGGGGCGTATGCTGAACTCTCCGGATGGTGACCCGACCCACAAACGTTTCCGACTCCAAGGATCCGCAGAGACGTTATCTGACTAGGTGGCGCTATCCTCCAAGTTGAAGGCGGTCTCATAGCTGGCTCCGCCAATACAGACGAAGGAATTAGTCCATCACCGCCCGTCCAGTTTTTCGAATATGGTACCTTGCCGTTCGATGCGGAATGCTGGCCCACTGAGCATAAGACAATGCCTTTATCCTGATCTCCTAACTAGCATACCACAATCCTAGCTTGGAATCCCTGCAAGGCTCAGACGAAAAACCAGGTACGGTGAGAGCCGCATACGTCCTTCGAAATCAAACGAAGGGGGGAGATGGGGGGAATATATTCACTTCCCTGCCCACTCCTAGCATGCTTGCTCGCAAGCAGGAAAGGAGGCAAATCCTAACACGTCACCCAACCGTAACTAATAGTCTATTCCAACACCGTCAGTCCTACCTGCTACCGGTATCATAATAAAGATCTTACCTTCGCCATTCGTCAACCGACTGTACTCGAGTATCTGACAAAGGAAAGCAAACAACCGGCCCCCGTCCCTCCTTCTCTCCCTTCCTTCCTTCCATGTCCGTCCGATCCAAAAAAAGGGACGACATGAAACGCGCCAAAACTAGGAACCAACGATCGAACCGGCCGCCAGGATGTTTGAGGTTACAAGCTGCGATCGCCCTGTCTCTCTGTCGCCAAAATGGGGATACGTGTAGCTTGTATGGTAATGTGTGTACGGTAGCTTATATAATAAAGGACCCACTGAATTTCTCTTACGAAAATCCAAGCTCTCCAAGTAGAAGAGGAAGGAAAGTGAAAGGGCCAAATAGGCAACGTAAGCCTCTCGACACACCATCCTATCGGAAACTCCCCACAGAGAGGAAAAAAAAGGAAAAAAGGAGGCCGGAGGCGTCCCTGCATATCATATCAGCACCCATTTCAAAGTTAAGCGGAGCAAGGTAAGTAGGGAGATAGGCAAACACGGAGGGTAGGTAAAATAAAAAGGGCATACCTTTCCCCTGGGCCGGAAGAGCATTTTTCTCACTTGAACTTGGATTTTACCACTGTCAATACCGATACCACGAGCATAGAACCGCTGCGATAACAACAACAAACAAACGGTCGAACTAATAAAAGGGACGAGAGAAAGATAATGAGCCCAGGGAAAATACCATACAACAACGTTCTATAATAACCTGTTACAGAAGGGCTCCTAATCCATACTATTCTCGCCCTCCGCCAGATACCGAAACTCCCTATTCTTCCCTCCCAATTGAATTTTTTTTTTCCAGCACAGCCTCATTTTGCAGATCCTACGGGACTGAGCCGTACTTAAGTCGTGTGCTCTCTTTCCCAGAAGCAACCCACCAGAAAGACCGACAAGCCAGCAATAATCTACATTCTATCGCATCGAGCTGCGACCTCCATCCACCTCCTTTACTTCACTTCATATCACGTGCTTATACACCACCGCATCGCTTGCCGGGCCCAACCTCATCTCATCTTCACCACCCCCTACTTATCTACCACCCACTCACCCACTCACTCACTCACTCATTCACTCACTCACTCATTCACTCACTCACTCACTCACCCTGCTCTGTGTCACCACGAATAAACACAACTAAACCACCAAACAAGTCAAAATGTCTCACAAGGCTGTCCCAACAGAAACCTTCGACCGAATCCTCTCCGGTCTACCAGCGGGCGGAGAAGCGAAGGACGAGCCTGGCGAGAAGAAAAAATCCGGAGGAGCCAGGAAGATGTTTCTGCGTGTCAGCAATGCTGTTCGTGCCACGAGTGGAGGAGCGAAGGTAGCAAAGGAAAGGGAGAAGGGCAAAGACAGGGTTGAAAGGGAGGATAAGAGGGAGGATGAGGAGGATAAGGATAAGGGGCGAAAGAGCGGGGATGATAGCGGGGATGACAAGGGGAACAGAAAAGTGCACTTTCAGTAGCAGGGCTGGGCTTTGCTGTGCTGTGTTTAGGCGTACCTGTTGGTATGGTTGGTTTCCCCAATCTTTTTCTGTTATCGGTACTGGGGTTTGTTATTTTTTTTTTCTTTTTTCTCCTTTTTGGTTTGCATGTATAGTACGTTTGATTCATCAATATCCTTGCTGCCTTTTCCGCCCATTTGTGCATTCATGAAGCGAATTTTGATGACTACTTTGCAGGCTAGCGTCGACACCAGTCTAGCAATGTTCGACAAGCTCGTGTCTCCTTTATTATTGTGCACCTCAGACGAATCCCTAATTTCCACTCAAACACAGGAAGGAAGGAAAAGAATTCCTTGGAGACCTGAAACCGTCGTTATTCGCAGTTCTCATAGAACCCACAACTTCACCGTTCCTCATGACAACAGGCCTCTAATTTTTGAGGCCTTGCTGTCCTCAAACAGGTCGCATTGGTCACCCAAGCTATCCATAATCCACAACCCAGGCTCATTTATTGGTACAACCTCCCTCACGCCACATCACGAACGTGAAACATGGCCCTCTCAAAAACAAACCCAACGAACCAGCCCAGCCCTACTCGCCACTCGCATCACAACCGTCCAGATAGCATCCAGAATGCATGCAATGAGTATGGCCCAAGTCCCAATCAAGCCCATAATACCATTATCACACCACGCGTGATAGACTTCTAAAATTAAATTCCCCAGGGCGGTGGCTAGCAAAGCTAAAGCATCCCCAATTCTCTCTGCCCTGGGCAAGCTGGCCCGGGCCATTCTCAGCAAGCCACTCGATTGGCGGCATCTGCATTGCCCACTAGGACGAGATAGAATTGGTATGGCACAAACATCGATGTTACCGGAATCGCCCGCAATATCCGCTGTGGAGGCTGAGGTATTATCTGCTGCGCAATTCTTCGCTGCAGTCTTGACATTATCGCATGCTTTCCGTAAAACGGAGTGTTGATGCTCCGAGACGTCGGGGCCTGAATCAGACAATGTATGCGCACGCGAAGGATCCAAAACGCTCCTGGGGGTATCACTGAGTCCAAATCTTTCTCCAATGACCTCGACAGATTCAGGAGCAGCTACATCTGCTAGTGCAATTTTAACCGTAGGTGCCGTGATTAGGCGGATAGTGCAAGGCTTTTTTGTATCGGGGGCACAAGCAGAGTTCTTTAAATGGCTGAGAAGAACTACTTCGGCGCTCGGAAGGCTTTCGGTATGGGAGCATCTACCGCCCATCGTGATATAAGGGTTTATGATGAAACGGGATAGGATAGGATGTATTCGCGCGACAAAAAAAGAGCTGTAGAAGACGGGGTGAGTGAGAGAAGCGAACGGTGAAGAGTAAGCTTCTTGCACGGAAGGTATTATCAGAAACAGAGAGCAGAAAGGCCGCGGGAGGCAATGGAGAAGGCCTTCAAGAGCGAGCGAGCGAGCGAGGATCCGAGGTGACGGGGTTGGGAAAAGGATATTTGAGGAGAGAACCAGCCCGTCCTCATGCATATTCTCAGCGCAAGAATTCATGATTCGGTCAGGCGTGCAAAACATGACGACACGAGGCGTGGCACACATTCTCACTCGTAACCTTGGTGATGAGCACCACACCCATCACTGTGGTGCTCGCAAACCTTGGCAGCCTATTTGGGTTAGCCATCAGCCCTACGCAATGATTGGTGGAAAATTTTTCGCCGCCAAAATTGGCCGCCTTGGCGCTTGGCAAATTTTGTATAAAAAGGCTCTTCTCCCCACCCCCCTCTTCTCTCACCATGCGATTTTACTTCATAGGATCATTTCTATAGTAAATCGCCTCATCTGAAACTCTTACCAGAGCCACAGATTCTCCAACCTGGCGGATGACGATTATCTCCTCGATGTCCAAGAGTGAAGCCTTTTTTACCTCTGCCTCGGCGGTGGTGGTGATGATCTCGACCCAAATTGCTGTTTGCTCCTCGGAGTAAGTGATGAGGGTGGGCGTCGATGGAAGTCTGACAGGTTCTCTCTTTGTCTTGTTTGTCACTTCCATTATTTGTACGATTACTTAGGATTGTGGTTGATATACTTTCTCAAGTTTCGGATCTCTTTTTTAGCGATGTGAATATTTTTCTTGATGCTTGGTCGGTCCGGTACTGTACTGTACTCGCGGCGAGAATAGGTCCTAAGACAGCGGCACAATCACGATCCATCGCAAAATTCAACCATCATGTGAACCACAATTGCGATTAGAATTGCAACCACAACTATAATGACTTAATAATAAGGCCTGGATATTTGCGTCCCTCCCTCTCTAGGAGCATTGAATCTAGAAATAGGACCTTTGATTTTGACTGGCATTGATCTGAGTTGTCGTATTGTGATGGTTGAGTGTCGTGAGGAATCGTGGTTGCACCCGTTGTCTCAGGGCTTTTTCCATTTTGTGCACAAAGCTGCTCTGAAGCGTGGGCACGTCTCAGGACTTATTCTCGCTGCGGGTAGTTTGACAAATATATCCAAAAAGAAGTACGGAGGCAAATAGGACCATACATGGAGAGAGATCGACAGGTGCGGGAAGCGATGAAATGATTGAGATGGTTTTATTATTCTTATATTATTCGGTTATTTAATAGGATGCCCCTCGGTCATGGCGAATTTAACAGAATGCCCTTTTGAGAAAAAAGTTTGATAGAATGCCACTCTGTGGGCCAAGATATAAGACAATAAAGAAAATCAGGGTGCTAACTCTATTACATATATGTTGTGCAAAGTAATAACCATCTTGAACTTGAATGTGCTCGCCTTATTCCATCCTCAGAATTTATCAATGATCAGCTTTACATGTCTACCTTTGATCACCATTCTTATTTCACCTACAGCAGGCTCATAGAAGGTCAGCAAAAGCGCGAACAACTTGGGGACCACCAATCACACATTCCGAGCACAGGAGGAGAAAGTACAAGCAGAGCACCTTCAAGATGTTCTACCTGTAGTAAAGTTGGTCATTATGCTCAGACATGCCAACAATCTCATATTTAGTGCTTGTCTCTGTATATTAGCATAATAATATATTTACATTTTCCACTCACAACATTCTGATTCATTTATGCTACACCTATTTAATAGTACGGGAGGTAAGCCCTAATGAAAATATGTACTACCTGAATATACAGTAGAGTGGCCTTCTATCAAACTTTTTTTCACATGGGTATTCTGTTAAATTTGCCGCCACCGAGGGGCATCCTATCAAATAACCGTATATTATTATAAACTGAGGTTCAGTTAGTTTCATGAGGATAGCGAGCGAATGAAGTTTGCGATTATACTTACCCTATTGTTTGCCCTAGTCTACCGGTATTTTACACGTTCGACCGTTGCGCCATTTTTAGTTACCCTCCGACATGTCACCCCCCTCTGAAGTTCGCATCTCTTTCGAGCAGGGACTTGGACTGCAGTACTATATGTTAGCTCTACCACGTATGAACGAAATTGCCCGAGTTTACATAAACTCCCACATTTCGAGTCTTCCAGGGTCTCCCCCTCTGGAGTAGACATTACCGAACACTTCAATCCCTCCTACCCAAACCCCTCGAAAATAAATCGCAAATTCCTAGGCCAATCGATTAGGTCTAGGAACAATAACTGGTATTGTGGCATATGCCTCCCCTGCAAATAAAGCTACTGTTCAAAAACTGTGCCATGGGCGAGCTGTATACCGGAAGCATATTAGAATAAGAGATGCACGAGAACTTCATTCTGTCTAAGATGGTCAGGAAGACCCAGTATTTATGCAGTGAGGCAGCACTGTATATCAGCAGTGGAGAAGTAATTAAAGTGAGCAGTATGGAAGGCAAAAGAAAACAAATGATGGCAAGATTATATATCTGGTCAACGGGTCAAGAGGTAACATGAGTGAAGGGTGATATTCAACAAGTGGAATACGGAGTACAGTCAACTGACACTGAGGGGGGGGGGGGTGACCGGCTTCGTCGTACTGAAGACTAGAGGAGTACATATCCGAAAGCCAAATTTCAACAGCTCCACTAGAATAACTAACGAGTCATATCTTATGATACAAGAAAATGACTATGAATCTCATTTCTAACAAATCCTAGCACCCCCCCCCCGACTAATCTTAATGGTATATACTGTCTTGCCCTACGATAAACTCAGTCTTTTCGTCACAACGAAATCATTTCCCCATCTCCGCCCAACTCACAATCTGCACCCCGAAATCACCATGTACAGTACTGTGCCTTGAGAACTTGCCGAACGAGATGCTCACGCAAATTCTCGAAGGTCTTGAAATCAAGCTACCAATACTGTGCTATATTCCCTTGCGCTCATTAGCCGGATATTCGGAACGCTCTTTGTACCCACCTCGACCAACCTCGACCAAACGCACCTTCCGTTCCCGCTCTAAACTCAACTCCCACCGAGCAATCTACCCGCAACCCTAGGTGAAGACATCACTCGAGTGAAGCACTTGTTCTCCCGGCACACTCTGTTCTATAAAGTTGGTGCGCTCCTCAATATCATGAAATGCCCACGTGTATTTGGAGTGCTTTCATCCTGTGGTGTTTTTTTTTTTGGGGGGGGGGCAACTC
>Ga0307509_10006036_pt1 | contig 16514 bp, 14 predicted proteins | sample 10_EM_MG_FD_202245 | JGI IMG/M metagenome (GOLD analysis project Ga0307509, IMG submission 202245) | Populus trichocarpa ectomycorrhiza microbial communities from riparian zone in the Pacific Northwest, United States - 10_EM | ecosystem: Host-associated > Plants > Roots > Unclassified | place... | reverse complement strand
CGCCTCGCCGGCACGCCCGGCGCCGCGAGCCCGCAAATCCTGACGAACGCTCCTTCGATCAAGCCGCGCGCAGAAGCCTCATGATGGACGCATTGATTCTGGCGCGCATGCAGTTCGCCGCCAACATCACCTTCCACATCCTGTTCCCGACCATCAGCATCGGCATGGGCTGGGTACTGCTGTTCTTCCGCTGGCGCTACCTCGTGAACGACGAAGCGCAGGCCAAACGGGGCTGGCTGAACGCCTACCGCTTCTGGACCAAGGTGTTCGCGCTGAGCTTCGCGCTCGGCGTGGTCAGCGGGATCACCATGAGCTTCCAGTTCGGCACCAACTGGCCGGGCTTCATGGAGAAGGTCGGCAACATCGCCGGCCCGCTGCTCGGCTACGAGGTGCTGACGGCGTTCTTCCTCGAGGCCGGTTTCCTCGGCGTGATGCTGTTCGGCCACGGCAAGGTGAGCGAACGCGTGCACCTGATCGCGACCTTCTGCGTCGCCTTCGGCACCACGCTCAGCGCGTTCTGGATCCTCGCGCTGAATTCGTGGATGCAGACGCCGCAGGGTTACGAGGTCATCAACGGCGAGTACCACGTGACGAGTTGGCTCGCGGTGATCTTCAACCCGTCGTTCCCCTACCGCTTCACGCACATGCTGCTGGCGTCGGCGCTGACCTGCGCCTTCCTGCTCGCCGGGCTGTCGGCCTGGCAGGTACTCAAAGGCACGGCGCGCCTGTCGGCGCCGAAAGTGCTGCGGGTCGGGCTGACGATGGCGGCGCTGGCGATCCCGCTGCAGATCGTCGTCGGCGATGCGCACGGACTGAACACGCTCGAGCACCAGCCGCAGAAGATCGCCGCGATGGAAGGCGTGTGGGACACCGAACGCGGCGCGCCGCTGCTGCTCTTTGCGATTCCCGACGAGAAGGCGCGCACGAACCACGCCGAGGTCAGGATCCCGAAGCTCGCGAGCCTGATCCTCACGCATGACGCGGCCGGCGAGATCAAGGGCCTGAACGAGTTCCGGGACGCGCATCCGCCGGTGCTGCCGCTGTTCTTCGCCTTCCGCACCATGGTCGGCGTGGGCATGCTGATGCTGGCCACGAGCTGGCTCGGCTGGTGGCTGTACCGGCGCAGCGGTTGGCGCGCCGGGCGGCTGCCGACGTGGCTGCTGTGGGGCCTCTCGGCGATGACCTTCTCCGGCTGGGTCGCGACGGTGGCCGGCTGGTACGTCACCGAGATCGGCCGCCAGCCGTTCATCGTCTACGGCCTGATCCGCACGTCCGAGGTCACCTCCAAGGTGCCCGCGCCGATGATCGCGCTGACGCTGGCGCTCTACGTGACGATGTATCTCTCGCTGATCGTCGCCTACATCGGCGTGCTGAAGTACATGGCCGAGAAGCCCGAGCAGTTGCTGCAAGCTGACGCGGCCGACCAGGCCGCCATGCCGGGCGGCGCGATCGCCGCCGCGGGGAGCGCCTCGTGAACCTGATGAGCTTCGACGAAGCGCTGCCCGTGATCTTCATGGCGCTGATGGGCATCGCGATGCTCGTCTACGTGGTCAGTGACGGCTACGACCTCGGCGTGGGCATGCTGATGCACCGAGCCACGCCGGAAGAGAAGGACGTGATGGTGGCCTCGATCGGCCCGTTCTGGGATGCCAACGAGACCTGGCTGGTGCTTGGCATCGGTATCCTGCTGGTGGCGTTCCCGAAGGCGCATGGCCTGGTGCTGGGCGAGCTGTACCTGCCCGCCACGCTGATGCTGCTGGGCCTGATCCTGCGCGGCGTGGCGTTCGACTTTCGCGTCAAGGCCCGTGACAGCCACAAGCCGACCTGGGATCGCCTCTTCTTCGGTGGCTCGATGATCGCTTCGGTCGCCCAGGGTTGGATGCTCGGCCGCTACGTCAGCGGCTTCGGCGAAGGCTGGAACTACCCGCTGTTCGCCGCGGCGATCGCGGTCGCGCTGCCGATGGCCTACGTGTTGCTCGGCGCCGCCTGGCTGGTGATGAAGACCGAAGGCGCGCTGCAGGAACGCGCCGTGCACTGGGCCAAGATCGCCTGGGCGCCGATGGTCGGCGGGCTGGTGCTGATCTCGATGGCCACGCCCTGGATCAGCGCGACGGTGCGGCAGCGCTGGTTCGTGCTGCCCGAGATCATCGCGCTGCTCGCGATCCCGCTGATGACCGGCGTGGCGCTGCTGGCCGTGCGCGCGCTGCTGAACAGCCGGCTGGTGTGCGGCGTGGTCAGCTGGCTGCCGTTTGTGCTGCTGATCATGGTGTTCGTGCTGGGGTTTCTGGGCCTGGCCTACAGCCTCTACCCGTTCGTCGTCATCGACCGGCTCACGATCTGGCAGGCCGCCAGCAGTCCCGCCGCGCTCAAGGTCATCCTCTTTGGCGTCTGCATCTCCGTGCCCGCCATCGCCGCCTACACCGTGTTCTCCTACCGCGTCTTCCGCGGCAAAGCGGGGGAGCTCACGTACGCGTGATGGATGCCCCGGGTCCGCGCGGCGGCGGCTGCGCGGGCGGCCGCGGCGAACCTTGCCACCGTGCTCCCACTGATGCGCCCCGGCCATGCTTGTGCGATACAGCCTCATGAGTTCCTCCGCGCCGGATCGCCGGGTCGTTCCGATCGCTGTGCACTCGCGTCGATGGCGCGGCCTGCCGCGCTGGTGCGCTGCGCTGGGGCTGGTGCTGACCGCGGCCTATGCCGGCCACCATGTGGCGCTGCAGACCGGCGTGTCGCGCCTGCATGAGGCCACCGAGCACCGGCTCGACATGCTCGCCACCGGGCTCGAGGCCGATCTGTCGCGCTTCGACTACCTGCCGGCGTTGCTTGAGATGACACCGGTGGTGCCGGCGCTGCTGGAGACACCGACCGACAACCAGCTGCGTGACACCGTCAATCGCTACCTGAACGGCGTCAATGCCACTGCCGGCGCCGAGATGCTGTATGTCCTGGATTCGCGCGGGACCTCGCTGGCGGCGTCGGACTGGCAGCAGCCCGGCACCACGGTCGGCCAGGACCTGTCGTTCCGCCCCTATGTGATCGACGCCATCAAGCTCGGGCGCGGACGCTTCTATGGCGTGGGCATCACGAGCCGCAAACCGGGTTACTACCTTTCGTACGCACTGCGCCGCGATGAACGCCTGCGGGGCGTGGTGGCAGTGAAGGTCAACATCGAGGACGCCGAGCGCGCCTGGCGCAAGCTGCCCGGCGACGTGCTGCTGGTCGACGAGCGCGGCGTGGTCATTCTCTCGACGCGCGACGATCTCAAGTACCGTCCCCTGACCCCCCTGGAAGCAGCGCAGCGGGCCGAAGTGCAACGCTCCCGCCCTTATGGCGACGCTGGCCTGCAGCCGTTGGGCTGGGCCGTGCAGGCGCCGCTGGCCGCCGATGCCCAGTTCGTGGCGCTCGACGGCCGCGACCATCTCGCTTCGTCGCGCGCCCTGCAGCGAACGCCGTGGCGGCTGATTGCGCTCGACGATCTCGCTCCGGTGCACGCGGTCGCACGCTATGCAGCCGTCACGGCCAGCCTGGCCATGGCCGTTGCGGTGCTGGGTGTGGTCGCGCTGTGGCAACGCCGGCGCGCAGTGCGCCAGAAGCTGGCCAGCCAGGCGGCGCTGCAGGCTGCGCACGACAACCTCGAATCGACGGTCGTCGCCCGCACCGCCCAGTTGCGGGCGGCACAGAACGACCTGGTGCACGCCGGCAAGCTGGGCGCGCTGGGTCAGATGTCGGCCGGCATGGTGCACGAGCTGAACCAGCCGCTGACCGCACTGCGCACCCTGTCCGACAGCGCCGGCATCCTGCTCGATCAGAATCGCCCGGACGAAGTGCGTGGCAACCTGCAGCGCATCGCCGGCATGGTCGACCGGCTGGCGCGGCTGACCTCGCAATTGAAGACCTTTGCGCACAAGAGCGATGCGCCGTTGTCCAGCGTGCCGCTCGCCCGGTGCATCGCCGATGCGCAGTCCGTCGTCGGCGCGGAGCTGAAGGCGCAGAACATCCGCTTCGACGTCGACGTGCAGCCCGCCGGGCTGAGCGTCACGGCCGACGAGACCGCCCTGGCCAGCGTGCTGATCAACCTGATGCGCAATGCGATCGATGCCATGCAGGGTTCGCCGCAGCGCGAGCTGTGTGTGCGTGCCCGCGCCCAGGGGCGCCGCGTCATGCTGACCGTCACAGACACCGGCCCGGGCATTCGCGCCGACATCCTGCCGCGCCTGTTCGAGCCGTTCGTGTCGAGCAAGCCGGCCGGCGCGGGGCTGGGTCTCGGGCTGGTGATCTCGGCCCAGTTGGTGCGTGGTGTCGGCGGCACGCTGAGGGCCGGCAACCGCGCCGAAGGCGGCGCTTGTTTCAGCGTCGATCTTCCGAATGTCGTCCCGCAGGAGTCAACGCCGTGAGCGAACCGCTGTCCATCCGGGTCTTGCTGATCGAGGACGACGAGGATGTGCAGCTCAGCACTGCCCAGGCGTTGCGCCTGGCCGGTTTCGAGGTCGAGGCCTTTGCGAGCGCCGAACGCGCGCGCCCCCGCATAGGCTTCGGCGCACCGGTGATCGTCGTGTGCGACGTTCGCCTGCCGGGCCTCAGCGGCACCGACTGGCTGCCCGAGATTCGCAAGGTCGATGCCGAGTTGCCGGTGGTGCTCGTGACCGGCCATGGCGACATCGCGATGGCGGTGCACGCCATGCGCGAAGGCGCCTATGACTTCATCGAAAAGCCCTTCTCGTCGGAGCGGCTGGTGGCGGTCGTTCGACATGCGGTCGAACGCCGCCAGCTGGCGATGCAGCTGCGCGCGCTGCGCGACGCGCTGGAGAACTGGCACGGCATCCAGGCGGCCCTGATCGGCCGCTCCGCCCAGATGCAGCAGGTGCGGCGCACCGTGATGACCCTGGCCGAGACCTCGGCGGACGTGCTGATCTATGGTGAGACCGGCACGGGCAAGGAACTGGTGGCGCGCTGCCTGCACGACCAGAGCGAACGGCGCCGCCATCACTTCGTGCCGCTCAACTGCGGCGGCCTGTCCGAGTCGCTGGCCGACAGCGAGCTCTTCGGCCACGAAGCCGGCGCGTTCACCAGCGCCAACCGGGTGCGTATCGGCAAGCTGGAGTACGCCCAGGGCGGCACCTTGTTCCTCGACGAGATCGAGAGCATGCCGATCGGCGTGCAGATCAAGTTCCTGCGCGCACTGCAGGAACGATCGATCGAACGCATCGGCTCCAACAAGTCCATCCCGATCGACTGCCGCGTGATCGCCGCCAGCAAGGACGACCTCAAGTCGTTGAGCGACCAGCAGAAGTTCCGCGCCGACCTGTACTACCGCATTGGTGTGGCCTTCATCGAACTGCCACCGCTGCGCGAACGCCGGGAGGACATTCCACTTTTGTTCGAACACTTCACGCTCCTGGCCGCCAGCCGTTTCGAACGCGCAGCGCCGATCCTGAGCAGCGCCCAACTCGCCGACCTGATGGCCTACGCCTGGCCCGGAAATGTGCGCGAGCTCCGCAACGTGGCCGATCGGTTTGTGCTGGGCCTGCTGGGAGACCGGCTGACACTGGCGCGCGGCGCGGGTGAACGATCTGCGGGCTTGCCGAGCGGATTGCCTCAGCAGGTGGAGCACTTCGAACGCACGGTGATCATCGAGGAACTGCGTCGGCACGCCGGAGACCAAGCCGCCACGGCCACGGTACTCGGCATTGCCAGACAGACGTTGCACGACAAGTTGCGCAGGCTGGCTATCACCGCCGAGGAGTACAGAACCTGACTCGTGGCGAGGCACGGGATGTCGCGAGGCCGCACACTCAATTTGCTGGCATCTAGTCTCCGCCGTGGCGCTTCACCCAATCGACGATCGCTGGCCGGCTGCGAAACTCATCGACCGAGCGCGCCGGCACATCCGGGAAACGCTGATTCCACATGCGTGCGAGTGCCGCGCCGGGCCCGATCTCCAGCACGCACCCGACCCGACGCATGTGGATGTGATCCATGCACGCGCTCCAGCGCACCGTCTGCGCCATCTGCAGTGCGAGCGCGCTGGCCGCCTGCCGGCCGCCTGAAATGCGCTCGCCGGTGTTGCTGAACAACGGCATCCTTGGCGCGCGTAAAGGCAGCGTGGACAAGGCCAGCGCAAATTCGTCGGCGGCAGCCTGCATCCACGGAGTGTGCGAGGCCACATTGACCTTGAGGCGGGTCACTGACGCGCCGGCGGCCTGCGCGGTTCGCTCCGCCACCTGCAGCGACTCGAATGTCCCGCCCAGCACGACGGCGTGGCTGTCGTTGTCGATCGCGATCGCACAGCCCGAATCCGCGCACAGCCGCTCGATCTGCAAAGGCGCCATGCCGCTGACGGCAAGCAGGCCTCCCGGTGCCGCATCGGCGCAGCGATCCATCGCACGCGCACGGATGCCCGCAAGCGCGAGGGCCATGCCGGCGTCGTACACGCCGGCCGCGGCGAAGCTCGCGAGTTCACCGACGCTGTAACCCGCCACGGCCGCGGGCGGTGCCAGCGATGGGGACAGCTGTGCCCAGGCAGCCAGGTTCAGGCCGGTCAAGAGCGTCTGGGCGTTCGCGTTGCGTGAGGCCCAAACCGGATCGTCGAGAGGGGCGCGCCAGTCGTCGATTGCCAATGCGTGGCGCGTCTGTTCGACCAACGCGTCTTCGGCCAGCCAGGGCAGCATCGCCGCGTGCTGCATGCCCTGTCCGGAGAAGACGATCGCGAAGCCCATGCTGCCCGTCACGCGCCCTGCAGTGTGCAGATGCGCGCGACAAAACAGGCAGCGGCCAGCGTGTCGGCGGCGCCGCCGGGCGACAGGCGGCGGCTGACGAAGTCCCGGCCGACGTCGAAAGCCGCCGCGACGCCGCCCGGCCGCGCCGCGCCGCCCGCGGCGAGGAACCCGCTCGCGGCATGCTGGGCATGACGCAGTCCTTCCAGTCCGCCCCTGTGGGCGAGGTTGCTGTCGTCCATGACGGCAATCACGTGGAACAGCGTGTCCAGCAAGACATGGTTCCGCGCGAGCCCCTGCGCTGTCGCCGCTTGCATGGCTGGCAGCGCCGTGTCGAACAGCACCGGAAAGCCCAGCGCCGCCTCGGCCGATGCACTGCGCAGCCCATGCCGTCGCGCAGCGATGCCACCGGGCAAGGTCGACTGCCGCGTGGCGCGCACGGCGAGCGCTTCACCCCAGCACTGCAGCAGTGTGTGCCGAAGCGCCGCAGGTGTCGGCCTGCGCCCAGCGCTGGCGGCGGCACCGGCAGCGGCGCACAGCAGCCCCAGTGTGAAGATCGCACCGCGGTGGGTGTTGATGCCGCTGGTGGCCTTGAGCATGCGAGCTTCGGCCTCGATGCCGCAGCGTTCCAGGTCCTTGAACGGCGCGTTCACCGATCCCAGCGCTGCGATGCGCACGAAATAGCCACGCAACGCGAACAGGCTGCACATGAACGTGTGGGCATCCATGTCGTCATGACTGCCGCTATCGAGGAGCGTCACCAAACCCGGCTTGGGCGACAGGGCCAACTCGTCGTGGAGCGCGAGCGTGGCGGCACGACCGATGGCCTGGGGCGCGAGCAGTGCGGATGCCGAGTCCGGGCCGGCAACACGTGCCGCGGCGCTGATCATCCTGCGGCTTCCGCAAACGCCGCCGGGCCCTGCCAGGCACGCGAACGCACCAAGGCGCTGCCCACCATGGTCTTGACCAGCAATGACTTGACGCGCCCCGCGCGCCAGGCGAGCCACTCGCGCCACGCTACGGCCGCACCGTCGTCGAACATCAACTCGCCGTCCAGACGAGGCAGTGCGCCCGAGACGGACTGCAGACATGTGGCCGCCGCATCGGCCTGCGCCTCGTCCGAGACGGACAGCCACAGGTCGATGTCCGAGCCGGCACGCACATGGTCGAGCCCGCTCAGCAGTTGCCAACCGTAGCTGCCGTACACCCGCGCGTTGGCATTCGCCGTCGCCAGGTCGGCGCAGAGCGTGCGCCACGCGGGGCGAGCCGATGCGGGCAACACGCGCAGCAGCTTGTCGGCGAGCGGGAACTCGTCGAAGTACAGCACGTCGCTGCGCGGCACCGTGATTGCAAGTCGCCGACGCTCCCATCGCCCCGGCGCCGGCAGGCCGAGCGCAATCGTGTCTTCGCAGGCGGTCCCTGCCTGGCGGGTCACGACCAGCGGCAACCGCTTGGCGGACCAGTGGGCGAGGCAGTCGCGGGCGGGTGCGTCCCAGTCGCGTTCCTGTAGCCTGCGCCAGCCGGGCTCGCTCAGGTAGACGATCTGGTGCCTATGCATGGGAACCATGGCCACTCCCGTCAAGCCGCGCTCATGCTGCATCCAGCACGCGCTGCACCACGCTCGCCGCCAGTCGTCTGCCGCCGCGTTGCTCGCCTTCGCGCGCACGCCTGTCATCGACCGGTGCGTGCGCCAGAGCCTCATGCAGTGCAGCCGGCAGATCACCCTGCCACAGCGAGCGCACGCCGCCCATCGCCACATAGTTGGCGACACCCGGTGCGAACACCGGGTTCGTCTGCGACAGCGCGCTCAGCATCCCCTCGGGCAGCTTGGTGACTCGCGCCATCGCCGGGATGCGCATCACGCGGATCTCGGCTTCGGGCAGTGCGTCGCAGGCATCGGCGATCAGCCCGGAGGTGATGAAGCCGCCGGACAGCGCCTGGTCGTACACCAGCCCCAGCACCCGGTGGCCTTTCCGGCGCGCAAAGTCGATGACCATGCCGAGGTGGGCCATCGCGCGGTTGATGCCCAACAACTCGTCGCGCCGGCGCAGTTGCTGTCCCTGCGTGTCGATCAGCAGCAGGATGGCCCGGCTGGGATGCTGCGCTACCGTGTCGAGCACGGCACGCGCCTGGGCCAGCGCCAGCCGCACGCCGATCGGCGCATGGTTCGTGGTGCCGATCACTTCGAGCGGCTTGCCGTCGAAGGGCACCGTGCCGCGCAGCACGTCTCCGTCCTGCGTGATGCCGTGGCCGACGCCGAACAAGGCAGTGGCCAGAGTGTTCCAGTCCATTTGCGTGCTCCTCAGGATTTGCGCAGTGCGCGCACGGCGGCTACATCCAGGTCGGGCACGCGGGCGGCGTCGGCGACACCCAGCCGCGCCCACAGTGCCATCGCTTCGTCACCGTCGACCGCGTCGGGCAGCAGTTGCAGCCGCGTCACCAGCAGCGCGTGTTCTGCTTCCAGCCGTTCCAGCGTCACCGGGGCCGACGCGTCGAGCGCGGCGATGGCCGCAGCGCGAAACGCCGCCACGTCGTCTTCCACCAGCACGTCGCAGTCGCCGCTGAGCCAGCGGTGCTTGCCGCCCGTGGTGCGCCACACCAGCGCGCGGTCACGCGCATCGAACTCGTCGACGCCGTGCGAAGCCTCGATCACCTCGGGTCCGGACATCGCCAGACGCCCCATGTCGCTCATCACGACCCAGTCAGCGCAGCGCGCCACGATGCCCATGCCGCCGAAGCAACCGTTGGCGCCGCCGATCAGCATGACGACCGGGATGCCGGCCGCGCGCACGTCCAGCAGCGCTCGCATCACCTCGGACACGGCGATCAGGCCGGCGTTGGCCTCGTGCAGACGCACGCCGCCCGATTCGGCCAGCAACAGCACCGCATTCGGCCGATCGCGCAACGCGCGCCGCAGCAGGCCGACCAGCTTGGCGCCATGCACCTCCCCGACACCGCCGCCCATGAACTCGCCTTCCTGCGCGGCAATGAAGACGGTGCGGCCAGCGAGCGTCGCGCGGCCGACGGCCACGCCGTCGTCGAAGGCCGACGGCACGCCGAGTTGGGCCAGATGCGGGCTGGTCACGCGTTCGGACGGCGGCAGCCATTCGTGGAAGCTGCCTTCATCGACCAGGCGGGCCAGGCGATCGCGCGCCGAGCACTCGGCATAGCTCACGGAGATGTTGACCGTCATGGCGCGAGCTCCGAGACGGCCTGGTCCAGCCGCAGGCTGACGACCGCGGGCGTGGCTCCCATGTCGTTGACCGACACACGCACGCCGGCCAGCGGGTGGCGCAGGTGGAAGTCGCGTGCCACGGCTTCCCAGATGGCACCGAAGCCACGCGCCGAGGTCTCGATGTGGATGTCACAACGGGTGCCCGAGACGGGCTCCAGCAGCACCTCGAGGTTGCCGGAACCGACGACGCCGACCAGCACGGGCGCGAAGGCGCCAGCAGGGCGTTGGCCGGGAAAGCTGTAGTCCAGGGTTTCGAGCCCCGGTGGGATGTTGCTCATGTCGAGTCTCCGGTCTACCAATTGCGGAAGCGCTCGGGCGGGCTGTAGAGGCCGCCCGAGGCACGCACCAGATCACGCATGCTGCGCGCGGCCAGCAGGTTGCGCGTGGCCTCGCGCGGGTCGATGCCCATGTCTTGCGGCCGGCGGATGACGCCACGATCGCGCAGGTTTTCGACCATGCGATGGTCGCGCCCGAGACCGACCGCCGTGTAGCCGGCCACGCCCCGGATGGCCTGCTCGCGCTCGACGTCGCTGCGGCACAGCAGCAGGTTGGCGATGCCCTCCTCGGTCAGGATGTGAGTCACGTCCTCGCCGTAGATCATGATCGGGGGCAGTTCCATGCCTGCCTGCTCCTGCAGCGTCCAGGCATCGAGCCGCTCGACGAAGGCGGGCTGCATGTGTTCGCGAAAGGTCTCGACCATCTGCACGACCAGCTTCTGGCCGCGTGGCGTGCCGGCGGCGCCGCTGCGATTCGCCCTCGCCTCGTGGCCGGCCTTCAGCCATGTCGGGCTGGCGTGGCGGCGTCCGCGCGCGTCGGCGCCCATGTTGGGCGCGCCGCCGAAGCCTGAGATGCGGCCCAGCGTGGCGGTGGAGCTGTTGCCGTCCAGGTCGATCTGCAGCGTCGAGCCGATGAACAGATCGCAGGCGTAGTGGCCGGCGGCCTGGCAGAAGGCGCGGTTGCTTCGCAGCGAGCCATCGCGGCCCGTGAAGAACACGTCGCTGCGCGCCCGGATGTAGTCCTCCATGCCGAGCTCCGAGCCGAAGGAATGCACCGATTCCACCCAGCCCGCCTCGATCGCCGGGATCAGCGCCGGGTGTGGGTTCAAGGCCCAGTGGCGGCAGATCTTGCCCTTCAGTCCGAGCGACTCGGCATAGGTCGGCAGCAGCAATTCGATCGCCGCGGTGTCGAAGCCGATGCCGTGGTTCAGGCGCTGCACGCCGTACTCGGCGTAGATGCCTTTGATGGCCATCATGGCCATCAGCACCTGGATCTCGCTGATCTGGGCCGGATCGCGGGTGAACAGCGGCTCGATGAAGTTCGGCCGCGGCGCGACGACGACGAAGTCGACCCAGTCGGCCGGAATGTCGACGCGCGGCAGCGTGGTCGTCTTGCCGTCCACCCACTCGTTGACCTGGGCGATCACGATGCCACCGGAAAACGCGGTGGCCTCGACGATCGCCGGCGTGTCCTCGGTGTTCGGGCCGGTGTAGAGGTTGCCCTGCGCATCGGCGGCCTGCGCAGCCACGAGCGCGATCTTGGGCGTCAGGTCGACGAAGTAGCGGGCGAACAGTTCGAGGTAGGTGTGGATCGCCCCGATCTCGATCTGGCCGGCAGAGACCAGCTTGGCCAGACGTGCGCCCTGCGGGCCGGAGAAGCTGAAGTCGAGCCTGCCGGCGATGCCGTTCTCGAAGATGTCCAGGTGTTCCGGCAACGCCAGCACCGACTGCACCATGTGCAGGCCGTGCACCCGCTGCGGGTCCAGCTGCAGCAGTGACCGGGCCAGGAAGTCAGCCTGCTTCTGGTTGTTGCCCTCCAGGCAGACACGGTCGCCGGGCTCCAGCGCGGCTTCGAGCAAGGGCACGATGGCCTCGGTCGCGACGCGCTTGCCGGTTCGCTGCGCCCCGAGTGCCACAGCCACCCTCGCCAGGCGTGCGGCCCGGTTGTCGGCTTTGGTGTTCCAGTTCATCCGGTCCATGGTGTGTGCCTCAACCGACCAAGGCCTTGACGGCCAGGAACAGCACCGACGGGCCCATCAGACAACCGAGGCCGGTGTGGAAGGTGGCAACGAGCGCGCCGTAGGGCACCAGCTTGCGGTCGGTCGCCGCGAGGCCTGCCGATACGCCGCTCACGGTGCCTGCGAGCCCGCCGAACACCATCGCCGAACGCGGCGTCTTCAAGGCCAGGAAGCGCGCCGCGATGGGCGTGCCGACCATCACCATGATCGCCTTGACGAGGCCGGTCGCGATGCTCAGCGCCATCACGTCCGGCGTGGCGCCGATGGCGGCGCCGGTCACCGGCCCGACGATGTAGGTGACCGCGCCAGCGCCGATGGTGGTCATGCTGACGGCATCCGAGTAGCCGAAGCTCCAGGCAATGCTGGCACCGACGATGAAGGGCAGCACCGTGCCCAGCAGCAGCGCGATCACGCCGATCATGCCGGCCTTGCGTGCCTCGGTCGCCTGGACCTCGAACGCGGTGGCGACGATCGCGAAATCGCGCAGCATGGCACCGCCCATCAGGCCGATGCCGCCGAACAGCGACATGTCCGCCAGACCCTTGTGCCCGCCGGTCTGCGTGCCGCCCCAGTAGGCCAGCCCGAGGCCGATGACGATGGCGATGGCCGATCCGTGCACGCGGCCGAAGGTGAGCCGGCGCGAGATCTGGCCCGAGAGCAGCACGATCAGGCCGACCAGTGCGAAGGCCGCAACCAACCCGTTCTGGGCGGCGGCTTTTTGAAGGATTTCAATCATGGTGCTTACTCCGCGTCGGCCAGGAGGGGGTTGTCGTGCAGGATCGGCTCGGGCGCCGTTTCCACGGTCACGCGCTCCGTGCGGTTGATGACGGCGATGACGCAGGCGCACAGGCCGACGGCGCCGAAGGCCGACAGCAGCGCGACCGGCCCGCCGCGCAGGGCCGAGACCATGTCCTGCTGGGCGGCCATGGCCACCACCACGGGGATGTACATGGCGCCCCAGTACTCCACGCCCAGTTCGGTGAGCTTGGGCAGGATGTCCTTCTTGGCCATGTACAGACGCGCGAAGATGAGCAGCAGCATCGCGATGCCCACGCCACCGACGTTCGTCTTCACGCCCAATGCGTGGCCCAGCAGGTCGCCGAGGAAGATGCCGAGCAGATGGCAGACAGCCAGCAGCGCGGTGCCGTAGATGATCATGGTTGATGTCTCCTGTGTTGCGCCGCACGTCGACGGCTTTGGGGAGGACCTGGCGCCGCTCGTCAATCGAAGGGCGCGAATCCATGGACCACACGTTATTCGTGGGTCCGATCCCGATCAATCAAGCACGGGAGATGACCGTTGCGCGCTCCGAAACGATCGAGGGAAAACCCTCGTATCGAATCAGAGGCGGCCCGGACCGAAAGTCAGTCGATATCGGCCTGGTAGCCGCGGCAGGTGGCCAGCAGCGCGAGCAGGTTCGGGTCGCGCTCGCGCGTGCGCAGGAAGTTCACGCTGATCTTCTGGCGCATCGAGAACCTGGCCTGCAGCGGTATCAGCTGCACGTTCTTCGGCAGCGTGGCGCGCACGCGCCCGGGCAGCAGCGTGCAGCCCATGCCGCCGCCCACGAGGTTCATCAGCGAAAAGATGTCGCCGGTCTTCATGACCACGTTCGGCGTGAACCGGGCAACGCGAAACGCCTCGAGGAACCCGCTGTAGGTGACGAAACCCTCGCTCAGGCTGACGAAGCGCTCGTCGACGCAGGCGCTCAGGTCCACCTCCGACTGGCCCGCGTAGCGCGAGCCTTCCGGCGCGGCGAAGAAGATGTCGTCTTCGAACAGCAGTTGGGATTCGATGTCGGGAGCTCCCTCCGGAAGACCCATCAACGACGCATCGATCACGCCTTCATGCAACTTGCGCAGCAGATCGGCGTTCGAACCCAGCACCAGTTCGGTCTGGACTTCGGACTTGCGCAGCTTCAGGCCCATCACGATGGCCGGCACGACCCGACTGGTCAGCGAGTAGAGCGAGCCGATGCGGATGCGGTCGGCGCCATACCCGGCCAGTTCACGCGTCGAGCGTATGCCTTCGGCCATCGTCCGCAGCACGTCGCGCGCCGTCTCGGCCAGCGCCTGGGCGGCATCGTTGGGAACCAGATTGCGCCCTTCCGAGCGGAACAGCGCGCAGCGCGTACCAGCCTCCAGCGAATGGAGTGCGCGGTGCACGCTGGCCGAGCTGACGCCCAGTTGTTCCGCCGCTCGCGCCAGGTTCCCCGTCTCCATGAACGCCAGCAGGATCTCGAGCTTTCGGAAGGTGATCTCTTCGTCGATGCGTGCGGCCATGGTCGAATCCCCGCTGATTGAATTCCAGCGCCACGAATCGGTCGCCCGAAGCGGCTCCTGGCTTGAAGCGTTCTGCCGCCCGAGAGCTCAACGCTTGACCGGCTCGATCCAGTCGGTAGAGAGCGTCACCCCGGCACGCTGCCTGATGTCGATTGACGAGGCTCCAAGCCTCACCTCGAAACGGCCGGCTTCGGCAATCCAGCGCCCTCGCACATCGTCGTAGGCGGCAAACGCGCGCATGCCCAGCGTCAGGCTCAGCGTCCGGGACTGTCCCGGTTCGAGCGTGATCTTGGCAAAGGCCTTCAGTTCCTGCGGCGGACGGATCAGCGTGCTGGCTTCGTCATGCACATAGAGCTGCACGACCTCGCTGCCGGCGCGCTTGCCGATGTTGCGCACTGTCAGCGTGGCGGTCAGGGTCTCGCCAGGCTGCAGCGTGTCGCGGTCGAGCGTGAGGCTCTCGTGCAGGAATGTGCTGTACGACAGTCCATGGCCGAAGGCAAAGCGCGGCGCGATGCCATGGGCCTCGTGGTGGCGATAGCCGATCGACAGACCCTCTCGATAGACCACGTGGCCGTCGACGCCGGGATACTGACGAGCGTCGTCGAAAGCCACGCTGTCCTCGATGCGCATTGGCCAGGTCTGCGGCAGCCGTCCACCGGGTTCGGCCGCGCCGAGCAGCACGTCGGCGATCGCGTTGCCGCATTCCTGGCCCGGGTACCAGGCCTGCAGCACCGCGGGCACCGCGTCCAGCCAGGGCAGCAGCAGCGGCGAGCCGCTCTGCAGCACAACCACCGTGCGCGGATTGGCCGCGGCGACGCGAGCGATCAGTTCGTTCTGGCGGTGCGGCAAATCGATGCCTGGACGATCCAGGCCCTCGTTGTCCCACTCGGCATTGAGGCCGGCAAAGACGATGGCCACGTCGGCGGCGCGCGCGGCCTCGACCGCTGCGGCGATATCAGGTTCGCCGAGCACCCGCGCCGCGCCGATGCGCAGCACCGCGAAGTTGTGAGGGACATCACCGGCAGGCACGGCCGAACTGAACTCGACAACCAGTTCGACGACCTCGCCCGCACCCAACGCACGGCGATGAACCACCTCGTTGCAGCCGAAGGTGAAGTAGGTGTCCCCGCGCTCCCACGCCGACCACGCATCGAGCACCGACTCGCCGTTGAGCGTGGCCCGACTGGCGCCGGCAGAAATCAGCGAGAAGGCGTGTTCGCCGGCGGCATCGGCCACGTAGCGCAGCGTGGTGCGCGCCGAGAATGCCGCCGGGTCGACCCCGGGCGGTGCCGTGCCGATCCACTGCACCTCGCTGTTGGGAACGATCTGGGTCGCGACCACCGGCCCGCTCAGATCGGTACTGGCAAACAGCTCCAGCGTCATCGGCTGGGCCAGCACTGGCGTGTAGCGGTGCAGGTCGGCCCCGGCGTGGTGACTGAAGATGACGCCCGGGCAGGCCGCGCGCAATGCGTCCGCCGGTGCCACGCGGTAATGGGCGTTCACATTGGCGCTCCCGCCGCCCATGATCTGCGGCACGCTGGCGGCACGGCCGATCAGCGCAACGGTCTGGCCAGGGCGGGGGCTCAGCGGCAGAGCACCGCCTTCGTTCTTCAGCAGCACCGCACCCTCGGCGCCGAGCCGGCGGATCAACGCGCGGTGTTCGGGCAGATCGTCGGCGCGTTCGGCCGGAATCACCGGGTCGGCAAAGCTGCCCAGGCGATCGGCCAGCTGCAGCACGCGCCGGGCGCAGGCGCGCACCGCGTCGGCAGCCACGCGGCCGTCGTGCACGGCGGTCACCAGCTTGGCGCCGCGCTCGCGCGTCGGGCCGGGCATCTCCAGGTCGCAGCCCGCGAGCACGCTCTGGACGGTGTCGTGCGTGGCCATCCAGTCGGACATCACCAGGCCGTCGAAGCCCCACTCCTCGCGCAGCACCTCGGTGACGAGGCGACGGTGATCGGCCATGAAGCTGCCATCGACGCGGTTGTAGCCTGTCATCACCGCCATGACACCCGCCTCCTTGACGGCGCGCTCGAAGGGCAGCAGGTAGAGCTCGCGCAAGGCGCGCTCGGGAATATCCGAACTCATGCTCATGCGCTGGTGTTCGCTCTCGTTGCCGACGTAGTGCTTGATCGTCGCGGCCACACCGGCCGACTGCAGCCCGCGCACATAGGCCACGGCCAGCTCGGATGACAGCCATGGGTCTTCGGAATAGCACTCGAAGTTGCGACCGTTGTAGACGGTGCGTTGCAGGTTGACGGTGGGCGCGAGCAGCG
>Ga0307509_10006035_pt1 | contig 16520 bp, 21 predicted proteins | sample 10_EM_MG_FD_202245 | JGI IMG/M metagenome (GOLD analysis project Ga0307509, IMG submission 202245) | Populus trichocarpa ectomycorrhiza microbial communities from riparian zone in the Pacific Northwest, United States - 10_EM | ecosystem: Host-associated > Plants > Roots > Unclassified | place... | reverse complement strand
GCTCTGGTGGATCGAGTGCGGGTGATGATTATTGCCCCCCTCGAGATCTGTGGCACAACGATCGTCCGACGTCACCGACTTGTTGCTGCTGTAGAACGAGCGATGTCCCATCACGGAACGCGAGGAATTGCTAGCGGAGGGGTTCAATCTCGCCCGCAGTGCTTCTCTATGTAGATTGAGCGGCGAAGATGCCCCCACGTTGAGCATTTTTCTGCGATGAGTATGAATATCGTGGCGAGGAGTATGACAAAGTGATTTGACACTAGCCCTTCTTTCGTGCGGACGATTGCGCCGAGTCTCTCTTTCAATTTCTGATGGTCGATCACGATGGGGTGGGGTTGAGCATAACTCAGAAAATCAAGAATTACCGACCCAATTCAAAATCCGGAGAAGGATGGAACATACCTCGGGACTTCCGATTCTGGCGGGATTAGCCTCGAGTGTTCGTCGCCAAAAACCTAGTCGGCCCAATCAGCGCGCGTCCAATCGTGTGGGTTAACGCGCAGATCCTACGGGGCTTTTGGACCGAGGACGCAGGCAGCAGCACAAGGCGGTGGTAAATAGTGAGGGCATATGGAGGAATGACAGAAAGGACGTCGGGTGGTAGGGTCGCCTGTGACTCAACAGGTCCCCGGTTTAGGGAAGCCGCACGTGCTTACGGTGCCCTACGGGCACCTCGATTTACTCACAATTTTGGGAACGCACGCCCCCCAGCAGCGAACATGAGGAGAAAATGCACTGGGGGCACAACGCTTGAACCACGATATTGACCCCGAAAATTGACAGCCACGAGCTGGCGAAAGCATTTGATCCACGAGGGAATCATATGAAATAGAAAGTGTGCATCGTGAAGCCGACGTCTTCTGGATAAAGGGGGAGATCTGCACAACAAAGATGAATATGAATGGTGGGCACCCAATGCAACCCTGCTGGAAAACACGAGGCGCGATAACGACCAGACCGCGACGTTTTTGCCTCCAAAACACTTTTGGACCAGGACAAAGAGAGAGAGAGGTGCACACGCAAGGTGTATTGTGCGAGAAGCGCACGGAGACCCTTGGATTGGTACACGACAACCGTGTGTGCCGTTGGATGGATCAGATTTGTTGGTAGAACAGATGTCCCAATCTGGTGGAGATTAACGAGCCAGCTCAGTGGATTACGTCTCGCGGGAATCAACTCGTCACAATGTCCTGAAGGCGTGCCGGCATCAGTCACGAACTGCAATAGAAAAGATGAATGACGGGCCTATCTTTCTTTGATCGCGTAGCGACAGAAGGCTACTGTACGGCTCCGTCACAAAGGAAAAAAAGTAGGGGCGAGCGAGGTGGGCGCCGACTGCGAACTTGTCGGGCAATGCCGCCCACCTTCTTCTGCTGGAAAGATCCGACGTGCCCCTCTCTCGATTGGATCGGTGAACCGTACCTGATTGGGTTCGAATTTCCCTGATTTTGCCAGCAGCGGGTGCGTTTTCGTCACCCGTTCCTCTGTCTCTGAAAATACAGGTAAATCCGGAATGGAAGTGTGGGACTGCTAGCACCGTCGGCCGCCAGCCACCGTTCCTTCGTCTGTTCCGCACGGACGCTGTATTTCGCAACTGGAGCTTATCCGAGCCTTCTTCGATGAATTTGATATTGCTCAGAAGTTTGTGCTGTGCTCAGCGTATCAACAACGGCAGCCAATCCGATTCGTTTCCAGAATCTTGTTGCCACCCGAGCGTGGGTACGACACCTCCGCGGCTGTCACAGTTGTCTTTAAATTCTGCTTATTAACCCAAGCACCATTGGATGTGCCGGATATGGTCGCCAGACACGACGAACACTTGAACGCGTTCCAGCAGCCTCCACCACTCGACGATTCCCACTGGTCTCAGACAAGTGAAGAGGGCTCTGATCTCCACTCCCCTGTGATCTACGACCAGACGTTCGTCCACGAACCCGGTGCGTGTGCCTTTCGCTTTCCCCGCACCCTTTACCCATTTACCTTTAAAAAGTCCGGTATCATAACCCCACCATGGAATATCGCAGCAATGCAGCCGCGGGGTTTGTACCATCCATCCTCCCTCCCAACCACGGCTCAGGATGGCCCATCGCTGCCATCCCCGAACACTCCACGAAGCACGAGTTCGACCGCATCCCCGTTCCCCACAGTCTCCAACCTCTCGTCCACGATGATATTCCCCTTCACAAGATGAACAATGGAGGGTACCGAAACGATGAATCACCGATTTCCCCGTACGACCCCTCAAACCCTATCAAGTCGACGCAGCCTGCACCAAAATCCTCTGGAAACAGTGCCAAGACGCGACCCCCGAGACGTAGCAGTGCGAACGGCGTCGTAGCGTGCAGGCAATGGTTCGTGGGCGAAGGATTCTGTTTCCTATTCTGTCTAACAACACCCCTTCACAGTCGAGCCCGAAAGATCCGTTGCGACTCCACCAGACCTGGGTGTGACAACTGTGCGCGTCGCTCCAGCCAGTGCGAATACGACGCCGTTCCAAAGCGACGCGGACCAGACAAGCGCCCAGGTACACGCCGTCGGTCTTGCAAGAAGCGGCCAGCCGAAGGGGAAGAAACTCCGGCCGCGCGGAAGCGTCGGAGGACGGAGACTGAAGACGAACGGTCAGATGGGGGCGACGAGATGATTCAGTCATCCGGCGAACCTTCGTATCACCTTTCCACTAGCCCTGTCCCACTTATGCCGAATTCCGCCCTCTCAATTGACACTGGAGTTTCTCGCGATCTTTTCGGCCCAACGTCTACCGGTGTACGACGATCCTTCCCTTGTTACTTCCAACGTTGCTGACACCCATGTCTAGTCGATCTCTCCCCTGTCGGCATCGCATCGCTCCCCAGATCAAGATATGCGGTCAGCAATGCCCCGTACGATGGATTTTCAAGCTCAGGTACGGGGCACTCAACAGCTGCGCAGATCCAGCGCCATGATTTCCCCCCCTTCCATGGAGTACCCCCGAAAGGTATGGTGGGACAATCTTCTTGATTCCTACGCACCCTCTCGCGCGCAAGCGTACGTGCCCCCTCCAAAATCCTTGCACGACGCCTCGGTTTGACACCACATTAGGGCTAAGGACATAAGATCTAACTTATCGTTTCTGTAAGATATACTACACGTTTAATTGTAATGTGCGGTAGCTCACTTTGTATCAAGCTTTACCACCCATGGCTACTGGATCCCTTTTATAAATTCTTCAACTTTCCTTCAACGCCTCAATGACCACAACCAACGAACGAAAATGCAGCCACCTCTCGTGATCGCTCTACTAGCTCTGGCCACCATCGTGATGTCCAGCAACATGGAACTGGGGTCAGCCGGTCGAGAGAGAGCGAGGAATCTTGGGGAGATCGCGAACGGACTTCTCCAAGCAGCGCTCAACGACGGGTCGTCTGATCCCACCTTAGCCCAGGCGTTTTTGGTAAGCTCCTCCCCAACGGTACTATTGCTCCATGCTGAAATAGGCTCTAGGTTTTGACCCTTTTCGAACTATGTCCCCATCCAGGGCATTCGCCACAGCGTGCCAACGATCACGTTTCGTTCCTCGATAAACTCATCCGCTCCAAACAGCTTACGTTCGTTGATGCGGCTAATCCTGAGGTCAGCACGTTCGCCCCCAAGGCCGTGCCCGTCGTCCAAGATCGGCGGATGCATGATCCCCCTGAGAAGTGTTCGTGCCCACGGTCACCGATGGATGTCCCTGTCGCCCACTCCCTCTTACCTTCGTGGGCTTCCGTCCCCCCCTGGGAGGCATCATGGACTCCTGCGGAGGTCGGAAAGGAAGAATGTCGCCGGTTATGCTGGAGTGCACTTTCGATTATCTCCTGCCAGTCGGTCATCTCTTCTGCCTTTGAGAATGATCCTCCCGACTTCTTCTTATCAAACCCCGCTAATGTAAGTCGCCCCACCTTCCCCCGACAGACCATCCTAACAACTATTGTAGTACACCATCCTGTTTCCCGGCGAGGTCTCTTCACGTGCTTACCCTATGGACGACACTGCTGTTTCACCGAAAGAATCTGTATGGGCGTTGCATTGCCGAAGCATGCTGTTGTGGAATAGCTGCTCCCGACAAAAGGGCGAAGGTCTCAGTGACAAAGAGAAGGCGGAGTTCGCAATTGAGGCATGGAGAGAATCACTAGCAATCCAGGATTCTTTGGAGATCCATGTCTGCAGCACAAATACGGCCCTTTCTCACTCATGTCGTGAATACCTCTACAAGTGAGCCTATCTCCCTCTCTCCAGGTACCCGAGTTCTGACACTCCTCCAGTACCCGCATGTGCATCACTACTGAGTTTCGACGGTAAGCTGCTCCCTCCAGTATGGGTGCCTGGATATTTAATTCATCTGCAGCAGTTTACAAGGCGTTGAACAAAGTGTAGGCGGCCTTAACAGTCAGAGGCACGCCGGTGATTGGTGTATGTGAGCTGGCATTCGAACCTGTACAAACTCTGATCCCTCTACCCTCGTAGTGGGATATCAGCGCACGGTTGCGAAACGTGTGCAATCCTCTGTCTTCGAGTCCGCCGGCCAGTCTCTGGCTCGCCACCCTCTCCAGCTTGGGTGGTTCACCACCCAAGTCTCTATGTACGTCCTCAATAACCTTTGCTCTTGCGGTCTTCTAATTAGGTACATAGATGCTTGCATCTTTGGAACTACGATAGGTCCATGACCGATGCTCTGGAGGTCGCGAAGATGTTCCTTCTTCCCGTCGACACCCTCACTGCTATGTTCCCGTGCCAGGGTGAGGTCACCCAGTTTCCGAGCAGTTGGACTACCCCTGACCACGTTCCTTTAGCGATGGAGATGCTACGAGATAGGCTACATGACGACCTCACCAAGGCCTGCATATACTCCGGCCTCCCCCCTCCCGCGCAGCCTTCAACCTCCCCGATTCAAACCCCATACCATCACCCAATGCATATGTGATTATTCCCTTTAATGGTCCCCGGATTGTATACCACGTACGCCCTTCGTCGCCCTTGTTGACCTTCTGATCTGCTGGTTTACCGTGCTTCGTCCTTCCCCTCCACCTCTATGAATGTCTCATGCTACCTTACGTCCCTTTATATTTTCGATTCTATACATCGCAGCTCTTCGCACCACCCTTTCGCGTCTACGGTCTACTCAAACCTTGTTCTCCATCACCCAATATAATCGACTGCTTTCGTGTCTAGCCGACGCGATGGAGTCCTCGCCCGCGGTCGCCATTGGCTCTCCTCGGTGGCAACCCTTGACGTGTGGGTTGGCTTGAAAACCTGATCATTCCTTCTTCGAAAGTTCCAAAGGAATCACTGATAGGAACCCGCAATTGAAACGACCTCCTTGTGAAGGCCTGGCCTCGGCGATCATCAAGGATCAAACCGTACGTTCTGACTCCTTGGGTCCGCAAGAGGCCCCTCCAGTGAGCAGCCACCCACCGTCTGACCGGTCGCGTACGTGCTTTAACGCCACGCCACCCGCCTCGTACAGAGTCACTGCGACAACTCTTTCCAACGGCGGCGGGGGATCGCGCGGATCGCTCAAACGCCCGCGTTGTATTCTAGGCTAAGTCCAGGAGGAGATTTGAGCCCTATCACGGCAGCGGGGCTTCGGGGAGAGATCTTTCCGAGATTACTGAACAATGGTTCTTTTGTCACTCGTTTCCTGGGTCTGTACATCCACACGGGGATGTTTGCCCCGAACAGACGTGTTTCCGCCCACCTACATTTTACGGCATCTGTATTCGTCTGATTCCGCCAGATAAAATGCCGGATGACGGGAAACGCGCCCTGCTCCTTGGGTCGTGTTCCAACGACTTTGCCAGATTCACACGGAAGCACCTTAACTCCACCACTCATGGTTTCGACCTTGCGTAAGGGATGATCGATGGCCCATGGTCACTAACTCGAATTAGTCTGTCCTTTATCTCGTATTGGTATTCCTGACCGCCTCGTCGCGCGTGTGGAGGTGGGCATTGATGCGAGCAAAACGCCGAAGCGCTGGCCTTTGGCGTCGAACAGCCGAACCCAATCCGGGCCAGGAACGACCCACTCGATGTGATGAGCGAAACGAAAACCGTGGTGTGCCATACTTATGTCCGAGAGACCGACCTCGGAGCCTGCTGTTCATGTCTCTCGCGCACCCCCGCCCATGGTCATAGGCATCCCAGCGGAATGGAAAAGACGAGCTAGTCACAGAATCCACGGCACCAGGGGCGTGTATCCTTGAAATGACCCCGCCTGAACTCAAGACCGAGGCCTGGCCGCGGATCAGCCCCTTACATCAATGGCGCTAGAATCCTGACGGGCGATGATGAGAAGGGAAACCACTTCTCCTCGGTTTGTGCAGTTAAAATCGGAGATGCGGACGCGCCGACCTAGAACTCGTGGTGGGTCACCATCCCCCGTTCCTTTGGGAATAACCGGACACGTCGTTCCTCCACATGACATGCTCACAGGGAACCTACTAAGCGGATATTAGCAATAGGATTCACGGTGAACCCAGGGTAATGGTAACCACTGACGAGCCACTTACTCCCCTATGGGGGGACCCAAGGGTTTCGACATCTTCGCCGCTTCCCATGGTAAGTACGTGGTGAGCGGGCGGAGACTCCCCCACCCAGGCGGCTGGTAGTCGGTGGTAGGTGACGTTAAATTCCATGTCGATCTCCCGAGACAGACGATCAGCGCTTCAGCAATCTCCCCAGACGATCTTCATGCGGATCCACCCTCGCATGAATTCGGCAACATCACTGACACCGCCCATCGAAAGAATATCCTAACGGACCCTTTGCGCATGCCGTGAGACCAAGATATGCCTGGATATTAGAAGGGATACAGTGTAATGTGGGCGGATTACAGCGCAGCTCGGCATCGGCGAAGGTATTGTAAAGTAATCCCTTTCGAAGACCTTTTGAAGAACGATGGTGATACATTACAAGTGTGGGGAGAGAAGAAAAACACGGGTGGGGCGTAACGAGGATACCGAAACCATGAAAAACACATATATAAAACAGATAGCAGAACAACGATAGCAGGGCAATGAGGTCTATCACTGGAAGATTGATCTAGCGACCTATGAAAGACGACGGTTGGCACTGTCAATAGGGTCCTTTGCAGCTTCCGCGAGGAAAACTCACGCTTTCAAGTAGGAGTGTAACCTCAGGGACCTCCCGAACAAAGTCCTTGCTCCAGAAGTCAAAGTCTGGGTTGCGGAGGAGTTCAATGAACGTGAAGAGCGCGCCCCACGGGTGGGGACGGTGAACAATGAAGCGTTCCAAAAGAACTCTGGTGACAATCTCTTGAAAGCTGCCGATTTTGACCTCTTCGAAGAGATGTAGCATCAACGAACGGAACCAGTAGGTATGTGCATTCGGGTATCTCAAATGGAGGACGATGGCACTGAGGAGGTGGTGTTGGCCTGGGCTTGGAGCATAAGCAATCGAGTTGGATCTCGGGGACGGATTTACTTACCTTCTGCATCTAGGTCTTCTGCGAGGAATTTGAGCAACACAACCCCCGGGTCCTCTGGGTTGAAGAAGGTAGAACCGCTCCTCGCCTTGGCTTGTGCGACAGAGGAGACACCAATGTACATGACCAGGGCGTTCATCAATGATAGGTTGTAGGTTTCGGATCCATCTTCAACCGGGGTCGATAGGAGTAAGCGATTTTTGAGTGTCGCAGGGAAGGACGAATTGGACCTTCCAAGAAGGTACTGATCAAGGTACATTCGAAGTTCGCCAGGCTTAAGGATGGAGGAAAAGTCCGACAGGATGGGAGGAATAACGCCAACGTCGAAGACGGGGTCGTTAGTTAAGGTGCGGTGGGGATCTGGGAGAGTGGTGTGGAGGGGGTAGGCGCTAAGGATGATATTGCGGAGCTGAATGCAACCGGGAGGAACGGCGTCACAAAGCGAGAAATAATACTCGCTCAGGAAGTCTGGGAAGTCGTGAAGTAGAACAAGGAGAATGCGGAGGGTTCCTCTGTACAAGTCACGGGATGCAGGCTTGAGATCTGTGGTTTTCAAGAAAGGTGCGAGGAAGCGCAGCAGGGATAGGAGTAACTTGTAGAAGGCGGTCCAGCCCTATAATTGTGATCAGAAATAATCATCCATCGTGACACCAAATGACCTCACCTCTCGATTCTCTGAAAGCAGGAGCTTTGGCATGAACATTCGGTGGGAGATAAGACACATCCATGAGAACGCGAACCCGGGGAAGCAAGTGGGTTGTAGAGAGCTGAGGGTGTCACTGTATCGAAGTTAGGTAAAGGTCGACTTGGCAGAGGCCGAGACGTACCTGATGGCAATCATGAGGTTGAAATACGCCGTCCCGAAGTTCGCTTCCATGTAGTGTAAGTCGTTGATCAGGCTGGAGAAAAAACGGAAGAGCGGCTTCTGTTGGAAATCTGCCCCCTGTTCCTCGTGTAAACTTGCCAACACAAGAACAAAGATAGACAGTATCTTCGTCAGATAGTGAACTTTCGCCTGATCGTTGTTGACTCCAGAAGCGTCACCGTGGTACTTGATGATGTACACAATGAGCCTTGAACAAGCGTCCAGGGACTGGAAGGCATTTGCTTCGTTCCCCGCTGCGATGCTCTTGTGGTATCCCTCCACACTGGCTTCCGCGCAGACCCGGAAGAACAGGGATGACAAGTCCTCCACTTTCAAAACACCCTGTTTCGTTAATTGGGTAATGAAGGGGATAAATGACTTCTCGGGAGTCGATGAGCGCTGGAAGATGTGAACCCATTGTTGGAACCAGATGAAGAGCTTGCCCCGGAGAACATCAGGTTCCGGCTTCTGTACGTTCCGCCGTGGACCCTGGAGGTCACTCAACAATAAGTGCACCCTAAGAGAATGTCAAATTCAATTGTTGACGTCACAAGCATATCACGCTCACTCTTCATTAGCCTTTCCCGTAGAGGAAAGTTGGGAAAGTACCTCGAGGCAGAAGGGGAACTGGTCCCTGCCAGCTAAGGGAGGGTCGGATGTGAGACACTCTCGAATGAGGTTTGAAGTGAAAGTCAGCAAGCTCGGCCGAGAATGGGTGAACATAAACTTTGCCAGCTGCTGATCCAATTGATGGACACTGATCAATCCACTCTTGAGTAACGTAACGGTGACGGCAACGTCGTATTTGCGCTGGAGCCAAGTCAATGGCGCTCACGGGGCGGAACTGGGAGAAAGTTTACCTCATCATCAGAGTAGATCAACCAGCTGATCGCCTCCTTTGCAACTTCTTCGAACGCATGGCATAACTGATCTAGGATAGCAACGTAAATCTCCCGTCCCAATTGCGACGTGGTCTTGTACATCAATTGAACGATCTTTTGGGACATGTGAAGTGGAGTTTGACGACGGTCAGAGGACTCTGCCGCAAGGATGATGATCTGTCGAACGAGAAGACGAATTTCATGACCAGCCGGCAGCTGAGTCAGAGACTGGTAGGGGAGTTGTAACACTGCCGCGTCGAGTTCCTTGCAAATAAGCTACGATCCTTGTGAGTCCACCGAAGAGTAATCTGCGCTTGGGCTCACAGAGAAGCGCTCCATCGCATCTTGCGTGGCGATGTAACCCCCGTTGACACCTTCGTGACCGTTCGTCGGGTCGTAAAGCCCAGGTTGGTCGCGGGCGAAGGGAAGGGTTGAGCCAGGGCGGCTCGTCGCCTTGCGCTTGGTGTCTGCGCGGGGTGATGAGAGAATGTTTTCGACGGCCGGGTCGAACGCACCGAAGTCATCATAAACCGCAGCTTGGTGTGGCTGCACCCCTTGATTTTTTATTTTCAAGGCTTCGGGGAGGGTCTGAGAGAAATGGGGTCGGGGAGCAGCTGGGTCCCAGAATGGCTGACCCAGTCGATGCTGTCGGGAATCAGTGAGCGGGTTCCATGGCAGAGTTTTACGAGACAAACCTCAACGTGGGTACGCCTGGCTTCATAGGCAGAAGCGAGAGTTTCGTCGATCTCCACAACGGCTCGATCCATGGCGGTCTTCTCAATGACTTGACAAGCAATGTCGGCATTGTCTTGGGTCAGTAGTAGGAGTACCTGCTCAGGGAAAAGTTGCTGAAGGCGGATGAGCGCCAATTAACGGTATGGGGGACGGTAGACAAACCTCAGAGAAACCGTGCTCCACGAGACAATGGCGGATGTGGGCAGGGAGGTTGCTCCTCAAGGGTTCCTTGCAGGTGACAAGAGCGAGACTGCCAGCCAACTTCTGAGCCATGAGGTGCCCCGCTTTCCGAATTTTATCCTCGCTGGGGTCCGTGACGAAATCCTTCATGACGAGTTCCCGGGTAGAAATGCCGGCAATTGTAACTGATCTTTCCACCACGGGCAAGATAATCTGCAGGAATGGACATCAACGATCAGTGTACCCAAAAACTGCAGGGGATCCGGACAAACCTCGCGAACTGCGCGTTCGATCGCAAGGTGCACAGCCCTCTTGAAACCGTGATTAGTTGCCAACGGACCAAGCTGTGGGTTGACCACCACATGTAGCAGTGTGCTTGACAGGATGGAGTCGAGGTGTGGACCCAAGGCACGGGATATGTCTGAGGAGGATACTGGACCGAGCGGGAGGGCTTGGGTTTCTTCGTGTATTTGAGACGAATGTTCATACCCACCGAGAGGCAAAGCGTTGATGTCACCCGAAGCGTACTCCGTGGGCAGTCCAACCATGGCGTCTTGATGAGGCGGCCTGTTCCGAAGGATGGTTGCGGTTTCAATGTTCTCGAAGTCAACCTTGAGTGTCTTGCACAACATCTCGATCTCGAACTTGAGGTTGAGCTTCAGTTCGGCGAAGTGGTAAAGTTCGGACAGCAAGCTCAGAACCGCCACGAGCCATGGGTTAGGGAGTCGGAAAACCGTCGAATCCGCGCATCCATCCAGGGTCCTGCAAACGAAGGGGATCGCAACAATGGACCTTCCGTTCTCGTAACCTTCGATGAGGAGGTCCTTGAACGAGATGTTGTTGTGTTTGATTGGACGGTCCCTGGCGAAGGTGATAGATCCCAGCCATTTCGCAACGTTTTTCAACACCGCGCGTTCCGTTGCGGACTGCATAGTCTTCTCCGAATTGAGGAGTGCACACGACTTGATGATGGACTCGTGTAGGACGAACTTGCTCAACGCCCTTCGACCCAGGGCATCCAAGAATCGGCGGTAGAGGTCGTGATTGTTTGGTTCGGTGCTGATTCGTTGGTCGACAAGGTAATTAGCGAGCCAACGGGCATACTGATCCTGGAACTGCTCCTTCATGTCACTAAGCTTCGCATCAAAGTTGCTGGGGGCAAGGTTGTTGATGATAAACAGGATTTTGTCGGAGACTTCTTCGGGAGGCTTCTCCATATCCCCTTCTAGCTTGTCCACGTGGATTGCAGTGAAGATCGGGGGAGCTTCGACAGCAGGCATGCCGCCAAGGCCCAGGTCTGTCGCGGAGGCGGTTTGGTCCCCTGTGGCAACCGCGCGTTGTATATGGGCCACAAGCTCGGGGTGAGTAGCGTGGAGGTGAGGAATTTTGAGGAGGGCTTGGCAAAGAGGTTGCCATTCGGAGAGGCGGGATTCGAAACGCGAAAGGGCCTCGATACCGAACTTGAAGAGGTTTGTTTCTGGGGGACAGTTTAACGCATCTAAGACATAACGGATAGCGATGCCGAGGGGGATGTATTCGACAAGCCTGTGTTGGATGATGGAACCAAAGAGGTAGCCGGTCATGACTAGCTCTCGTGCCGGATAGAAGGACTGGAAGAACTTGTACTCATCGAACAAGAAGTGCAGCATACAAGAGAAAATGTCGTGGTCGTGAGTGGAGGAAGAGGCCCTGGTTCTTTGCAACAGAGAAATGACTTCCTCGATAGTTATCTGTTCGTCGTACATCTGCTTGTAGATGCTGTCCACTTCGGCCTCGGTTTCCGCGCTGTAGCTGACGACTGAGAAACCAGGTTCAGCCTCGTGCCCGGGCATGAGGTTCATGAGCCTGGGGTGGATCTGGAGACACGCATTCCTGACTTCGAGGCAGTAATCGACGTCCGATTCGTTCATAATGCTCGAACTATCCGAGCGAGCATGAGCGGAGACCCGCGTCGTTAAGCGAATGGTTTACTCACCTGTTTCGCAAGACCCGAAGGAAAATAGCGATCGTCTGGGGGTTTAGTGGCATGGTTCGGTGATCCACCGCGGGGTCGGAAACACGGGTGGCCTTCTCGCTCTCCGTCTTGAGATCCAAGAAAGTAATGACCGCGTGAAGGAATTCCGCCCCGTGGGTAGCAATGTTATCAGCAAGCCACTTATCCAAGTTCAGGTACTCCCTCCTGGACGCCAAAGATGCCACGTCCAACGCGAACGTGAACGGTCGTACCTCCAATAATGAGTCCAGGATCTGAACTTCGTACTGGAACAGGCTGCGATTCGTCAGCGGGTGTGAGCTGACCTTGAGGTCCTGGGCGACGTCGAGTATTCTGGTGATATTTAGGGGGTTCTCCTCATAGAAATCGCGGAAAGCGTTCGTCAGGTACGAAGGCTTGATCTGCCAGATCCTCATGAATACGAGCTGGTGGTTGGGGTGGCCTCCGAGGAACATGGCAAGAAGCCTCTGGGTGTACTCAAGTCGAATATCGTTCCAAGGCTCATGCTGATTCCGTGATCAGAAACTGGAATTCGCGATCGAAATACCGAACACATACCGAAACTTGCAACAAACCCATATGAACCAGTTCGGCACTTATCCTGACAGCCTTGTCGAGCATGTCCCTGACGCAGGTGCGAATATCCTGTGAGTCCGAGTCTGCCAACCTGACAAGTACCTCGAAAAGATCCAGAGAGTTCCACGTGTGACCCTGGACATTAGCGGCCAGGGATTTGATAGTCGGGCTAGCACCAGAGACATCGTCCACAGTCACAATCCTTCGTCCGGGGAGGGAAACGAAGTTGAAGGTATCCGCGGGAAGTGATAGGAGTGCATCCAGGAGCCTCAGCTGGTACAAAGGATTTGACCATTCCTGCCAGAAGCCTGTGACAGCGTGCGGATTGGCGGTGGGAGGACAAGAGAGCAGAATGGCGATCAGGAGCTTCAGAGTAGGTGTGTCGACGCCAGACCGGTCGGAAAGGTCAAAGGATTTGATCAGGCCAGGCCAGGCCAGATCGACATTCTTGACGTGTCATCAGCGTTATAGTAAAAAGGTGAAGGCGAAACACGTACGAAACTTGTGAACGCTGTCATCAACGCGTTCACGTCACATAGGGTGCGCCCTTCCACTGCGGCGCGCGACAGGGAGGAGATGGTTTCCATCGCTTGGGCAGCCGTTGGCGGGCTCTCGGTAGTGATTCCGAACCTCTCCATCAGTGCATGAATGGAATCGAGGTCGCCGGTGATGTCCGGCCCGAGGTCAAGCAAAGTCTGGACGAGCGTGGAACCGGGGGGGAGGCTGGTAGAATGGCTGAGTTAGAGGAGCGAGCGCGAAACGCGGACAGACTTACGAAATGGAGGGGAAAATGCGTTGAAGGATGGGTGAAATTGCTTCTGGGCCGAACTTGGCCTCAGCAGCCACAATCAGGGCTTGCCGTTGGGCAGCATCCAACACGGGATCGTCCAATGGTCTCTCGACTAACAGATTCTCCATCAATTTCGCGAGCTGAGACAGGTTCAAGTCCCCATGTTCAAACGACATCGGTTGGCAAAGGCTGACGGCGGCGTCCTCGAACTCGTTTCGGATGATGGCGGCGGCTTGACCCTCGAGTTCCTTCCTAGATAGCTGGGTAGGAGACGAAACGAAGGAAGAGGCGAGAATCAACTGCTCCAGCGGACGCAACCCCACGCGATCGACGAATCGACCGAGATCAAAATTTCTAAACACGTCTCCTTCACCCTTATCGACACTCTCCCTGAAGCGGTCAACGAGGTAAGGGTCGCGGGCAAGCCTCTGAGTTTCTTGCACGAGTAATCGGAAAGTGAGCGCGGTCGAAGTATCGAAGGCGACGTTCACGGCGAGTCGGCCTTGTGAATGAACTATGAGCCTCCGGATGAAGTGGAGATAAGTGCCAACACCATGCTGCTCCGCTAGCTGTGGCGAGATAGTTTGATTGTATACAGGAGATCGCAGTGGCGAACACGGGGAAACACGTCAGTGGTGGACTTTCGGATAGTGGGAGGAGAACAGAGGAGGATCTGGGACGCGCACCGTGTGTATCTGGTTCTGATTGATGTCAAAATTATCCTCGGTGAGGGTGGAGAGGAGGAACACGATCTGGGCCTTGACAATGGTGTGTATATTCGGATTGGGCGGATTGTTGTTGTCCATTGTACCGCCAGGAGTTCGTGCCCGAGTGCTGGCCGTCTCCGCGCGACGAGGAGTCACGCCTGCACTGGAAGCCGTTTTCGTGATAATGTCGTGGGGGTGGGCTGGGAAAGGGTTGGGTGGGAAGCTTCGTTCGCAGGACGAGAGAGACTGGATGATCCCCCCTCCACAAAACCTGCCCAAGATTCAAGCGTACAACCAAATACGGCCACGGCAATCTCCTGCCCGCGATCCTGCCCCACGTGGGATTTTTCGGTCTGAGATTCAAATTCTGTGGCTGCGGGGGTGGCACAACCCACACGGTCAATTACTGGCGAAGTCTCGATAGTTTCCTCCTACTGAGGCCTGAAAGTAGTACTACATAAAAGACAATATAACCCGTAGTAAAGCACAAAAAGGAAGAGTTACAGTGACAAAGTCACCATCCCGAAAAGGAGTGTAAAGAAGACAATGAACGTCAAGCTGTGGTTGTGCGCTATTGCGGAAGCCCCGCCGTGGTTGGCGCTGTTGCCTCTGGGGTTGGTTGAAACGTTAGCGCTGTTTCCGCAAAGGCCAGAACCGGCCAGTTGTTCCGAGGGGAGGAGGACAGTTGGGCGGCCGCCGCGAGAGTACTCCACGGTGATGGTTCGATTGGAACCAACAACGAGTTGTTTGCATGAGAGGAGACTACACCAGCGCGTCAGCGTGGGGCGGGAAAACAAAGGTATGCCGGCTTACTCGGTGAGTGGCGTATTATTAGGGAATGGGGTATAGACTCCCATGCTAACGTTCTGAGGCTGGTTCGGAGTCAGTGACCAGCTATTCCTGTACTGTGAATAACCTACAGGAGAGCCAATGGTAGTCATGACAGAGACGAGGTTTCCTTTCATGATGGAAATCCCAACAGGGGAGGTAGAGATGACCTCGGAAGGGGTCGTGAGCCAGTCAGGAGAACTCTTGATCAGATAGTTGCGGATCTACGGGAAGTTTAGCACGCAGTCCCAGCGTGAGGTGGGCTCGAACCCGAATCACACCTTGTTGAGCGTCGTGACGAACTGGTAGGCCGACGTGTTCTGGTATCCAGAGGGCCACAACGGTTCCCGGTTCATCTGTGTCAAGCGGCTGTGAGAATGTAATTCCGAGAAATTGGCGGGGGGGAAACATACAGGATCGGCAGCGCCGGAAAACGACTGCTCCAGCCCATAGTAGACAACGGGGATGCCGTCGGACATGAAGTTGAAAACAAGTGCGTTGCTGGAGCAAAAGAAAAAAACCTCGTTACATGACCACGACCGGTCGCAGGAACAGGCAAAACGCACTACAAACTCTGGGGGTCGACAGAAAGGTTGTGCCAGCGAGGGACATCGTGGTTCTCCAGGAAGTTACCCAATACAGTGACGTCCTTGAAGCTAGCCTTCATAGCGTTGTGGGCCTTAGCCAGTCCGGCGGTGTCGGCTTTACCAGGGAGCTTGAAAGCCTCGACGACGGCATTGTACCCGGGAAAATTGAGGATGGAGTCCAAGGTTCCGGGACCCTGGAATTGCGAAGCAAGAGGAATGTCGTCTCCGAAGACTTCGCCGATGCAGAAAACGCCACCCTTGGCGCAGAAGTCGCCCCAGAAGTCGTTGTTCACGTGTTTGGCAGCTGGAAAACTGTTGAGGCTGACGGGGGACAAATAGGGGAACAGGGTGCGTACCGTCAATACGAAGGCCATCAATCGAGTATTCCTTAACGAGATTCTCAATCCAGTCCCCGTATCGGGCTTGTACTTCCGGGTCCCGCGTATCCAAATCTGGGAGCGCGACCTTTTCGTCGCCTAACCAGCAGTCCATCTCACTCGTCCTATTCCCCCAAGCGATGGGACAATAGGGGTGGTACTTGGACTGCGGGGCGAGGGTTAACATGGGAGCAAGGGGGCAGCGGCCATGAATCGCGAACCTTGTCTTTGAACATGAACTTGGAATAATCTGGGTCAGTGGAAGTAGCCGCCACGTTGTTCACAACAATGTCAACCATGAGGTACCTTGTACACGTCAGTTGTTCGGCCTCAAGGACTGCCGGGACGAGGGGGCTTACATGTTTCTACGGTGGAGCTCAGTGGAGAGAGCTTTGAGGTCGTCGGCGGTACCAAAATGGGAGTTTATTTGGGACGCGTCCTGGATCCAATAACCTGTCGGGTGTGGAGGTCTGCATGGAGCCTTTACGAGTGGGATGGTGGCATACCATGGTACGGGTCACCGTAGGGAGTTCGAGG
>Ga0307509_10006034_pt1 | contig 16520 bp, 16 predicted proteins | sample 10_EM_MG_FD_202245 | JGI IMG/M metagenome (GOLD analysis project Ga0307509, IMG submission 202245) | Populus trichocarpa ectomycorrhiza microbial communities from riparian zone in the Pacific Northwest, United States - 10_EM | ecosystem: Host-associated > Plants > Roots > Unclassified | place... | reverse complement strand
AGGCGTCGAATCGATTTCGTTAGGAAGTGGGGGTACAAACCCACAGTATTCATGTAAAATGCTGGTGGCTTCGAACTGGTGTACATCGGACACGAGCTCCCAAGTAGGACCAGAGGTCGGTGGCCGTTGGTCCGGTGATAACAGGTATGCGTCATTAGACATGTCGAACTCTGTAAATGGAGCAAACGGGAGTATAGGTTCCATGTCTTCGTCCTCATGCCTTTCGGCCTCGAGTTCATCGAGCTGTTTCTCCCCCATTTCACGCACGCAGTCCCATTCATTTAGGACCGAGTTGTATACTTTTTGGCATCGTCCATAGTCTTCCAGAAGCTCTGCTCGCATCCGCGCGGGGACAGAAACGCGTCGGTAACTCCCATCAAGTCCCATCTCCCACTCAAACACTAGAGCGCCAGCGGTTGGGGGCTCCCGTTCTCTAGCGAGGCGCACTTCCCTCTGACGTTCAGTTTCACGATCCTTCATGCGTTCACAGCGAAGAAGACGGTCTTCCAGAAAAGGGATCCAAGGTTGATCGTGTTGGACAAGAGTTTGGTGTAGAAATGTCGCTGCATCCTGGAGCTGGTGGGATAAAGGGATAAGACGTTCGTCGATAGAAAAACCGCAATTTGAGTTCCAGCGATACCAGACTGGAACTCCAAATGCGATGAACCAATCCACTGAAAATTGATGGGGAGGATGGGACGGCGAGATATCAAGGAATACCCCTGCGCGAGGGACTGAAGGATCAAAAACCGCCGTGGTATTCATGATCGCTGACAGGTACCACTGAGGCCAATCCCAATTGGCAAGGAGGCGGAACCACCCTGGGACGTCTGCAAGCGAATCAAAAGCCATTGCGATAGGTTCCCGATCGAAAGAGATATTGACGGCGATTGCATAGGAGAATTTGCAGAACCAATAAAAGAACCATTTGCGAGTTTTATCAATGAGGCTACGGAGACTCTCTGCGCTCCTGTGAGAACCTCCGCATACCAACGCGGAATTGATGAGGTCTGGGAAAGGCGGGACATATGCCCTTCGTAAGAGAATGGCGACGGCGTGCTTGAGTTCGAACTGGACGCGGTTCCAAGATAGAATTTTGCCGGGATCCAAGGAAAACCCGAACTTAGTGTTATAATCCAGTCCCCGGGTCTCGAAAATTTCCTGAAAATCGCCGAAAAAGGTGTGATCCAATGGCATAAAGGCGAGATGGACGGTTTCCAAAGTCCACCATAACGGCTGACACAGAGATGTTATGTCGGAAGAAGCTGGAGTAATCGAGAGACGATTAGGGGGTAGCGTCACGGTGCGTGAGCAATTAGGTGAATAGAACATCTCTCCATTAAGCAGAAGGGCGCGTCCGTTGGATTTGTCAATGGCTTCACGTCCAACGGGAGAGGTGGAATTGTAAAAACGACGAAGTGGGTCGGCTGCGAATGGGCGCTGCATTTCGACGTCCGTCGTCTTCAGGATCCCTCAATCTGACCGTTTAGGGACACCCACCACGGACAGACCAAGCTAACAAGAACGACTGGTTGACAGTAGAGATACGAACGAATCGATCACCGTTTTCCCAGGCTCGTTAAACTTCGGCCGATTCCGGCGCCCCGGGTTCGTAGGAATCGATGTGAGAACTCACGTCTATCGTGGTTGATTTCTTTAATTAGATACATATTGTAACAATTGTAAGAAGGAAGTAGATAGTCTTGTGCTCACGGTATTAGTTAGCAGGAGTGCATTATGATACGAAACGTTATGCACTTAAAATGAGAATGGTTACGGTTGCAAGGATCTTGGGATTCATACTTTCCTTGGTCAATGAAAGAATGGTTGTCTGGCCAGTTCCGTTGTAGCACCCTGTACCAATCAATATCACCATTCGTAGCTACCGACTATTTTGGTAGTTACCTAAGTTGCTAATTGTTTCACATTGACATCTTTGTCCAACATGTCTTACAGTGAACCTGATAACACCCATCTTCGCTCATAATGGATACAAAAGAAGTGAGTTTTATTCAACCGCTCAGCATGAACTCACCTGGCTATCTAGACCGGCAACTCAGAATCCAGCGCCTCTCCGAGGATTGATGCCCACAAAACGACCGAGAGTGCTTCCTCGGAAGCTGAGAGCCGCCCAAAACAGTGTGAGCCTGATTTACGTTCTAATCTGGTACCGTTAATTCATACAGCCATAGTAGCCACGGATGACTCTCTCGAGAGTCGTCGCTCTAAACTCGTTGTCCGTTGGCACGGTGGAGAGGTTCCACTCGACAGGCCGCCGAGTTGTTGGGAGGCGAGGGGTGTGGATGTGTTCTACCCACCTCACACGTTTGTACCGGGGGATTAAATTTCAATGCCGCCAAGTCTGAACATGTAACTATTTTTTGGGTATTACCCGGCAGTGAATGTAACCCGTATTAAGTATTTTGACCGCCGCAGGAACTTAATTGAACACAATAGTAGGGAAAATGAGAGCAGCTACATGACATGAACTACGAATTCACACTGGTCGCCCGGCCTTGACATACGCGACGACGGCGACGACGAGTGGGTTTGCTCTACAAGAAACATGGCACATCAAAACATCGAATTGTGGACGAAGTGGTTACCCCTTATATGCCAAAATTCTGGCAGTCATGGCGCGGAATTGTTCATCGGTGGGGATGGGTCCGGTGCGATGCACAGGCGACACCCTAGGATTTTGTTCGGCGCATATGTTGCACATCTCACGCAGGATAGCCATAATATCCCGCTCTTGTAGTTTGGACATGGCTTTGATGTGCTCAATGTAATGCCGTCCTGTATTCTTGAATGGTATCAACCAGAGGTGGAGTACTGATGGCCTCGGATTTATGAGGAATTGCGAGAAGGGATCATAAACGCTGATGATACCCATGGCGCGCCATTGGACGATTTCATGCTCGATGTCGGCGCGTGAGCGTGTGGGTCCTGCCTGATCCTCGACGGTGCCTCCCTGATCCTCTGCCCGATCCTCGACGGTGCCTCCCTGATCCTCTGCCTGATCCTCGACGGTGCCTCCTTGATCCTCTGCCTGATCCTCGACGGGGCGACCGCGTTCAAGTCGCTTTGGGGTACGATTGGATTGGACTCGCCCCGCGAAAGCGAGCAAAACCCGGACCTTCTTATCCCGCTCATCGTTGAAAAGATGTGGGAATTGGCGGATGATCTGTGAGTGTTCATTAATGTCGAACTCTTCACTCTCGTATAGAAAGTCGAAGGCGTACCGAGTCCTTGATGGCATTTTGTATCACAGGCTGCCGGGTTAGAGTTGTCCCAAATTCTAAGTGCTGTTCGACAAGGTCATGGACTGCGAGCTGCAAAGGGTTAGATCCAGGAAACAGAAACGGTTCGATTACTTACGCGGAATCGTTTGTAAACTTTCTTGTGCTCCACCGAATTTGTCCAGCCCATTACCGTCTTGAGTTTTTCCTGGTGGGTTTCTCTCCGCGAGCGAGACATGGATAGGATGATGAAGGTCGGGAACAAGGTGGTGGATATAATCAGGAGCTCAAAGGCGATTGCATGCTCTGCTGTCGATTAAGCTCAACTCACTGCTCGGCTCCCTCCAATGCTCTTCAACTTGAATACCGACAGTCAAAAATGCGCCGAAATATTAGGGATGTAACTGAACATTCTATCGGACTGTCCCTGAGCACGATACACTTGTGTGATTCAATGGTATAATCGAAAACTGACCAGCGTTGGATCAGGGGATCCTGTCAGATAAGATTAGATTGTCACGTGCACCATCCACAAATAATCTTGGACGAATGATGAGACATAAATTCGAAATTATAGCCCTAGTGTTTGTTAAAATACCTCTTAGCCATGTCCTTGCAAATCTTTGGAGCCCGATAAGCAGAATTGCTTGACTTATTCGTGCTGCAAATTTTAGCCCACCTGATTTGACAGTGGCTGAGATGGTTAGATAACCAATCGTCTAATAAATTGGGAACCAGCCCGCATTTTCCATGATAAAGTACATATTCATGAATCTGGCGACATCAGCTAGAGAATATAGGAGCTATATTTCGCAATTTCTTTCGCATCCATGAGGATTTGCTGAATTTTTCCATTTGTGGACGCAGATCTGCTGTCTCCAACGTGAACTAGAAGCGCAGTTCACCAGAATCTTTGTTGTCGAAGTATTTTTATCCAAAATCAAACCACTTAACGATGTGCTGTTCGAAATAAATGATGAGCGGTTGAGAAATGTTCAGTTGAGATTCCCTCCCCAAAAAACAAATAATAATAAAATAAGAATGATTGAACTCACAATCCGAAGGATGGATTGCTGTGAACGGAGTGCACTAGAATCGACTAGGGCTGCGCTGGCTGCCGTTGGATTACAGTTCACATTGGTTGTTTGCAATGCTAAACGGGACGGGATGGGTAAAAAACGACCGCGAACGCCGCTTGCCTGGCTATCCAAAATAATGACATGTGGAATTAGTTGAGTTCCACTACCGACGGTTTTGAAGTTGCTTGATGATTGTTGTCTGTGCATGGACAAAGCATTGTACGAGTTACGTTTTTGGGGGGTAGGTACTGTATCTTTAACTCTTTAAATTACTACATATATATATATATATATTAGAACCTCTCGTAATGAGTCTATCGAGGCCGCGGAGAAGTTAGGCACCTCGACGTTCTCTTCCTATTGACAAACAACAAACCGGCGGCGTTATGAACTTGAAGAAAGTAAAGATGGCTGGAATACGTGACGACGCAAGATTTAGAATTGGGGGCAAAAGGACGTCGGTAGACGCGCCAGACGCTTTCACGCTGTCAAAAAGTGAATGGCGACATAATACCCTCCCGATTTCGTGTCTCATAATTTCATTCTGGCTTCATAACTGCAATTGTGGCAGAATTAAAAAAATTGATGTCGGTGAATTAGACTTCCGTCATACCTCTCAGATGCTCAGAATTTTGTTCTATCCGAAATTGGGAGCAGTGAAATGATGTTCGAATTAGAAGGCCTCTACATAAACAACTGTGTTGGTATCTAATATCGATCAAGCACAGAGACGAAGAGAAGTATGTGGCAGCGGGTGGAGCCTCGCGGCCTTATGACAGGTTTGCCGCCAGTCAGAAAGAAAACAGCCCTGCCATTCTTGCTTGTGTTGTCACCATCCTCCTTGACACCGCCTACGCCACCCTCCTCCATCGTTGCTGCGGTGTCGACCTCTGTTGCGGTGCTGACATGAGTGTCGTCATCGCGGTCACTGTGATGCTCATGAGTGCGGTGGTTGTCGTTGTGCTCATTCTCTGCGAGGTGGTTGTGGTCGTCCCGTGTTGTCGTGTCGTTAGCCACTGCGTTCACGCTCATCGAGCCACCCTGGATTGGCTGAATAGAGCATTTGCAGGGGTGGGGTTAAGTACGTGGCGGGAGGCACTGTCATTCGTGGGTGGTTAGTAGCCAAGTGAGCTGGAAGGCACGGGTACGCACATATTCTTCCGCTAGACGTCGCGTTTCTGGTTGTTGCTCCCATCTGGTCATCATGCGGTGGCAGCATTATCGAGTGTCGCCATAGCGGAGTTGATCTACCTGCCGTCGGTCGTCTGTGAGCGCTCGTGAGTAGGTAAGCTGGCGAGTACACACCTGCCCACCCATTTCCCCTCGTCCTGTTACCTGCGCAACCTTCTTCGCAGCGCCATCAGATTCGAATCACCGTCGTGATAACCGGATGCCAGGACAAGCTCAAATTCGAACCTGCTGTAGTTCACGTCGATGTTGTGGGAGCGACTAGGAGGCAGCCATCGTGCCCTGTGGAGAGCCAAGGCGGTACATGTACAATAATGTAATCAAAGTCTGTCAAACCAATGCCAAAGAGTGAGCAAATATAAGGAGGACGAGAGGACTCACAGGGTAGGGTGCGGAAGGTCCGGGTGAGGGATTGATTGACAACACCTCTAAAAGCGAGTTAAGAAACGGGTGGGCGAAATACCTTGGGTGCCCATGGGATGCGAGGGTAAGATAAGAAAGGAGTGAAGGGTTCATATTTGCAACTACCTCAAACAGCTCGTTTTATCCAACAGACAACCGCCGTAGCTAAAGGAAATTCGAAGGCAATGACTGCTACAACTTACCCGTTCCCCCAGAAACTTTCAATTTATTTTTACCGTCGTTAAATAGCTACTGTTTTAAATGATATCCAGATTTCTCTACAAAATTGTTGTTCGGTTCAGGGCAAAAATAGAAACTACTACGAAGAGATCAGTAGTAGCTGGGAAGAAATATATACTATTAACGGCGACATATGCTGATAGATGCAAAATTCTGTTCAAGGTAAAATTCTGAAAGGATGTGATACACATAAAATACTGACAAGAATCTGACGAGTTCAGATTTGTGAGGAAAAAATGGAGAGGAAATATTTCTGACAGGTAAATTCGCCACACCTGTCAGACGAGTCAGACATATCAGACCTTCCACATGCAAGGTGTTTTCCTGATAAGTTGCGTGCAAGGCTGCTGTATTCATTGGCAATGGGGTAAGTTCTCCGTCTGCTTTTGGGTGTTTTGATGGGCTGATTGTTTATCAGCGGTCGTCCTTAACGAGCAACATTGTTCATCGGCGACTCATTGGGTAGTCGTGTTCAACGGTAGTATGCCTCTGACGTGGTGGGAAAATGCCTGTTAGATCTGGCCGTATACCCGTCGTTTACAGGTATAGTTCGCAGCCCTAGAGTGATACCGATTTTGATTGTGCTCATGTCCAAAACAGGATGTTTGGCTGTACCATGTTTGGCATCAGCCTTGATGTCCGTGTTATGTTATCTCTTCTCTCTAGTTTTTCGATGCTCTTGTAGCTCGTGCGGTGGGTGTCCCTAAGCACGACGACTGAGCTCTATCTCAATGCGGTGGGTGTCCCTAAGCATGAGTACTGAGCTCTATCCCAATGAACATCTCTGTTTGTCGAGGGTTCTTCGAAACTTTGCTCGTATGTCTGAGATATGAAACACAAATGACGTTCACGCCTCCCGGGGTATAGACACACGTCATACAGTATTCCAATCCACAACTACCTTCATGCCTTTCCGCGAAGAACTCGTGGATGTACTTGGGAGGACTGCCTCGGATGCCTACCCGCTTTTCAGAGCATATGAGCACCCCCTTGCTTCGCAAACGGCGGGGCGCGTGTTTGTGCTGTTCATGGATACGACGGAATCCGCGATGGCGAAGCTATATGAATGGGAGAAATCTCTGACCATCCCCTATTTCGAAGAGGCGGATCTCATAGCGGATGGTGAGTCGCTCGTATCTTAAGATCGACCTGGTGTTCATGGACGACCCTCCAAGGTTGGTTCCGATTGGGACCTTCGGACCAACTTTTTGTGGCGTGTCTCAGAATAAACAAGTACGCGAGGAGGCCAGAGCTCGACATGCCTAAAAGCTGGTTTAGCGGCAGGTAAAGTCAAATCGGACTGTTCTATATTTATTGTATTGCTCAACGCGAAGTAGGGAGAACCTTACTGAGGACCAAATTAAGGCCATGGATGAAGCCCAAGAAGAAGCTCTTGGCCCACGAGCCGAGCGTACGTTGGGAAAGGCATCATGGGATCCCCAGACGTCCAGTCTGGTGGGCGGGGCAGCCATCGAACGTTCCGCTAGGAACCTTGACTCCGCTCGTGCTCACACTATCGGTCCCACACGAGAGACGCCGAGGAACGTGATTGCGCCCCCGGCGTCGGGAAAGCTGAAGAACATCGGTGCTGAATGGGACGATAACCTACGGTTAAGGGCGAAGGTGATAAAAGTGAGTGTTGATTCTGGCGCCCCGCGTCCCAGAGAATCTCATCATGTACAGGCTGGGTCTTCGATCGCACATACATCCTTGAAGACTGGACCTCCGCGAACTGTCGAGAACTTGGAGATGTATTCCGAAGTCCACAACCATTTGCGTCTAGGATCTAACGGCTCCACGTCGTTCACGACCATGCAGTTGAATATGTGTGGAGCGCAGGGATGGGGTAAGCTCCTGTCGCATTCAGAGTCTATGCCGTTGACCGATCCTAATATAGTATGCTCGATGAAAGACATGGGGCGAGTAGGTGGAGACCACTTCGATTCCCATGATTGCAAAGGACTCTACACCAACACTATTTCATGGCCAGACATGCCGGATGACTATGAGCCTGGCCTTTTCTTCCTCTTGTTCGCTAAGATCTATATGCGGATGGAGAAGCATCTGGCGGTGAACTTCAGCGGCCTCCACAAACATGGAGGATCCGCCCCTACCGCGCCAGACGGGACTCCTCTCAAAGGATGGGAGACACGATTCGTACTTGTGAGCTACCCCCAAAATCTCATGTACAATGGATCGGTTCGCTTTCCGCTGTTCGCGAACCCGAACAACCAAGATGCTGTGTATGTTACGCCAGAAATGAACTACCCAGAGTGAGTATATCGTGCAGTTATTCACTAATTCGTGCTCATACTTCTATTAGATCCCACAAAGATGCGTTTGGGAAGATCAAGTACTCGAACTATGGGAGGGATGCATTGCCCATGACCTCGCCAGAAGCTTTCGTCAATTTTTATACGAGGGCGATGTCGAACATGGTCAACTACGGGGTGTTACAAGCAGACGATAGACTTAAACTCCAGTTCAACGTCGACCTATTTATGAAGTGCTTCAGCTATATCGATGACAGCGGCGAGAGGATGACAGCGGCTCCTTGGATTTTCGCCCCTGGTTGGCGTCCCAAGGGCGCTTCCAGAGCACTTGGACAACGAGGAGAACCAGCCGAAGAACTGGAAAGCACAGCAGAGTTTCGTGGAGAGGCGATGAAACGACTTCGTGACCATGAACTTTACACAGCCCAGTTCATCCCTCACTGCGTGGTCAACGACGACAAAGTGGAAGCTCTGACGGATGATGATATGAAATCTTTAATCGCTCGCCCCCAAAGATCCTATGCCAAATTTTCAATCGATGCACGGATAGATGCCGGTATGGCCGTCACGATGTCTTTACCGTCCAGGGTGAAACAAAAGGCGAAAGCTAAAAAGACTGTTGAGGAGGACGAGGATGAAGATGATGAGGAGGTGGAAGAGCGTGAAGATAGAGGGCCCCTTTCCAGTCAGTTCCACGAACTAGTCAACACCGCAGAGAACGCGGCGTCGGTGAGGGCTAAGGAATCAAAAGATGGAGAGAAGGAGAAGAGGAAGAATGCGAGAAAGTTGTTGAAGGAACAAAAGAAGGCGGAACAAGCGTTGAAGGAACAGGAGAAGACAGAAAAAGACCGGAAGAAGGCCATCCGAGACGGAAAGAGGAAAGCGACTGCAGAATGTGACGAATCCAATAAGCGTAAAAAACGCAAGAATGAAATAGAGTCGGAAGACGGTAAGCACGCACTGCCCACTCGCTACCCACTATCATCTTAAGGAGGCCTCAGATATGCGAATGAGCCCAGAAAGCGAGGAAGGTGTGATAAGCGCCTCCCAGACCTCGCAATCACCTTCGATTACACCACCACTCTGTTCCCCAAAGGTGACGACGATAGTGATTCCAGATGACCCACGGAAAGGTAGCTAGCTGTTCCTCGTACAAACAGATGTAGAACATGTACTGATCAATACTAGCGTTCCCTGTCTTGCGACATCTCAGCTTTGACCAAATTCTGCGGGAATTAAGATGTCTAGAGGAAGATATCCCTCGTTTCGATATGATGGACAAAACGAAACGGCATCCTGATGCAGAACACTGCATGAAATTGGCTGATAATGCCGTTGCGTCGTTCTCCCAAAAGGGTTCCTGCACTCTCGGCCAGTTGGGTCAGGCGGCAGCAACCGCCTTGGCTAAGGATAAAATGGACATCCTCCAAGCCAATGAGACAATATCCGCAAAGGTTATTCGCATCGCAATCCTCAAGATCTGTCTGGCGCTCGGGGCCTGCTTGGACAACTATCTGAGTCCAGCCTGTGACAGGCTATTCGATTCGGCAGTGCACAACGTTGCGAAGGATGAATTGTGGCTCTTTCACCTTTGCAGAAGTGTGAGGCAGTTCGTGGATAACCGCATTCCGGAAAAGAACTTCAAGACGAGCGATTTTAATGTTTCGGGTTCTTTTCTCCAACCCTCTTGCGTGGTGAAACGCCAACATCCATTCGACCAGAGTGATAAAAGGAAGCGCCATGTAGCGAAGGAGGTAGTTCTTGAAGTCCTCTGCAACTGGGCGGCGCTCAGAGTCGAACGGTGGCGCCTCTGGGTGCTCTCTGCAATTGTTTGTCACTTGGGTCCGGGAGCGCTATCCCTCGACGGAACTTGGACCATATTCAGGACATCCACCGACCGCCAATTGTGGAGGGGATACGCCCCCAAGCATCAGGTCGAACCTTGGGGTCTCGAAGCATTTGAAACTGCATTGGAGACGATGAGAAGGGGTGAAGAATGGGCACTGTGTCTCCCCCTCGTGAATCACATCCATGCCCTCTTATTAGGAGATGAAAACGCCTCGCTGCCTGAAGAGATCCCGAATAAACAGAATATCGAAGAGCTATTCGTCTATTACATCCGACAATCACTCGCCGTGCTAGAGAACACCGTCCAGGAGGCTAACGCCACTGATGTTCAACGTGATATGATTCGCGACCCGGACAGGAGACTTCCGTTTCGTGAGTGCATCCCATCGCTCATGCGTATGCGAGGCCCCGGAGGTCCATACCATGAAGACATGCCCAAGACAACAGCAGGGCTATTTAGCTGTATCGTGTGGAGGGCTGTTACGTTGCGAACCGACTTTGCTGATGTGGAGAGGATGGTATTCAAAGACCTCAAAGACTGGGAGGTGTACATTGAAGGCATTGGACCGAAATCCTATATTTCCAATGCGTCTGCATTTGGCTCTGCCTCGCAAAGGAGCCCAGACAAGGTGGCCGGCTATTGGCCTGCAGCCTGCGCACTTAATTGGGAAGCCCGTCTCCGAGATCACCCCCACCAAAGTTTCATGGATGTTTTCGACCTCCTTCATCCTATCGACTCGAGCAAGGCCAGGCCATTCAATCAACTCGGCCCGCTTGGGGCCATGCATGTGACGTCTGACTTGGCTCACTGCGGGATCGTCCCTATGGCCAGCAATTCTGACATAGGAAAGTGCATGCACCTGATCGGTTCTGGATCGGCCAAGGGCGCGTCGATAATACTGGAAAACGGGGAAGATAAGAAGCTGAGTGCGAAATTGTGTTCTAAAGGGGCGAAGAGGGCTTACACCATCCTCAACAACGCGCTGAGGGAGGACGAAAGGAGGCTTATCGGACTGGATGATGCATCCATGATTGAACATGCATTGTGCAAATTTTCAGGTGTTTGGAAAAAACTCGTGTAGATTCTGCCACCCGCCGTCCACTGGAATCTAATTTAGCTTTCTACAATCTATTTAATGAATGTAACTTTATTTCCGCCGCATCGATATACGATCCTTGGCCCCCTGTGTTTTCCCTTACTCGTTTACGCATATCCATGGTCACTGCTGGTTCGTTTCGGAATGGTGGCGTCAATGGCCCATGTCTTGAAGCTTGATATGACACTTGGGTGCGCAAAGCAATGTTGGACCACTTCGGGTAATGCCTGGAACGCATTGAGAAGGTTGCAGGTCGCATCGACTGGAAGTCCAAGGCCCATGATGATCGAATGAGGAATTAAAACCGGGGAATCAGAGCCGAAAACTGTCGTTGGGATGAAGTCTGGCTGCATGTAGATGTCGAGTACAGTGTCCGCCGCGGTTAAGCTACTCCCAATGCCGTCGTTATGATGGTTACTTTCGATAGCCATACCGAGCTGAGCGCTGCCAATGTCCTGCTCCTGATTCTGGTACCTGAGATGATACAACGCCTCGACCGCCATCTGTTCTGTCGGCGCCGAATTCAGCCACTCGCCATTCCCATGAGTGATTTGTTCCACAAGTGAACCTTCTTCAGCACCGTTAGACGCTCCACCTTCGAATAGATGGTGAAAGATGATCTGTCCAGGAGGGTGTGCCGGAAACACAAATTCGACCGACGGCGTGATGGCGACCCTCTCACCAGGTGCTAATATGTTTGTACAACATAGCGTTTCATACCAGATAGCGTCCCTTTGGAAAAATTCCGAGGTTAGATTCGCAAATTTCTCAACGTGTGCAACAGTGACTTTGGGGGTCACGAGGCAGAGGGATTCGGTGATAGTGGGATTCAATGGCCTTATGACTTCGGCAACCCAGCGATCCATCATGTCCCTGGCTCGGTTTGGCTCAAGATACGATATAAGCTGCAAATCCAAAGTGAGTACAGATCTTTCCGTCTTCTATTAATATTTGCTCAACTAGGTTTTCCCATGTAGCCAGATGGAATCCATTGCCAATGTGGCCTTGAACTTTTTGTCTGAGGACGCCAACTGGTCGATAAGTGTCGTCCTGAGGATACTCGGCATTGCGCTTTGGCGACCATAAAGTGGCCACCACGGCAGGGCCCAATGACAACGCCACCATCTGACAAGGAGAATAAGAATCGGTGGAACTCGTAATCGAGACAAAATGTGCGTACCACCCTGAGCACCCTGCGGCAAAGGAAGAGGTACTCGTTGAGTTCTTTGGGTGGTTTTGTGCCGCCAAAGGAGTGTGGGATAAGCGGCTGGATAAAATCAGTCTTTATCGAAACAGGAGGAGTACCCATGACGAACTATAGAGGAGATGTGGAAACGGCACGCCACTTTATCCAGCATGTCGTTGAAGACAGTCGGCGATAAGGATATTGGGCGGGAGTACTGGAAATCATTCTCGCCGAGCGACCGACCAAGTTCCTGTTCTATAAGCTGGTAAAGTTCCACAGCTGCATCGATGAGGTTGGCACAGATCTTAGACGATGATCAGCTGTGTATGATGGAGGACCCTGCACATGACTTACCGGGCCCAAGTCGCTTCTTTGGAGGGTATATAGAAACAATATGAGATTCAGACCGTCCCTGGAAACTCGCCACTGCTGAAACCTCTCCTCGCATATCTTACTTGCTGTCGCCGCTGTTACTATCTTATCACAACTGGTGATGCGCTTGATGAGATCTTGGGTCGTCTGATCACGTGTTGATGCATCAATCCCGGCTGCCTGTTTCGAGATCGAGGCGAATGACACATGAAGGGGCCAGTAGTATTTGAGGTTATGAGAATATTGGGTGAACGCCGCATTAATCGAATGAAGTAGCTGGTCTACGAGGAGGGTGCTCTCCTGGTCGAGTTGAATATTCGATCGGGACATGACGAGATCAATGACATGCGGGTATTTCCACAGCACTGGGTAGATGTTCAGAGACTTGCGTAAAACAGGATGGTAGCGCTCACCAGGGTGGACAATGTTGGTCAACCAGAATGCGTCATGAAGCCGAACACCGGATTGCGTGCAGAGGTCCTTGAGAGCTTTGATGCGGTGTTGTCCATCAAGAAGAGTGACTCGGCATCGATAATCCCTCAGTATAAAAAATGACGCTCTGTCCACCGGCGGTTGAGGGAATAACTCTGGGTTGTAGGGGATCCCTATCGCGGGGTGGGTGAGCATATGCTGCGCGGGGTCGTTCCCAAAAGACTTCCGGATGTTGTCCGCATGAGATTGATTGAGCGCTCGCTGCTTCGGGTGGCTTTCGAGTTGAGAGAGAGGCACGATCAGTTTCATGCAAAGTCCTTCTGTGATGAGGCGATCAAACAAGACGTCATCACCTTTCCTCAACTGGAGAAGGGATTGTATGTCGCTGGAGAGTGGAACTTGTGTCAAATTGTTACCAACGCCATCAGCGTAAGGGAGCGGGTTGAAAGCGGAGAGTGTCTTCGCAAAATACTCGTTGGAAATCATCGTCACGGTTGCGAGATCATTCCGATGTTCTGGCTTTTTATTATATCCCGAATTTTTAATTCACCGTGCCTGGTCTTAATACTCGCCCCAAAAATATGGTATGGTACGCCACACAAATTGTCTGCAAATTCAAAAGCCGCACCGTCCGAGTCTACACATTTCTGAATGGGGATCAAAACTTTTATTTCAAATTTTCGCACGACCATCCCAGATCGGTTATCTACTTTGCACGTGTAATCATCAATTTCCCATCACTGGTCTTGAATTTCCTAATGACCAAAGGGCTGGGGCTGGGGGCCACTGTGGCGGTTACTTGTGGATTGGAAACAAGTTCAGCAGCTGTTGCCCACTCTTCTGGGGTCCACTCGCCATCAAATGCGGGACTATCCTCACGTGTGAGAGGGCTGCGTACTGGCTGATTCGGAAACGTGGAGGGAAGAGGGGTCTCGTCGTCAGTGGACACCGGCAAGAGTCCGATCCTACGACTGCTGGGTGCACCTTGAGGGCTCAAATTCTGCACCCGACCTTCCGGAGTAGTTTCTATGCAGTATCAGATTGTGGCGACCGCGGATCAGTAGAATTCAACAAACCTGATCCAGTGGATGGAAATTTGTTCCTCTTGAGACTTGCTGGCTCCTCGTCGGACAGAGGGTTCCGTACCTTCCTCTTGAGGCTTTGGGAAGGCTCAAATTGGGAGGAGTGCACCAATGTCTCATCAGATACCTTCTCCCCTTCGCTCTCCATTTCAATATCTTCAACGGGCTCTGCTCGCATAAGGTGGTGAACAAAATCGTTCTGTAAATCGTACGTACCCTGTGATCGGGTGGCTTCCTCTATGGAATCTTCTGAAGATCATCAGATTATGCTGACCCGCGTTCATTAGAATCTCGCTTACCAGGTTGTGGCTCTTCAGAGTCAGGGACTAGTACTTTAGCCTTTTTTTGGTGGCGTGTCGATCTCCTCGGCGGTTCAATCGGCCGAGATTGTTCTGTCGCCAAGTTTGGTAAACAAATGTATGGAGAGGTCAATGGCCGCATACCCGATTCATGTTCAGAATCTGGATGGAAAGATTCACCTGTAGGTTTGAATGAATACGAGTCAAATACGCTGTAAAAATTGCGACTCACGTTCCCAGTCAGAACCGTCTGCATCTCAATGACGATGTCAGATTGGCTTGACATCCGCAGGGAATAACGCTCACCATTTTCTCCCATCGCGATCAGTGTGTCGTCCTCCAACAAGTCGCGAGCTGAAACAAATTCGGCTGACAACAGGCCGCCTCCACGACGTGCCTTCTTTTTCTTATCTTGTGCCATCACCTTATTCCGGAGTTTGAGAGATCCCTCCCCAAAAATATCGGTGTTGTTGATAGTGTCCACATCCATGGATTCATAGTATGCCCTTGTGTCGGTCTCCGTGGCCTTTTGGAAATCGGTTGGGATTTCGAGAGTCTCAAGCATATCGTCCCGACTTCTATTCTGAACGATGGCCATTCTATCCCTGGAAGGGTCAGTGTACATGCTCTGTGCACACATTGAAGCGATTGCCAACTCCTGAGCGTGATCGTTAAATCCAAATAAAGTATATGGGGCAGAGTGCTCACTTTGAATAGGTTCTCTGCGGCGTTGTACACGTTTTCAGCAATATGATTCCCCTTCTCGTCCTCTATTGGGATGGCCCCCATCTCTGTTCTGCGGAGAATACGGACGATGGAGGAGATTCCTTCATTCACCTTCTTGTGCATCTGCTTCCCCATCATCTGGAGCTGTAACTTGCGCGGAAGTGAAATGCTGGTCTGTGAGAGCGGAGGCATCACATCATCCGGTTGATCCACCACCTCATCCCAGAACCCACCCCAACGCCGGAGATGCTCATAAAAAGCATTGTCGATGTCCTCCCTCATGTTCCACACCTCCCTTGATTTGATATATCGCTGGTGGTGATTCACATGGAACCAGAGTGTGTTGAGTGCATAACCAGAAACTGTCTTTGCTACCGTCGCCATCTGAGAACCAGTGCAGGCGGCCCAGCGAAACCCTGTATTGGTGACTATCCTCAGCAACATGGCCCCATGATCAAGGCCCTCCAGCGACGCTTTTTCCATACTCGGTGCGACCGACCTCTTCAGCTTCGTGAGTAAGATCATATCTGGGTCTCCAGAAACAGCGGCAAAACGCCAAGCCTTGAGGAGAGATTGGAGAGCGATATCTTGATGATAGAATAAGCCAACACGAGATGGAGTGGTCGATGCCTTCGCAGAATAGCGCCCAGTGAGCTCTGAACGAGGAGGGTTCTTGGGCGGATTTGCATTGTTGAGGGTGTTCATCTTCACCAGAGCAAATATTCGGTGACGGAATATAATGGAGAGTAGCTAGGAGTAAAGTTAGCACTGGTGGATCGTGAGATAAGGTCACTGGCTCTCACCTTGTTGACCACAAATTTGGGTTCTTTACGAGGCTTTAAATCGATGATAAGCTGCTCCAGCATCGCAGTAGGCTGGTCCTTGAATGAATTGGAAGACCTGCTCTCAAGCAGGACAGCAGGGAACATGGGGTCCACCATCCGGAACACTTCCATGAGTGGAGACGAGAGTCCATGGAGGTAACTGCCCATGTCCAAGAGGAATGCACGGCACAAGAGAGGAGTGGCGGTGGGGAGCTCAAGCCCTATATTGGCAG
>Ga0307509_10006033_pt1 | contig 16522 bp, 15 predicted proteins | sample 10_EM_MG_FD_202245 | JGI IMG/M metagenome (GOLD analysis project Ga0307509, IMG submission 202245) | Populus trichocarpa ectomycorrhiza microbial communities from riparian zone in the Pacific Northwest, United States - 10_EM | ecosystem: Host-associated > Plants > Roots > Unclassified | place... | reverse complement strand
TTTTCCCGTGAGCCCGCCGGCTCCGGTGACAATCCTTGATTGCGTGTCCGTTCGGCCATCCGTCCAGCGATAGGGCGGTTGCTGCGCTCTTCTATGTATTTAAAAGCAAAGCCGTCTTCCGTTCCCTCATCTCCCTCCAAGTATGACTGGCTCCAGCTATTTCTCCGCCCTCGGCGTCCTCTCGAAGGCACTCTACGCGACACTCATCGAGAGTTACTTCGCTCCAAAGTCCAAGTTTGTCGCTGGCGACGTCCCGGATTTGACCGGGAAAGTCATCATCGTCACCGGTGGTAACACTGGTATCGGCAAAGAGACAGCCAAGGTATTTCACGCGGTCCCAGTCGAAGGAGGCTATTGACCTTGGTCGTGTGGATGTGTGCAGGCATTGCTGGCCAAGAACGCCAAAGTGTACATCGCCACCAGGAGCGAAGACAAGGGCAAGGCAGCCATCGAGGACCTCAAGCGGGCGACCGGAAAAGAGGCTATTTGGTTGAAACTGGATCTATCTTCATTGAAGAGTGTCAAGGCGGCGGCTGAAGAATTTCTTGAGTAGGTTTACTGTGACTTCGAACGGGAAATGTCCTGATCCGCGCTTCCACCAGGAAAGAACCGGAACTCCACGTCCTATTTAACAACGCGTGTGTTTTCCTCTCCCTGTACGAGGATCTAGTCGAACTTACCTTCTAATACAGTGGCGTATTTGGGGTCCCAATTGATCAGGTTACCGTTGACGGGTATGACATGACCTGGGGTACCAACACCCTCGGTGAGATTTCCCCCCGTCATTGGGAGGGCGCATGTTCTGAGCGATTTCCGCCACCAGGTCCTTTCTACTTCACAAAACTACTCCTGCCTGCGCTTTTCAAAACTTCCACACCCGAAAACAAGTCTCGAGTGGTCAACGTCAGCTCCGCTGCTAGTGTATCCGCCGTATCGTTCTTTGGTCCTGGCCTTGATTTTGCAACTTTCAAGGACTCTCCGCACAGGCGCAAGCGGGAGAGTGGTCTGTACGGCCAGAGTAAATTTGTGCGCCCCACAACCGCGAGCGTTCGTTAGATTCATCAGGCTAATATTTTTCAACCCACAAGGGGAACGTCGTATTCACTCAGGAATTGGCCCGGCGGCATGGCGATAAAATCGTAACCACCGCACTCCATCCTGGTTAGTCCACGAGAGGTGAATCTAATTGGTACGACCAATTTATTCTCTTTCCCTTTGAATAGGTGTGATCAGCAGTGACCTAGCACGGAATCTGGTTAACCTCGAGAGTAAGCCTTCCAGCTGTTCCCCAGATCCAACGACGCCATTGACCGGTTTGCTAGGCTCGTTCACGAGATCCCTGTTGAACATAGCAATGTATTCGGTCGAACAAGGTGCGCTCACCCAGCTGTGGGCCGGCACATCACCTGAGACTGCGAATCTCAATGGCGAGGTAAGCGCATCCCCTTCGTCTGCCACCTGTGGGGCTCAAGCGCTCATGCCGTGCACCGTAGTATCTCATCCCATGGGCGCGGGTTGGCGTACCTCGTAGCAATGACCCTGAACTCGGGAGGGAGCTTTGGACTTGGTTCGAAGAACAGGTTGCGAACGTTTGATCGTCCTCGATCCGGTGTCTTCTATACCAGGTTGAGTCTGGACTGCATCTTCTTATTTCTGCTCCGACAAACGGATTCGACAAGGGGAATGGGCGCCCTGGAAGAGGAACTACTGTATCAGATTGAAATAATATACAATCGTCCCCTCGTCGGGTTCTGCATCTGTCTCCCATCCCCCATGTTCTCTTCCACCTCGACATCCATCCCCCCGGTTAGTCCCCAATCAAATACCTAGGGAGGCCCGAGCTGAAGAAACCTAGCGCGCTCAAATCTTGGTGGTCGGAGGTGGACCAGCGGGCAGCTATGCCGCCGCGGCATTAGCTCGCGAGGGCTTCGATGTTGTCCTTCTCGAAACATCAAAGTTCCCCAGGTCGCTCCGCATCCCCTTAGAGTTTACTGGCCCTTACATCCTCTCCGACAGATACCATATCGGGGAAAGCCTCATACCATCCGTGAGGCATTACCTGAAGTTCATCGATGCTGAGGATAAGATCGCGAGTTACGGTTTCGCAGTGAAGGTATGGATGAGACGCACGACGGCGTTACCCCGCCCGCGACTCACTCCATGAAGCCCGGATCTGCGATAAAGCTCAATCAGTACAAGGTAGAAGGGTGTATGTTTCTACGCGCCTCCACGTGTACGCGGTTATAAATTGACTGAAACGCGACCCAGACACGGATTTTGTTGCTCTAGGACACGACAACGCAGCATGGAACGTTGTCCGGTCGGAATTCGACCACCTCCTCCTCAAACACGCCTCTTCGCTTGGAGCCAAGGTTCACGAGAACACGAAAGTTGTTTCCCTCGAGTTCGACGAGAGCAACAAACCCGTTTCTGCCACATACACATGCCGTACATCGCCGGATGCTGAAAACGCTGTGGGCGGGAAGATAACCTTTGAGTACCTCGTGGACGCCACAGGGCGGGCGGGCCTGATGTCGACCAAATACATGAAGAATCGAAACTTTACAGACTCACTCAAGAATATCGCCGTGTGGGGATACTGGACAGGAGCCAGCTCGTACGGGGAAGGCACTACAAGAGCTGGTGCACCGTGGTTCGAAGCTCTCACGGGTACGGACTTCATTTCGAAACCTAGATCAACAGTGCGCTGATTCGTTTTAGACGAATCTGGGTGGGCGTGGTTCATACCTCTGCATACAGGGGTTACTTCCGTTGGGGTTGTTGTCAACAAAGAAATTTACGCTCGGCGGACGAAATCGCAGTCCGACAAGGCTGTGACAAGCGCGCCCCTGGAAAATGTGGTTTGTGAGAAGGCAGAGAACACCCGTGATGGCGTCTTCCAAACCTTGGGGGTGTACCTCGGGTTCTCTCGGCAAGCACCGCAAGCAATACCTTCCAACGTTTCTTCATCCACCCGGCGATATTTGGAAACCTTGGAACTCGCCCCGGGCCTGAAGAAACTCCTCGGAGACGCAAAGCTTGTCAATCACCTGGGAACCACCGACGGTAGTCAGACTTTGGTTCACACCGCCAGCGATTACAGCTACTCGGCGGACGCGTATGCTGGAGATGGGTGGAGGGTCATTGGAGATGCAGGAGGTGGGTAATGCGAGAAACTCGTACCGTCGGTCTACTGATCTGTGGCAATTTAAGCCTTCATCGACCCGTTCTTTTCGTCTGGAATCCATTTGGCGTTTACGGGCGCGTTGTCTGCAGCCGTTTCCATTTCAGCTTCCATCATGGGCGATTGTGATGAGAAGGAGGCCGCGGGTTGGCATACCGAACGTGTGGTGATGTCGTATACAAGGTGCGCGATCTTGGAGATCTCAATCGAGATGAGGCTAATTTTGGCGCAGGTTTCTCGTCGTCGTGTTGAGCGCATACAAACAGATGAAAGCACAGAGAGAGGACGTTCTTTCAGACATCGGCGAAGACAACTTCGAGCGAGCCTTCAGGTTTCTCAGGCCTGGTATGGCCTTCCGCTAATGCGTGCTGCTGTGTTCTGACGAAGCCCGTGGACCCAGTCATACAGGGAGGATCCGATATGGGCCACCGACTCTCCGAGGATGAGGTTCAACAAGCATTAGACTTCTGTGGGAAGCTGTTCGCTCCGACTAGTCCTGACGAACATCGTGCGGCGGAAAGGCTCCTGACTGAGAGACTCGAGGGACAAGCCACAGACAGCCCTGATCCTGAAACCACCAACCTGAGGTTCCTGGACGTACACGCTCCGATAATCGACCCACAGATAATCGACACCGTCGTTCGGGGGCAGTTTGCACCGACGCCAAGACCGGCATCAGACGTAGGGAACGCAGCTCCGGGCTTTCAGTCCAATGCAAGCAATGCTGCGGCGGATTCAGGGTGCAGGGAGTGGGACATGAAGACGATACTCGAGAAAGTGAACGCGAGGAGGGTGATCCATTCCGAGCACGGAAACGGGGTGCATAATTTCGAGGACGAACCGCTCGGTCAATCAGGCGCTGAGAGAGGGTGGGTTGCGAGGTTGGAAAGGGGGCGGTTGGGGTTAGTTCGCGTCGACGCGCCGACGCGTTAGGACAGGCAGATTGTTTTGGGGGTACAGATCAAAGCAAGAAAAATAGATGAAATTTCAGTAATTTCCGGACGGGGGTGAAAGCGGAGTAGTCCAGCATAGTTTCGGATGAGGTCGAGTCCGTCTCTTCCGTGATTGATTACGGTGGGACTGGACGGTCTGGAGGGGATGGCCCGCCGGAGGCAACGGCCTCAACAAAGGAAAAGCCGAACAAACGAGAGCCCGCGTGGAATGAAGACGACCACACGAACAGATGAGAAATGCTGCAAGGGCCACCACATCGCAGCAAGCAGTCAATTGATGGGACGAGGTCCTTTGTTCTCTCCGGTCATCTACTCATCATAACCAGAACGGATTTCCGCGCGATGCGTCTTTTCTTTTGTGGATGGAAGCTCTCTACCCGTCGCCAACCTGCTTGGTCCCAAAATCAGGCCAAAACACGCGATTCGGCAGGGTGAAAGTGGAAGAGAAGCGGCTGCGACGGCTGCATCCGATCGGTCAAACCGCCGTGCTGTTTCCTCGAGGCTTTTAAAACTTCCTTGGTAACTCTAGATGGGGCCAAGTTTGTGACCCTCCTCATTCCCTCACTCTCCGCCCTCAAACACCAGATGGACTCTTTGACGATGGCCCTTCCGTGGTCGACCGCGTTGTTGAGGATGGATGTCTTCGTCGACGAGTTTGCTCCGTTTTTGGAACTTCCGCTCAAGACTTTCCGGACGTTCTCGCCGTTCATCACGATTGCCGGGCTTGGTGTTGTTGTTTGGTGGAGAGGTCGCCGTGACGGAGGAGAAATGCAGCGTTGTGTCGAGGTCACCGTCGAGATGGTGCGCTGTGGGTTCACCACTGGGGGATTTACCTACTGACGTGACCACAGCCCACGCCGTACACGCTGCTCTGTGTTTTCGGATACCTGACGGCGACGCTGCTTGTCCTAGATTTCCGGATCCCATTATTGTTACTTCCGTTCGCGCTCCTCGGTACATGTAATCCCCGCTTGTCGACACAGAGGCCGACGGATGTCGGGGGTGGGCCGGCAACTCCGGGGACCTCGGTGGAAACAGTCGACCGTAAGCTCTTCAAAACCCCTCACACCTCTGGAACCGTATCTCAACCTCAGGTCAGAGTCGTTCCGTAACGTAACCCCTTCAAGTGGTTTCCACTCGAGGAAGTTGTTCCACATTCACGATGATGATGATTGTAAGTCGGCACCGCTGGTGATTTCATTGCAAATTTGACAGGCCTGTGACAGTCAACAGCCCACTTCCACGCGGAGCGAATCCGAATTTGTTACTGACACCCCCTCCGACTGTTTCGCGACGAAGGCACGTCTCTTACTCTCCTCAAACTCTCCCAACCCCTCGCACGGAACGCCCTTCTTTCCGGACGAGGGTAGCCTCTACCCCATCCGACGAGATCCGCCGGACACGTAAGGGCTCGACCAATCGACGGCCTGTTTCTGAGAATTACGACGAAAACCTTGTCCCGAAGAAAGAAGTGTGGGATACCTCCTTCGAACTTCTGCTTTACAACCTTTCCAAGTCAAGATCCAGACAATCCTCGCTGGTTCAGCCTCAACCTAGATTCAATGTTTCTTCACCGATATCTCCTTTGGCCCCTTCGCCTCTCATACACTCTTCATGATACCTATGCTCTTGAATTGATTATGCCCTAATACACGCTTACCTACAATATTCTCCTGTATTCTTTCCTCTTTTCTTCTGGAGCGGCGCGTGACCGGGGGCGGATCATCGAACAAACAAACGAAAACAACGAAGACGCGACTTCGAATGTTCAATCAAAAAGCCACCACTGGACCATCCCGCCGACGACCTTGACGCCTCTCTCTTTATTTCCCTCTTTCCTCGCTCTGGGCGACGGCGTATCATGGTCAACAATGAGAAGCGCAGCACGCGCTCTCAAACGAGCATCGTGGATTACTTCGTACCACTCGACCTATCACCTCTCAAGCAGGCAAGATCAGCCATGCGGAACGCGGACGCCATCTTGGCGACCGACTCCCCGGACGTAGACTCTTCTACTGGTGTTACAAGTGGCAAGAAACGATCAGCCTCGCCTCTTGATATTGACAGGGCGGAGAGCGTCGAAAGGGAATTGAAGAGGTCCAAGATATCTGCAGAAGAGGACAAGGTGCACGCGCCATCGCCCTCGGGCTGGAAGCTTCAGGCGTTCCCCTCGGTATTCCCACCACCCTCTATTTCTGGTTCTACCACCCCGGCGAAGAGTATTGGTTCGTCGCCACGGGCTAGATCGGTCCCACCCTCGATACCTACCACACCCGGCCATGTCCCGTATCTGGATCTATCAAAGTACCGTTCACCGACGAAGAGCGCGCACAGAGTTCGGGTGATGTCCGTACCGCCTTCGTCTCCGTCGATACGAGATGGGGGAGTGGGTGAGGAAGGGGCGGGAGTGGGAAAGGCTGTGGACAGGGACTTGGATAGGACGCCTGTCCCTAGGATGGTGGTTGAGAAAGTGGAGAAGGTTCGAAGGAATTTGGGCCAGCCCCTGCCTGCTTTGGTGATTGCTTCGACCTCGGGCTCGCAGAACGACGATCCATTTAGTCTCGAACCTGATGCCCTGCTGAAGACACCAGTACAAAAGGCGCGGCCGCTACTGGGATCTTTGTCGCCTCTGACACCGCTAGGCTCCCTGGGCATGTCTAGTCAATCACCGCCTTCAACCTTTCTTCTTCTTCCTCCCAATGACGCCGCCATTACGGACCCCATGAACGTTGACCCACCTGCACCCCCACTACAACCTCCATCCCAACCACAACCACGACCAGAGCCTCCATCAGAGCCAAAACCAGATCTGAGAGCTAGCCTAACCAAACGATCCTCGCACCTGATCCCCCCGCAACCGAAACCGTTATCATTCCGATTACCCTCGAGGTCTCCGACGCCTCCTTCCCAACGCGTTTCCCGTTCCAGATCCGTTTCGGTGGACCCGCCAATACCTGCACTCCCATATCCGCTAATTCCCTCGACCTCTAACCCTTCGAATGGTTCTGCGTTACAGCCGGAACCAGAACCAGAATTACCCGTTTCTCCGACAATACCGGATCCACAGCCGCCCGAGAAGCCTGATTCAACCGAAGTGATCCCTTCCACACCTCTGCCCACGGCTGTAGAGATTAAAGTTCCAGCTCCGGTGCTACCCACTGTGTCTGATAGGGTCGAACCTGACGAGAAGGGAAAGGGGAAAACTGAAGACCGAGCTCCAGAACCGTCCAAACTTCCTGTCACAAAGCCGGTAAAGGTTCCAGGGTTCCGTTCCACCATCCCGAGAGCTGGCCCCAGTGGCGTGACACGCACAAGGGCCACGAAGGTCGCCGTACGACCCACACCTATATCAAGGGAGCGAAGGGTCACTCGGTCATCCACCGCAAAGAGCAGGGAGGCCGATGAACTGAAGGAGAAGGAGGAGGGTCCGACGGAACTGATCGCCAAACCTGATGGAAGCCGTGAAGAGAGGGGGAATGTGGAGAAGGAGAAGGAGGGGAAACACGATATGGGCATAGGTATATATATCGTTCGCTTGAGCTTAGCTCTCGAACGCGAAACTGATACTAGGGTTTCCCCCAGCGTCTTCGTCAAACCCGCATACACCGAAACCCCGGAAGTCGATGGGTTTTACCTTGCCCACGGCCAGTTCGCAGGCGAAGTCGAGGCCTTCCTCCCCAACTAAACCCAAGTCAACCGTGTATACATTCCAGACCCCTGGAAAATCCCGTGAACCTGGTACTTCCACCTCCATGATCCCCGTGTCAACCTCGAAGAATAGAGTGAGGAGCAAATCTGTTGGTCCTGCCTCGCGTACCCCTGCCCCAGAACCTTCGACATCGACACAATCCGACGAGTCGTCTCGAACGATAGCCCGGACTACATCAAGCAGCTCTGTCACCTCCGTCGCTTCGTCCACTTCTATGCTCTCTTCGGTATCTAATCAGAGAGTGTCCAAGCCCGCTCGTCCTTTGCCATCCACCGGATACCAACGGCCAGCAAGTTTAGTCAGTTTGTCGAGCGCTTTGGATCGGTTAAACGCGCCTATTCCTTCACGACCGAACACTAGCATGGGTTTCAATGCAACCACGACGTCCAGCACCGCGACGATGGTAATCGATAACACAAGGAGCGATGGGAGTGTTAAAGGCAAGGATAAAGGGAAGGGTATTGCGAGTACTGTGGGTCGGGTTGGAATGGGGAGTGGTTTGAAGAAGACGGGATCTGTAACCCTCGCTTCGGGCTCTTCGACCGCAGCACCCTCATCCATTAAGGGTAAACAACCGGAAACGAGGACCGTGTTCGCCACAAAGTTGTCGTCTAATGGACCGAGTTTACCTGTCCTGAAGTCTGGGACGGCCGGGCTTGCGACAAGACCAAACAAGGTTGGGGCACTTGGTGTGAATTCGAATAATGCGAGGAGAGTATTTGGAGGTGGGATGGGGCCCCCGAAACCGGGGGTTATGGGGGGTAGGGTGTTTGGGAAGGTAAGCCAGAAGAGTTCGTTACCCGTCGTTGAAGGGAGTCCAGTCAAAGGTGGTGGGACTCCAATGGACGTGGATGAGGCTACGGGTTCGGATTCCGACGTGGAAGTGACCGGTGGCCCCATGCTCCCTCCACCTATCCCGTTCAAGGTCTTCCGCGACCCTCAACCGGAAGCTTCGACATCTAAACCCCCAATCACTACCGGGGCTTCTTTACCTTCAACAGGCGACCTCGGCGACATATTCTTCGATCCCATGGATATCGAGTTCGATGCGAAGGTCCACGACGAAGCCTGGAGGAAACACGCGTCGAGACGGGCCTCCTATGTTATGCACAATCTGTCACAGTCCTTGTCTGCTCTCCCCGATTCTCCACCAAAGCGGAGGGAAAGGGGATCCATGGGTCCCCCACCCGTTCCTGGGACGCGAACTGGGTTGAGATCCACGAGTTCAACGGTCCCCTCTTCGTCGAAGGATGCGCAGAGCAAGACGACGCCTGGTGGGTTAGATCAGGGCAAGCGAGAGACGAATCGATCCGGCGGATCTGGGAAGAAGAAGGCACCCGTGCTCAAAATCCTCAAGAGCTGTGTTGTCTTCGTGGATGTGAGGACCGACGAGGGCGACGAGGCAGGAGGTCTCTTTGTGGAGATGTTGAAGGGGCTTGGCGCGAGAGTGAGTCCTGATATAACATCCCACATAACATACACTAAAACGACACCTTTTGACTTGCAGACGCTGGGTAGTGTAGGCCAAACTTGTACGCATATCGTGTTCAAGAATGGTCACACGAACACAGTGAAGCGGTACAGGTAGATCATGCCAGTCTTGTCAGGTTCCTCGGGTGGCTGACGCAAAGTCACAGGGAGTTGGAGTCCAAACCCAAGGTAGTCGGGGTAGCGTGGGTCGTCGAATGTGCAGAGCAACGGTCCAAAGTGGATGAAGAAAATTTTAGTGTCGACCTGGACGTGGTTCACGTGCCACACTTTGGAACCCGGCGCAGGCGATCTATGCTGCCCCAACCTCCGAAGATCCTGCCCGGGGATATTGGTGACCTTGAGAACTCGCCTGGACAAGCTTCAAGCAGTTTCGAGAGCGCCATTGAAAGTGAGACATCTACAGAAGGTGAGGATGATTTCCTGCGTGAGGCGCAGCTCAGCGCCTGATCTAACTTGTTATCTTCCCTCAGTCGATCTAAGCGATCTGCCGCCGCTGGAAAGGGCCCGCCGACGTAGTATGCTTGCGAAACCTCACGGATTTGGCAGTCGAACATGATTCTTACTTACGAACAGCACCTCTTTACCTTGTTTTTTTCTCCCCGCTTACACTCACCGCACGTACTATACAATGGATATTCTGCATTTGGGCATAGGATCGCCATAACTCATCCCTTTTTCCAATGGGCGTCCATGGTCTGTCGACGTATTTGAGAGAAAACAAGAGAACTCTCTTCAAACAACTACGATTTGAAGCATCAGATGAGAATCCCACCAACCTCGTCGTCGATGCTTGGTCGTGAGTCTCTTTTTCTGGGTTTTTGCCAGAGGTGTGCGACCTAACCGAAGATCGCTCCTTTTCCTTGGCTCCTTTGTGTCATTCTACAAGGTTTATCTACGAGCTCATTCACTGCGGAAACGTGGATTGGGTATATGGAGGGGAATACGGCCAACTAAGTACGCTTATCACCGTCGTGGTGAAGGGATGGTGGGCGGTTGGCTTGCGACCACACTTTGTCTTCGATGGCAAGCATGCGTTAGGTTTACGTCGACTTACGTGCACTGACGGCTGTTACACTTCGCAGGCCCCTTCCCTCCCCTAAAATTCGGGACTGTCATATCACGGATGAGAGATAACATCGTCCGCCGAGCCGAGCTATTCTTCCGAACTTCACCACCGGCACGGTCCCACCCGCGATTCCTCAACGAGAACAGGATCCTTGCGCCGTTGGCCTTCATCGCGTCCGTTGAAGCCCTCAAGAAACTCGTAAGAGAGGGTCTACCGGTCAAATTGTACTTTGCCGATGAAGAGGGTGACCCGTTCTCCGTCGAGTTGGCGGGAAAGTTGAACGGATACGTTACCGGGACGGATTCGGACTTTGTCGTTCTCAATGCGGAGGGATACAAAGGATACATCCCCATGGACGATTTGCTTTGGGATACCTCGGCCTTGGGCGATCTCGCACCACAACCTGAACCGGAGCCGGTCGACGATTTCCAGCCGATCAAGCGAAAGAAAACGAAAAAGCACTTCGAGGTCAACCATGGAATCATCCCACCGGTAGAAGACGTCTCGCAGATTTCCCTGACCTGCACAATAACCTCTCCCACTGTATTGGCCGCCCACCTCGAGATCCCGATCCCCCTCTTACCTCTCCTCGGCGCCTTAGTTGGGAACGACTTTTCTGCCTCCCCATCTGCTCGGTTCGGAAAACAGTCGCTATTCTTCGAGAGGAAGGTTTCGCTATCCCAGAGAATAACGCGAGTCGCCAATACCATCCGCGAAGCCATTTCGAACCCCGTACAGAATAAAACCAAGAAACCAGAAGAGTCTGACGGCGTCATCGTCCTCATCCGTCGCGTCGTACACACCTTGCTCTTACAAGACGCCTCGAGTCTCGGTTCTACTGAGGAGGCTGCGATCATCGAGAAGATCGTCGAATCAGTTCTCCAGTACGCTTTACCGACACGGGATGGAGCTGCCGGCCCGTCCTGTCTTCTCGGGGGTCCTGGAGACGTACACCTCTACGGGAGGGATAAAGGAAACACTGTTCGCCGACTATATCTCGACGGGTACCACGCTGGGACTGTCTACTCAAAAGTTTTGGATCCCCTTCACACGGGAACGATGTGGCCGCGTCCGTTCTTGGAGAACCCGGAAAAGGAGACCGTGCATCGTAGCATCGGCCGACCCATCAGAGAGTGGATATATGCTATTCTAGACGACGGCGTTGGGTTGCCAGTGCGACCGGAGAAAGAGGAACCCGGAGCGGAGAAGGTGGCGGACGGAGGCGACGATGAGGATGAGAACGGGGACGAGTTGATCGACGTTGTGGAGGAGCACTCTTCGGAGGAGGATAGTGTTCTCGACGACCCTTTGGCTCCGTTAAAAGGTGCACTGAGGCGTCTTAGTGGCATCGAAACGCCCCGTTCGGAGACCCCACCCCCTGAGGTCAGGAAGAGGAAGGTCGTCACCGAGTATGTCCGTCGTGGACTCCGTATCGATCTCGAAGACCTTAAAGTAGGGTTCCTCCCGGAGCTTCTGGAGGAATTAGAGATCCCCCTCGATGGGCCCATTCAGCTGGCGCCGGAATCAACCAGGCTACGTTTGTTCCTGACGATAATCGACGCCGAAGAGGCCGCGGTGAAGCTGAGAGGTGTACCACCGGAACAGATCATACCCGCGTTGGCCATCAGATGGGTCGTGTCAGTGCTGTATGACAGGGCAGCGGAGTCGGAGGGGAGTAAGGATCGGCTTGTGGAGAAGTGGACGAGGTCGGAAGTAAGGGCGCTGCTGCTGGCTTTCATCCGCCCCACCACTCCGGCAGTCGAAAATGAGGGCGAAATAACGTCGCCCTCTGCTCCAGAAATCCAAGACAGACACGTCCAACTCATGGCACAGGTGTTGGCCTCCGTAGAGGCCATCGTCCTGTTGGCACAAGCGCTTCTGTTGGATTTCGACCGTCGCGTGCCCTTGAACCTCATCGCTCACTTCTCCGGAAGGAGGTTCCATCAATTATTGAACAGCGGTCACGCCGAGATATCTGCTTCTTCCGAGGTGCTAGATCCCGCTATGGAAGTGGTCAGCGCTGGATTGGATGAGGAGGTATTCACGGACGAGGCCTACAGAAACCGAAAGGTGAGGAAGGAACAGCAAAAAGAGAAAAACTCACCTCAAGCTTTGCCAGCTGGAGCAAAGCTAAACGGTAAGGGTGGTCGTGGTGGGTTTTCCGGAGGGGGGATGTTTGGTGTGCTCGCAGACGTCGGAGTGGACGACGATTCTTGATGTCTGACCCTTCGTCCCCCCTTCCTTAGAATGACCGTATGCTTTTTGTTGTTTGTGCCACCTAAATGTAATGTTCGACTTCGCTTCCCTCCACGTGTGACCGGTTTCAGGGTGTGAGCGACCGTGAGAAAGTTTTCTTGGTTGAGATGGTGAAAACGCTGGACGCCGTGGACTCCACGATCGATCCCAGGGAGTTCTTCGCGAAATATGTCCAGACGCGAACACCTGTCGTTATAAAGGGTCTCATCCGAGACGAGGGGTTCCAAGCTTCCCGCTGGGTTCGTGTTCGCTCACCCGTCGCTCACCTTCTGGGGCTCATCCAGATGTTCGGAAAAGACAGATTTGGAATACCTCTCCAGAAAAGCGGGCCACGTAACCGTGCAGATCGAACCCATCCATCCGGAATCCAAACAGTTCGGCACGGACGTTGAACGCGTTGAGGCAAAATTTTCCGAATTCCTGGATGGGCTGAGGCAGGAGGACGGAGAGTGGAGGTACCTGACCACTCAGTACTCTGAGGATTCTGAAGGAGGACTCGACGGGGTTAGAGAGGAGGCGGAAGGGGGGATCACGACTTATCCACCTCCTACGAACGCGCTCAGAGATGATTTTCCGTCCGCACCCAAGATCGCCGGAAACCTCGTGCTGCAACAGGTGAATCTATGGATCGGCAGGTCAAAAAATGGCGCATCTTCCGGGCTGGTATGGTGCCTCTGCATCTTAAATTTTCGTGGATGCGAGCTGAAGCCCCAGATAGCATCATGATTTCCATGACAATATCTACTGTCTTCTCGCGGGCCGCAAAAGATTCGTGCTCTTCCCCCCGGCCCAAGCGCCGAATTTGTATCCTCACGGAAAGATTCATACCATTCACCCCAACGGGTTGATTTCGTATATGCACAATGTCGTGCGATCTGACGGGCTTGGAGGGCGGGAGGCGGCGAGATTCCGTGTCAGAGCGCTGGAAGAGAAAATCGCAGTGACGAAGGGGAAGAAGGAGAAGAAGAAGCTGGAGGCATTGTTGGAGGAGGCTATCGACGCAGAGATGGATTTGCTTGTCGAGGAAGGCGGGGAGGACGATTTCGCTGGGATGGAGCTTGATGATGAGGATGAGGAAGAGGGGTTCCCCGAGGACGAAAACTCTGATGATGACCAGGAAGACATCGAGAGCGTCGGAAGCTCAAGGGGTAAAGGCAAGGGTAAGGGAAAAACAGAGGCGGTGGACGAAAATCCCGGCGAGGAGGGTGAACCATCCTCCTTCTCGAGAATTCCAACCTTCCTCCTCCACCAACACCTCTCGTTCCCCACCACTGCGGTCTCTGCCCATCCTGATTCACTCACGACATTCGACCTTTCCAAAGCGACCGATCCGTTCGTTGTGGAGATCAATCCAGGGGAGATGCTCTATCTCCCCGCTTCGTGGTGGCACGAAGTCACTTCTTCCTCTCCCGACAACAACAAGGGTAATGTCCACGTGGCGTTCAACTACTGGTTCTACCCTCCGGATGGGCTGGGGAAGTTCGAAGAACCCTACCGGGACGACCTCGTTTGGGGGTACTTGAGAGGCAAAGTCAACAAGGGAGCCCAGAGCGGGGGAAAGGTGCAGGAAGTTTCACTCTCAAAGAGAAAACGGGATGTCGGTGGGGCCAGCAAGAAGCCCAAGAAGGCGAAGTACTGAGGAAGGACTCGCTGGGGCTCAAACATGGTCTATCGTCCTCCTAAAACGCGTGTTTTATTGCAAACGTAGGAAGCTTGAACACTGATTGTGAAACAGGCGGGACGAGAACAAAGAATACTGGGCGAACATTGCATGCCAGGAAATCGGTAGCAGGATAAAGGTGGAAAGAACCACGGCAGGAAAAGTCTCACTTCCTCAATCACCACGGCGATCCCAAGGAAGAGCGAGTGGGGCCTTTTTGGGACAATTGCCATCATCGTTGTCCTCGATTAGAACACCAGTTTTCTGGGGCTGAACTGTTGTCAGAGGGCCGTCGCCGCCGCGTATCCAGGGCTATATACTTACGGTGCTATATTTGCAGAACCCACACTGCTTGCACGACTTGGATGGATAACGACAGAAGAGATACTGGTGACGAACGGCTTCGTCAGTGAGGGCGCCCCCTGCTAGGTTCTTCTGCGGGCATGTGTATGGGCATGGTTGCTTTTTTGGGGGCTGGGGCTTCCATGGAGAAGGACTAGGGCTAGACTCGGACCAAGAGTGCGGAGGCTTTGACCAGGACTGGGTAGGCTTCGACCAGGTGGTAGGAGTTGGAGGCTTAGACCAGCTGGGATAAGGGTCGGGGGTCCAGCTGGGGGTTGGCTTCCAATCGTCGGTTTTCTGGTCGTCGTAGTCTCTGCGACGACGAGCGGGGCACCGAGATGTAGCTTGTTGGGGGCAGTTGCTATCTGGGTTGCCTCCGGCCAACACGCCGGAGGACTGTAACGGGAAAGTCGATAAGTGCAACCGTATTACGAACAGATCCACAGCATACCGAATCGTAGGTGCAAGGGCTCTCAAACGCACCGGAGAAGGTGCAGGAGAACGAAGTGTCGTCAACTTCGGCGAAGATAGAGAGGCCGTTCCCATTAGTGTCTGCTTCGGGGCAAACTAATTCGCAATCACTCTGCCTGGCGAAGGCGAGAGCGTGGGCGGAAGAAAGCAGGGAAAAGGCAGAAACAACGGCAACGGGGGAGAAGAACATGGTTAAAGTGGATGAATGAGGTGCGTCTTGGGGGTTGTGCGAAGAAGCTGGGTCTCCTGGTGAGGTGAATGATGAGGGGGAACTCTGCAGTCCTCTGGGGCACCTTTTATAGAATTCTTGCCAGGGGGAATGCTCGGCACTCGACTTGCGCTGAGGTCGATTAGGAGCCTGGAGAACCGGAGACCGGTAGACCATCTGCAGACCGTAGCGTCGGGACTTTCGGAAGTGATCTACACAGTGACACAACTTGAAACCAGCGGATGTGATCGAAGATATCTGAGGCCAGGCGGGGTGCAAGGTGACCCACGTGGATCCGACTCGGAGCTCACAGCCCCATATAATCCCTTTCCGGCCAATTGCGAGACGATAGGTTGTTATTCAGAAAGACACAACAACATTTCCTTGTTTATGTTAAGGTTGAGCTCCTATTCTGAATAAACTTGGTAGGGGCTGTTCGTTACCAGCCGTCCAATTGGCCATCTAAAGACCTCGTCGAGGCTGCGTCTACAAGGCTCCTACCCATCGTAACCCAGGTTACTGTCAAAGACTCTGGTCCTCCTCGACGGTTGTTCGGATATGGACGAAACGCTGGCCTTTCGTTTGTTGGGGAGCGGCGGTAGTTCGTAATCTTGTTGGGGAGGGCCCCCTTTGCCTGTCGGAGAGGATAGGAAAACATCAAACGCGTCACCTTCCGCCGTCCCGCGTGTGGGTCCCTTGGTATCGCCCGCCTGCTTCTTGCCGGTGTCATCATCAGGGGTCCTACCCCCTCCCGCTTTCTGTTCCCCAGGGAGATTTTCTTCTCTCCCCTCTGATAGAACCAGGGCCGTATCTAGAGGGGGTGGTTCCAAAGATGAGACGGGAGAAAAATCGCCAAGCTGAACTTCGCCCGCCCTGTTAGCAAGGGCCTCTAGACACTGACGGAAGTTTTCCACCCTCGAAGGATAATCGAGCCGTCGAAGGCTTTTTCGTAGTCCTGGTAGGTCGCGACCAGTTCCTCGCGAAAGATCTCCAATGTGGCAAAGAGCGGGTGGAGGGCATCAGGCAGTGATTCCTTATAGCCCTGGAATGTCCCCTGAGTGAGCATAACGGTGCTCCTGTATATACCGAATACCTCCTCCATCGCGCGGATTTGTAAGTCCTCCGATTCGTCAGAAGGGGTGTACTTGGGCCTGCTTCTAAAGAGGGCCCATGTCACTATCC
>Ga0307509_10006032_pt1 | contig 16523 bp, 14 predicted proteins | sample 10_EM_MG_FD_202245 | JGI IMG/M metagenome (GOLD analysis project Ga0307509, IMG submission 202245) | Populus trichocarpa ectomycorrhiza microbial communities from riparian zone in the Pacific Northwest, United States - 10_EM | ecosystem: Host-associated > Plants > Roots > Unclassified | place... | reverse complement strand
ACAGGAGCGGGCAGTGCAGGATCTCCTATGTTTAGTTGATTTATATTTGGTTTATTTGATTTGATTTCAGCTCCGCCACTGTCTCTGAGTCAGATAGGCTATGCTATCGTATTGCTATGTTTAGTTTGCTTTGCTGGAAGTTTATATTTAGGATTCCGGGTATGGAATGGTCATGTAGCACTGACGAAGGCTGAGCACTGTTTGTTTGTTTCTTTCTTTGGTCTTGCAGGATTACAGGATTCCGGTATGTGCGCAGCTACTGGTAATGATCGTGATTGCAGGAAGGTTATCGCTCTTGGGTTTTGTATTTAAACCAGTCTCCTGGCTAGCAGGAGACAGCAGACTTCGACAGACCTTCAGTCTAAGAATACACTTGGTTGAAAGGCAATTCCTGAGTTCTATTTGTCCTTCAACTATTATCTCTTACCTCCGGCCCCTTGAAGCCTCCCTTAGCACCCGCGTTAGCAGGTCTATCGCCGGTCCTATTGTATTTTCGTTAGACAGTAATAAACCTGTTACATTTTGGAAACTAGATGTAACCTGGCACTGGACTGCCTAGATTTCAACTGAATGAATTCAATTAGCTGTGCTAAGTCTCAGATGGGACATATTTCATTACCTAAAAGACTTACAAAGGTCATTGCAGGCCTTGTCATCTCCATATTCCTTCAACCTAGCTTGGTAGCTGCCTTTGCCCAATAGCTTTCCAAAAGAGTATCATTTTCAGCTTGCTTTACAAAGGGATTAACAAACCATGTGTGATACTGGATCATATCTGCAGCGTTCTCAACAAGTATCCTCTCATCACCATGTAAGGAATTGCTTTTTGTTGACTGTAAAGTGATTGGAATCACAATATCAGACACCAGAAAGTCCACATCGACTGTACTCCGTCCGGCATGGTATGGGAATGTTTGTTCTTCTTGAGTAGCATAGGGTGAAATGTATGATGCATGGGCTCTGAGATGGCCTGTATGTAATTGTTCTGCCAGCTCTTGAGACGAAAGTACCTGGGAAGAGCCATTCAGAGCCGGGGATGGGGAGTTCTTCGTACTCTTTCTTATCATCATCTTATTTCAAAATTCAAAGTTTCACGCACATATCTCAACCAGCTCCTTACTCTCTCTAGATGTTGGTGCAGAAAAGCTTCCATAGGACGTTTTTCAACTCTTTGGGGACGTCTCAGAATATTATCATCGTCGTCAATATCCATTTGATCCTCCTCCTACTCGGCAAATGAATTAACTCGTCGTTGTGAGTCCACTGCTCGTGATCCAACCTCGAGGAAGGATCCTCACGATCTCAAAGTTAATGATGTAGCTCCGGCGACTGGTGCTACAGTGGTCAAGCATGTTGTATTTAAGAATCTAGGGAGTTGGATTTGCCTTTCAGGAGGCTTGACTCACCTCTGCTTGTATTTCCAGTCATGGTGGTGGGTTTATATGAAATATCTAGAGGGGGATGAGGAATTGTTTGTGCACGTAAGGCTCTCGAAGAGGACTTTTGAACTCACAGCATCCCATTGGGGATGAATGTGCTTTATGTTGGAACTCGGATTCTTGGTAGCATCCAAGGTCTGTGCAATCATGGGTATGTACTCGAACTATGCTATCCCCTTTTGGACTCCAAATGACTCTCAGACGACCTACACAGTTTACTATAGCTCAGGTAGACATTGTCTATTTAGGATTGCCAGGACAGGATTTTGCTCATTGAATCAATTGTCTGAATAAACATAACTTATAGTTTCCAGAGTATCAGATGATGAGGAATTGAGCAAGCTGAAAGATAAAAGTGACGCCTGGCGTCTCAAAGAGGCTTTCTGTTTCACCCGCCTAATTCTAAAAAAGGGTACTAAAAACATTGATATCTAAGACTATGGGATAAGATATAGGAATGCTGTATAACAGCTCAAACCCAATTAAGAAAGGTATTAGTAGATGGATAGAAATGCAAGCAAAACAAAGAAAAACCCCCATGTAACAAAAGAACAGCTACCCGAAGCCCCAAAGAAGACGCAGTTCGACACAAACTAACCTTAGGAACCCAGAAGATAGATAGAAAGGAGAGCACAAACTAAGCATGAAGAAACCCATGAAACAAAAGAAAAAATCCTCCGAATGGTCAAAAAAGACCCTGTCCGGCACAATCAAGCCCAAGAAACTCCCCTCCTCCAAACCAACCAACCAATAAATAGAAATGAAAACAAAACCCAAGAAAACCATAAGACAAAAAGAAAGGCACCTGAAGGCCCCAAGACGACCCAGCTCGTCCGAAACAAGTCCTAGAAACCCTCCCAACTGCATCTCCATCTAAGGTGCCTCATACCCGGGAGGTGGGATACCCAGGGGATGAGATACATTTTGGACATCTTGTCCTGCGTAATGGCTCATATAGGCCCCTCCCTATTACCCTAGCCGAAATATCTTGCATAATTATGCGCGAGGTATATGCCACCATGAGGGAGTGCATATATCCGAACCCAAGCTCCCTGAGTAGGAACTTCCCGGAGGCATCTGGGAGCCTACTCAGGAAACCCAAAGAGTTCATGTTTCAAGATATGGCCAACTGATTGGAATGATGATTAGAGAACCAGTTCTCTACTTCTAATAATGCATACGCATTATGCATTGATAGATGAATATCGGAACTGATCACTCCATATTCATAATACTATTGGTATGTAGGCATTTGGACTGCTTATTCCATTATAGTCGATCAGGATGATGAGATCGAATAGTGACTACTGGTGGAGTGGGGACACCCGCAGAGGAAATAGCAGTCGGGGGATTCTCAGAGTCGAGCGAGACAAGTTTTCAGGGTCAAAAAGTCTTCGCACTTTGTCCTGACGAACTGAATTCTTGGAAAGATACTTCTTTACTAGAGAAGTCAAAGTAGCATGAACATTAGTATAAATAGTAGGGCTCTCCTCGGTGGTTGAGAACATCATCAAGCAATGGAGAAGAAACCTTAACAATATTATAAGTTATAATCATATTCTTCTATTACTTTACTGAACAATTCATCTTGAACCTTCTTGACCTATAATCCTTTATCTTGAATATCCTCGGCCTAGTTAGCCCGGAATCCTACCGTGTTAGCTACTCCGTAACACTATATTGTTAATCTTCAGTCACCCAGACTCTATTAGCTCCTATGTTGACAGACATCCTCGTCTGCTTCATCCTCTATTATCTTTTTTTCATCCTTGAAGACATACTACAGGCTGCCATTGTCGCACCTGAACCCACGATCACCGAAGATTCAGATTCATTAAACAACTAGGAAGCTGACGCAGGAGGAGGCATAACTTTACTTTGTTCCTCACCTTCACCACCTCTTGGCTTGTCTCGACCTTCAACCCCAGTGACTATTATTCTTTCAACGCGAGCCATCGAACAAGTAGGCCAAATCAAGAAAACTCTTCAGAACCTTATCGACACTGAAGAACAAAATTGGTGGATAACACCACAGGGGTCCTTTCGTCACCCCTTCCCTACCATAGTGAAGGGTCATAAAAAGGCTCGACTATACTGGAAAGTTAGAAATCCCCATCCAAATTAAAGGATCGCTAACCTCAACCATGGTCCTTGTGAGCCTCCACTCTCCTCACTCGGGACTCATTCAAGACCCTGATCAACCTATGGAAGATGACAACACATCCACACCTCAGGCATCCTCGTTCGACCTATCCTCTCATGCTATGACCGTTACGTCAAATCCAGGTTCGGTAGTACATTCCCCACTGAGTCGCTCCTATAGTGCGCAATTTTCTGTCGAAAAAAACCCGTCACGATCAAACTCTCATCAATGTGCAAGAAACACTACGAACCAAATAGAACTCCTTAAGCACCAAATCGGACTAGCCTTCCAACACATTTCTTCATCTATCAACCAAAGTCAAGATGAGAACTTGATAGCTTTGGACGCTTTATCAGAAGATGCTAGGACCCAATACACTAACCTTCAGTTATTACAAACAAGGTTAGCAAAGGGTGAATTAATTGTTGACAAGGAACTCCAGGATGCAAGAAAAGCACTAGCAACTCTCGAAGGAGCAACTCATAACGAACAGGAACGACTCAAACTGGCTATTACACAAGAATTAGGCTGTCAAGAAGCCCAGCAAAAGGAAAACGCCAAATCATCGGAAGTCTGAGACAAAATATTGGAAGCCGAAGTACTATCTCTAAAAGCGCAATTTGCTGAACAACTCAAAAAACAGGATGTTGAATGGCAACGAGTCCTGAGACACCAGGAAGATCATGCTGCCGAACTATTAAATCAACAAAAAACTAATGCAGCCGAACAGCATCATAAGGACCTTCAAGCAGTAAAAGAACTTCTGAACAAACAAAATCAGAAATTCCAAAATGCAATACAAGCTCTGACAGACAGAATAGACCATCACGAAAAAACCAGCTTTGCCATCCCGCCTAGAGCGGCATGTGATGGTGACCCAGAACCTTCTAATCAGGGACAATTCAATCTTTGGATTCCTCCAGAAAATCCTAATCCTGATAAATGATCGGCTTCTACTCCCCAGCAAAATAAAGAGAAAGGAGTTGACTGTGGAGAAAATTACCAACCACCTCCACAACCACCTAGCAATATTGGTGGTGACCCAGATCCAGACCCTAGTGACCATGACGATGATGACGATAAAGAAGGAGACGATGGCAGGGGCAGAAGAGGCGGACATCCGGAATACAATGCTCAAAGGCGATCGGTTTCTAGAAACACATCTCCCTACACAAGAGGGATACTAGAATTTTTGCCACAACTCAGTACACCAACTCGATCAGTAAACAATGCAGCTGAACCCCCTTACTTTTTTCAGGGTAATTATAACCAGGATGTTTGAAACTGGCTAGCCGCATGTAAAGATTACTTTGATTGAAACCCTTACCAATGGGAGAACCATTCTCACCGCATTGTCTTTGCCCTCGGTAAAACCAAGGGAAACAAGGTAGCCCCTTTCGCCGAAAAATATCTAAAGGTCATGGGAGGAATAGGAGGTTTCACTAGAGATCCCGATTATTCAACTTGGGAAAGATTCTGACAAGAAGTCATCAAAAGATATATTGGTATTGAGGAGGAACGACGAGCCCTGGACGAAATGGATAGAATTAGTTATGAGGGCAAAATCGATACATAGCTTCTCCTCCTCGAAAATCTCAACATCAAAGCCGGACTTACAGGAATAGCGTGGAGGGTCCGTGTCGAAAGCCAACTCCCTCAAGAAACTTTATGTCACTTATCCCATTTTTCATTCGCCACCGATGAGGAATGGATAGAAATCTTAAGAAAAGTGGGTAGGCAAGAGGAGGAACTCCTGGAAAGAGGGAAATTAACATAATCCCTAACAACCCTGCACGCACCTTCTCCTAAGCGAAAACGAGAAGAATTTGACAAAGGTTTCATCACCAAATACGAAAAGAAGGGGGCGGACAATAAAGCTGGAAAGGGATCGTGCCGATGGAAGTCGCCTCGAAATAACATCGCAAAAAACAAAAATAATATTGCCGCAAAGGACGAGCATACTGATTGGAAAAAGGCTCACGAAGGAATCAAGTACAATGTGGTTGAAAAATGAAAGAAGAAGAAACGCTGCACCCATTGCAGCATGGACAACCACACCTGGAGAAAATGCCGTAAGCCAATCTTGATTGCAGCAACCTTCACATACCGATATAGGGGAAACCCTAAACAACCATTCAAACCAAGAACTAGCACTCTCGCAGTGCACCAACTTCCTCCATCGTGACAAGAACAACCTGCAAAGGTTAACTTAATACGACGAGAAAGACCATCGCAAATCTAGGAGTTATCCGATACAGCAATGTCAGAGGTGTACGCGTCGCAAAATATCTAAGTATTTTCTTTCCTAAGTCTGTAGGTTCTTATTTATCTCGCTTAGCAGACAAACAAGGGTGGACGTGACCGTGTCCTTAAGAATGATTGGGATACGAGCAAGTCTCATTTTAGATTCGAGAGGCAAGCAGATACAACTTATGCTTAAGACAAGCAGGAAGTGATTACGAAGATGTTTTCACACGTGTTACACCTCAGCATGTTTCAGATATTCTTGGCAAAGGCTTGGCACTCATACAAAATTTCTTGCTGCAGAATGGGGAGTTACCACACCTGCAGGAACCGTCAGAAATGGAGTAAGGAGAGCGGTGGATTGGTAGCTTCCTAGAAAGGAACCCAGGGTTTTTGCCTTCCGAGAAAGAACTTTTAAGTTGCCCTCCAAAGGAGGACTTTTTCTTTCCCCTGAAGGGGTCGGATATTCCTAATTTGGAACGGTTTTCGCATTTTATAGCCTTGAGGGTCCTGGGAGAAGGATCAGGGGTCGTGAAACCCCCGTGGCTTTCCCGGGCCCAAGGTGCCACCAGTACAAATTACATTTGTTCTTGCCAGAGACTGGACTCGAACACCTGACCCTACGGGTGAAGATGGGTGGGCCTGCCCCATCTCACCAACTAGACCAGGGCGAACGGTTCAGAAATACAATCATATGATTACGTATTATACCCCTACCTCGCGTAACTTCAAAACACCAAAAACATGTTTATGCAACAACAACCCAAGCTATGCAACAACAAACAGAGTCGCTAAAACAACCACATTACATGAAAGTTAAGTTTTGTTTACTTTTATCGTTTATTTTTTTGTTCTATTTGGCATTGCTTGGCGTTGGGATTTGGCTCGTTTAGTGAGTTTTATATCTTCGGGAACCTCTCGGCAGGGGGTAAAGACCGCTAGTAGTGGGTTGCCCAGAAGTATAAAATATTTTAATCATTTATTATAGAAAGTTTGTCTGAGGAGACCTATCTGATCGAAACAACGTGGGCGTTGTAACAAACACCCAACTATACAACACCCAAGATACCTTCTAAGTAAGGTAAACGACAAACTTACTGTCGCATTAAGCGAACCGATATTATTATCAATGAACCACACCACTATGACTCATTTGAGGGACACGCACATATTTACATCCTTGGTAAACGCTATCGGATCCAAGTCTTGTTAAACTCTTGATCGAATATTTTCCTTATCAACGAACAACTCGTTAAAGACCTTCACATCCCCTACCACTCCTGGGCTGATGCAGTCCAAATCCAAGGTTTTACTGGAGAAACGATTTCTTCTGGTGGAGCATATTTTACGACACCTTTATACATAGAAATAGGTACCAACAAACACTTATCGCTCGTTTCTTGCGAAATAGTTCGAGCAGGAAAGTACCAAATGATCATACCTTTTGGATAGTGGCATCAGGAACACCTGATAAAAAATATTGCTGACCCAAACACATGGTGCTTTGATGATACTGATTGCCAATCCCACCTCCTCCCCGAAGATGAGGGAATCTCGGTGGAATGGGATGAAGATATACTAACTGATCCCAACGCAATAGTTATAGGCAGGATTGAGAGGATTGATGAAGAAAAGTTACTATCATTGATCACTTACCAGACCAATACCACGATTACCTGGACCTATTCAGACCTTCTACAGCAGAAAAGCTAGCCCCGCCGTACCTTTGATCATGCCATTAATCTCAAACCAGATACCCAACTGCCTTAGGGCCCGATATATCCGTTGTCACAAAAACAACTCGAGGCCCTCCGACAATCTCTTGATTACATGCTCAAACAAGAGAATATTTCCCCCAGCAAGTCCCCCGAGGGTGCACCAATCCGTTTTGTTCCAAAACCTAACGGCCGATTACGGTTAGTCGTCGACTACCGAGGTTTGAACAAAGTTACAGTACACAAAAAATACCCCATCACCTTAATGACAGAATTAAGAGATCAGGTCCGAGACGCTCAGATCTTTACTAAACTGGACCTGAAGGACAGTTTTCACTTAATAAGAATACCAAAAGAGGATGAGTGGAAGACAGGTTTTCGAACCCGTTATGGCCATTACCAATATCGGGTTATGCCATTTGGATTGGTTAATGCACCCGCTACATTTCAAACCTTAATGAATGAAATATTGCGAGAGTTCCTAGATCAGGGAGTCATGGTATACATCAATAATATCCTAATCTACTCTGAGACTCTAGAGGAACATATTATACTCGTTCGAAAGATTTTGCAACAATTACAGGAATACTGAATGGCTATCTGCTTAGAAAAAAGCTTATTTCCTGTAAAAAAGGTGGACTTTTTGGGGTATGTGGTGGCAATGGATAGAGTAACTATGAACGAGAAAAAGGTCGAATCAATTAAGTCGTGGAAAGCCTCTGCCTCGGTTAAAGACATTCAAACCATTATTGGGTTTGCTAATTTTTACCGCCGTTTTATAAAAAACTTTTCGGCAATTTGTACACTGATTACGAACCGACTAAAAGGGGACCCCAAGAAATTATCCTGGGGAAAAGAGCCGCAGGAAGCCTTTGAGCACCTGAAATGTCGATTCATTTCAGCTCCCATCTTGTGTCACTTCTACCCAGATTTGAACACTGTGGTCGAAACCGATGCCAGTGACTATGCACTTGGTTGCATCTTGTCACAATTCCATGGCAAAAGGCTTCATCTGGTGGCTTTCCACTCTTGCAAACTCTCACCAGCTGAACAAAATTACAACATCCACGATAAGGAGCTCTCAGCTATCGTTGTCGCCTTCGTGGAATGGAAACACTACCTGGAGGAAACAGAACAACCGGTAACGGTTTACACTGACCATCAAAACCTCTAATATTTCCTTACAATCAAGGTCTGGACGCACAGGCAGATAAGGTGGGCTCAAAGATTATGTGGCTTTAACTTTAAAATAGTCTATGGTCCAGGAACCAAGGGAGGCAAACCGGAAGCCTTGAGTAGCCGGCCGGAGTACGGCCCTGAGGAGGGAGCTACGCATCGCGAACCACAAATTCTGCAACCTAAGCACTTCGGAAAATTCCAGATCACCATAGTGTGGGGTTCAAAGGCGGAACAGCCCCAACAGGGATTACCTCAAATGGAGAAGGAAATGGGAATTCGGGTACAAAGACTCTCTGAAGACGTACAGATTCTGACAAAATGGTCAAAGCTAGCAGCAGGACACGACCTCTACAGTAGCGAAGATATTGACATCCTGACAAATAACCGAGCACTGGTTAAGATTGGCTTAGCCATCACAGTACCAGAAGAAACCTACGGTTGCATAGCACCTAGAAGTGGGTTGGCAACTAAAGGAATCTCGGTAGACTCAGGGGTTATTGACGCCGATTTTAGAGGAGAAGTCAAGGTCCTACTCGTTAACTATAATAGAATGAACTATGAGGTAAGGAAAGGTGACCGCATAGCTCAGCTAATTGTGGAACGGGTAGATGATCAAGATTGGATGGAAGTAGAAGGATTGGATGTGACGGAAAGGGCAGAAAAAGGCTTTAGAAGTAGCGGGCTAGGAGCAGAGTTGAAAGAAGTTCAACCGACGATATGCTTCCTTCAAGTAGATGGCAACTATTAAAGAAGCAGCAATGAAGGATGAGAATTAGATGCGAAGAACGGAAGAGTGGGAAATCTTAACGAAGGAAGAAAACGAACTACCTAAGCAATGGTCAATATCCGAAGGCCTACTCTACTACAAGGATCGCCTCTTCATTCTTGATAACGAAGATCTGCAAACCCTTATGGCTAAAAGTTGTCACAATTCCAAAATAGCAGGACATTTCGGACAGGAAAAGACCCTAGAAATTATCACACGAGATTTCCATTGGAAAAGGATAACTGATTGGGTAAATGACTATGTCCGATCCTTTACCACATGCCAACAAGCGAAAGCCCCAAGACATGCTCGCTTTGGGTTACTTTGTCCCTTACAAGTTCCATATGCAGCTTGAGGCTCTACATCGGTAGACTTTATCACACAGCTTCTGATGTTAGCAGGTTATACTCAGATCATGGTTGTAGTAGACCGATTGACAAAAATGGCCCACTTTATCGGATTACAAGAAAACGCGACCGCTAAAGAGGTAGCAGAAGCATTCCTCAAAGAAGTATGGAAACTTCACGGGCAACCAGCCAAAATCATCTTGGATATGGATGCAAAGTTCACCAGAGAATATGGGGAGCCATTGTGTAAAAGGCTTGGGATTAAGAGAAAAATGTGGACAGCTTATCATCCCCAAACCGATGGTCAAACGGAAAAAGTCAATCAAGTATTGGGAAGGTACCTTCGAATATTGATCAACTACAATCAGGATGACTGGTATCACCTCTTGCCCCTAGCCGAGTATGCCTACGACAACTTGGTTACAACGGCTCACGATATGACCCCCTTCTTCGCAAACTACAGTTATCATCCACAAACCGAATTGTTAAAAGAACCAGAAGCACAAAATCCAGGAGCCAACCTTTATGCCCACTGGATGCAGATGATACATCAACAAGCGAGACAATCACTGGGAAAAACAAGGGAAGCTATGGGACGATATTACAATCGGAAAGCTAAGCAACAACCAGACTTTAAAGTTGGTGATTTGGTTATGCTTAATGCAAAAAATATCCAAACAAAACACCCCTCTAAGAAGTTAGCTCCCAAACTTTACAGTCACTTCAAAATCTTAGAACAAAGAGGGAAACTCGCCTACAAGTTAGAAATATCGGATCGATGGAAAATACATCCAGTATTCCATGTGTCGCTTCTCGAGCCCTACCAAACCTCTGTCTGACCTGCGCAAGACCAACCGCCGATGACCCCAGAAGACAAAGATGGAGATCTTGAGTGAGTGGTAGAAAAAATAGTGAAGAGTGAAATAATCTCTTATGAACGAACATTTCGTGGAAGTACCAGAACCTTTGAAGAACTGCGTTACTTTGTAAAATAGAAAGGGTGTTCGGAAGATGAAAACACCTGGGAACCACCAGAGCATTTAGAACATGCTAAGAAATTGGTTGAAGAATTTCATAGGGAGAATCCAGATATGCCAAAATTGGGGTAAGTAGTATTACAAGGAAAGGTTTTCCTGCCGTGGCCAAGTAAACGCGGAAGGTTTTTTATCCTACCTAGTAGAGTAGTAAAAGGAATTTATGTTTATTGATATACATGTACTATAAGGAGTTTGAGGTGGAACCCCTTTGGTAGGAGGTAATATTACCCTAGCAGAAATGGCTTGCATAATTATGCGTGAGGTATATGCCACCATGAGGAAGAGCATATATCCGAACCCAAGCTCCCTGAGTAGGGACTTCCTGGAGGCATCTGGGAGACTACTCAGGAAACCCAAAGAGTTCACATTTCAAGATGTGGTCAAATGATTGGAACGATGATTAGAGAACCAGTTCTCTACTCTTAATAATGCATACGCATTATGCATTGATAGATAACTATCGCAACTGATCACTTCATATTTATAATACTATTGGTATGTAGGCATTTGGACTGCATATTCCATTATAGTCTATCAGGACGAAAAGATCGAAGACTGACTACTGGTGGAGTGGCGACACACCCTCAAAGGAAATAGTAGTCGGGGGATTCTCAGAGTCGAGCTAGACAAGTTTTCAGGGTCAAAAAGTCTTCGCACTTTGTCCTGACAAACTGAACTCTTAGAAAGATACTTCTTTACTAGAGAAGTCAAAGTAGCGTGAACATTAGTATAAATAGTAGGGCTCTACCCGGTGGTTGAGAACATCATCAAGCAATGGAGAAGAAACCTTAACAACATTATAAGTTATTATCATATTCTTCTATTACTTTACCGAACAATTCATCTTGAGCCTTCCTGACCTATAATCCTTTATCTCGAATATGCTCGCACTAGTTAGCCCGGAATCCTACTGTGTTAGCTACCCCGTAACACTCCCTGCCTAATACAAGCACGGGAAATCAGCTCTCGGTAATGGTTCTGAAATCTAGTCACCTTAAGATAATTGCTCTGAATTCTCCTCTGCCAGCCCACATTAGACCTGGGAAAGGTCCTCTTGCGTGTTGCCTAACACCCGGCATCCTCCTGCATATCAGTGTCGGAATCTGGGTCAGTGTAGAACTCTGCAACATCGAATTGTCCGAGGTCGAAATAGCCCTGATTGTGCTTTGCAAGAGGTGTATTGAGACGAACAGGCTCTCCCCCATCAGGAGAGGCAACAGGTCCTCGGTGGAGGAAGCAAGCAACAGTAAGGGTGGTGCACGGGGAGAGATGAAGCCAGGCATTAACTTGATCATCATCGATCAGTTCGATCTGGTCAGCAGCCTCAGGAGTAAGATTCATGCCCTGAATGTCACGAAGCATTCCGATGAACTGCCGGTGATGGTCACCGTCCTCAATGTACCGACAAGCCGCTTTGCCGAGCTCCTGGAACATGTAGCGCTAGAGAATCGCCAGCCAACTCTTGTTTGGTCTCATATTCCCATGCATCACCCATGGGTGCTGGCGAGCCTGCCCCGAATTGGCACCTGAGATCTCAAAAACTATTATTCAGACCAGTCTCTCCTCATGAAGGGTCGGTTGGGGACGAGCACCGGCCCTTTCACCCCTCGATCCAGATCCTGACTCACTGCCAGCACCCTCAGCTTCCTCCTCTTGCTTGTTATCCGAATTTAATCTGGTATTCTGATGAGACTCGGTGGCCTTCCCCACCACATCAATGATAAAGGAATCCAGGGCGAGGTGGAAGGCCCGATGTGGGCTGTTCCGGGGTGTGTTAAATTTGGCTTGGAAGCCTTGGAGAGTGGTGTATCTGATGGCCTCTGTCCTGACTTGACCCCACAAAGTCTCACCAGGCTGCCTACAAGAGAGGATGTTCCTCTCCTGACACTCCTGGAGAATGAATTGGCGAATGGCCCGGTATCTCTTCCATGCCACAGAGCCTCCAGTACCATTAAAGTTGAGCTCGGTACGGACTTGGCAGTTGTGAAATGAGGCATGCTAATCCCCAATTAGATTCAATTTGAAAAAGGAGCAAATGAGACCTACAGGATTCTAACCTGAATTAAGCGAGGATGAGCTTGGCGTGCAGATGAATACGGGAAATCCCAGAAGATCTAGAGAATAGAGATCAGTAATCATTCCAGCTTAGGAAAGGCGCAGCTGAGGCGTGCAGGAGACTCACTATAGGGCAAATGGCAGCCAAAAACGGGGGAGCCACTAGTATATCTAAAGAATAGAGGTCAGCTATCCTTTCACATTGAGAAACAGCTTGCAAGAGCTCATACGAGCCGCGTGCCAGTTCATTTAAGAACTTATACAGTGCTTAACTGCCCCAAAAAGAAGTGAGGAAGAATAGGCTTCAAAACTTGGTTTTTTGTCTAGCAGGATAAGGAAAAGGTGCACTGAGTGACAAAGTTACCTTGGGAGTGAGCAACGATCAAAGGTTGATTTCGATTTTATCGTAAGTTATTCTATAGACAGCAATCAGTATAGCTGACGAAAGGCCTGAGAACAGTCCAATTGGTACATTACAAGTCGGAGATGAGACTTACTGGTAGAGTTGGTGTGAAATATCAGTGAGACTGTATGATCACACAAGGGAATTGACTGCTGGATATAAATATATCGTCGTGAAGAGAAAAAGCACCTTTTGAGGTTCAAGAAGAACGATGAGAGGCTGTAGAATGATTAGAAGATGAATGAAGAAAAGCAGGAAGGAAAACAAAAGACTGGGTAGAGAGGGGTCTGTACAAGAAGGAAAAACGTACTAATCAAGCGGTTTGTCGTGGTTTGAGAGTTCTAACAATTCTGACAATTTGAAAAAGAGACTGTTAAACGTCCCAAGTTGAACGTTGAGCGTTCTTTAGTTCCTGTACAAAAGAGTATAGGAGTACTGGTACTATGAGGCTTTTCAAGCGTACAAGTTTGCCTTGTACACTTGAAAAGGTAAGTCAAACAAACATGAACAAGCTTTTCAAGGGATCGTTAAGGTACGGCGATGTCATAGGTAGGCCACCTCCTAACCCTGCTTTTTTGCTGTATGTGCGGACAAGAATTATTAGGGTATGGTATATCAGCGCTTGACATTAAGTTTGGCCCTTTCAAAGTCTGCCATGGGCCGAATAAAGTATAAGAATCAAGTGCGATTCTGTGTGTTTGCCTTGAAAAAAAGAAAGCAAGCAGAGAGGTTCCCATGACTAAAGTCACCAGTCTAGTGTTGGTGCTAATGTGAAAAGGGAGTTTTGAGCCAAGGAACAGATGTCATTTGAGCCGTCACACCATCTTGATCAGGGCTAGGTGAGACAGAACAGAGCAGTTGGCCTTTGAAGGATTCGCAAAGGTACCGCTGACAGGCTATACAACACACCTTGAGAAGTTTTCAAGTTTTTCAAAATTTCCATCATTTTCTATCCGCTGATCTACTCCCAATTTCCTAAGAATAAGACGAGACGAATTTCGTCCCATTTGCATACTTTCGTACACAATCCATATCTACCGTACAGCTTCGGTTAAGAAAATCCTTATTCAATTACCTGTCGCATTCAGGAACAAAGTGAATCAGTCTTGCATAGTAAGTTTGATTTTTTCGCATCCCATTTGTACTGTTGTTAAACTTATTCAATTTCGAATAGAATGCCATAATGGTCTCGATGCCCATACTGCAGGAGATAATACAATTCAAGTACATGGTACACGAACCATATAGAAACTGAGCATTACGGCTTTGTACAGAGTCGTAGTACATTAGAACAGCCTATTTGTGACAAAGAACCTTCTGAACAAATACAGCAGCCAGCAGCTGGCTTTGATCTCGCCTCCAATTTACTAGACGAAGAATTCGTTACAATTGAACCGTATACTGGCAAAAATGAGCTCGATCTTGACGAAAACGAAGTGTATTCAGACATGGAAAGTTTGAATCTTTCAGATACCGAGAGAAGAACACCAGAGGTTGAACTACCGATACCGACTAAACATCCGCCTGCAGGGCAGTCCCTAGGAGATGTTGTACAGCACCAACGGCCCCGGCTCTGATGATGAGATGTGGTTACCATTCAAAAACAAGACTGACTTTGAGCTGGCCCAGTGGTTTATTGAGGAGAAGGTACCAAAGGACTACATCGATAAATATTTCAAGCAGGAGTTGTGGCCAAAGGAGAGTACTCTCAAATCTGCGTATCTGCTCTCTGATACTGTTAATCAGTTGGAATCAGGTATGGGGATGAAGAGCTGGCAAGAGGTGTTTGTATCGTTTAGCGAAGCTGTAAGTCAATGTATCTGTTGAACATCTTATTCTAATCGAAAAAGGAACTTCTGGATGGTGAGAAACCAGACGAAAGTTCCTTGAGACAGCAATTCTTTTTCCGCGATCCGATTCAGTGTGCAAGATATCTACTGCGTCAAAAATGTTTTACTGAAAATATAGTTTACGTTCCTGTAAAGTGATGGAATGGTAAAGAACTACCAGAGCGAGTGTATTCAGAGATGCACACTGCAGAATGGTGGTGGGAAACGCACATAAGTTCAGATGCGACGTTCTGCGGTACTTCTTTACCGTATCTCAGGATACAAAATTGATAGCAAATAAAGGCTAAATTGCCGGATGGAGCCACACTTGTACCAATTATATGTGCCTCAGACATCACCTTTTTGATGAATTTCTCTGGTGATAAGAAAGCCTGGCTAATCTACATGACTATTGGTAATATCCTGTCGAGAACGAGGAATAAGCCTTCAAAACACTCAACTATCCTTTTAGCGCATTTGCCCGTCCCCCCTAAGATGCTGGGTGTAGCAACAAGAGATGCACGGCAAAGGTAAGTCAACAATGAGATTCTTTGTGATTTGATAGAAGCCATCTTTGAGCAAATAGCTGCATGGGGGGACTCCAGACATGAGATGGAACGCGCCAATGGAAAGGTCCGATTATGTTTTCTACGTCTCTAAGCTTGAATTGCAGATCACTTGGAAAACGTGACCTTACATGGCATTCAACAGTCACTGGGCTGGCTGCGAGGTTTGACCGGAACAGTTAGGATCCCATTTAAGACGTTCTACGGCCAAGCGAGATTACAGAAAATACAAATACCTTTTCAACAAATACGCGGATGGCGACCAGCAAGCTGGGAGAGAATTAACTAATCGTGGCTTCAAAGTGCTTCCAAGCGTCTTTTGGGAGCTTTCACACGTTCAGCAATCCGACATGCATCAGCAAAAAAAAAAGGTTACACCCGGACGCACCCGTGCTCCCTGTGCGTCCGGCGGTCCAGGCACATAGAACGTAAACTCGCATTCTGGATGTGCGGTCTTTTATTGGGTGCTTGTGGACAGGGGTCCATGCCGCCCGACGCACCAGACGCAACCAAGGACTCAGAAGGTACCGGACGCAGAAAGGTTCTCCAGACGCAAAAAGGTTCTCCGAACGCAACCTGATAGGATAGTACCATAGTGGCAGTACTCAGGTGTTACTGGCTATCTTCAGATACCTCCTAAGTCAACAACTCTACCTTCGAGGACTTTGAATGGGTTAGTGAAAACTGTGGAGAATATCCAAATTGTCCGGAAAGATCCATCCAGTATTACTCATGTTTACTTATTTGAGTCATTTAGATACTAAAATAGGAATATATTTATTAAAGCTAGTCTAGAAAAG
>Ga0307509_10006031_pt1 | contig 16524 bp, 17 predicted proteins | sample 10_EM_MG_FD_202245 | JGI IMG/M metagenome (GOLD analysis project Ga0307509, IMG submission 202245) | Populus trichocarpa ectomycorrhiza microbial communities from riparian zone in the Pacific Northwest, United States - 10_EM | ecosystem: Host-associated > Plants > Roots > Unclassified | place... | reverse complement strand
CCGCGCTAGAGAGCCTTGGGAATGAGTCCTTCGAGGCAGATGTCGCCGTAGTAGTTTCCCCCACACTTGTATATGTATAGCTCCTGGAATCGTGTCAACTGAGACTAGTAATTAGGTAAGAGTTAATTTATTTTTCTAGAGTTGAACTATTGATGCGAACCTAATATTCTACCAAGAACCTATACCGACAGAGTTGTGACAAATTTAGATGAGCACCCCTATGCTACCCATGGCTCTGTGGGAGATTTGGTTTTTTTCTATAAGTTCGTTCCTCTTTTTCGCTCAACTTGGGAAGTTTTTCTACAGAATTCGGGTCGTTGGCCAGCATACCTGTAATTCGGTAGCGACGATCATTTTTCGCATGGGCGGGTGCCTTCTTACCGCATTATCTAATGATAATTTTTAATCCCAAGCACTTCTCCGCTTTCGGCCGTCACAGCCGCGAAGGCGTAAAACTTAGATCCCAGAAGGTTATCGAGTGTAATTTCTTTCCAAAAGCAAGCATTTACTTCCATTCGGCATCGCGTGCACGACTACCCTGTGGGACTATGGGCTGCACCGAAAGAGTAAATCTGAATCTGGGTTTCCAATAATTACTTCCCCACCAAGAAATGCATTTGAGAATACGATATCCTATGCGACCCCTTTGGATGGATAATATATCGTCGTCCAAAATAGAAAATAAAAGAGAAAAAAAGGCAAAAGTACAAGATATAACTATCTCCATGGCGCATTTTACAGAGTGAAGCGCAATGCCCACTTCTCTGAGTGTGAATGAACCCTGATTCGGGAGAGCTAAGTAATTCTCAAGTCAGACCGGTAGAGCGCCAGCGCGTGTGGAGCATTCCATATCCCGGGTTCAGGGAATTACCGTGTGTCGGTGTTGGAGCTTAGAAGAACGCTAGCGTTACCAGTCTTATCACCACGGTATTGGCTCCGCATCAAATAAAACCGTCTCGAACCGTGTCCTTAGGTATAAAGCTTCAACCACTAGAGTCCGCACAGTATTGTCGAATGTTTTCCCGGCGAGCCGTTCTTTGATGGGTATTTGGCAAAAGACTTTCAGACGATCAAAGCAGGCTCAGAAGACAAGAGATAGATGAGAAGAAAAATCACAATGAAAGATCAAACCGTTCTCAATAATTGCGGTCATTGTTCTTCCTTGCGGTGTTGCTCTCAGACGGGCCCCTTTATCCCATAAATCTATGCTAAGTGACAAGCGTTCCGCCCACAGCAAACTACGACGACATTACGTGGTTTTCCTCGCCTATTCCCCATATTCCATTTAGCCCTATCCTCCATAGCCCAACTCCTTCTTTAGTTGGCTTTTAAGTCACGGGATCACTGAATCGACAGTAACCGAGACCCCAGTAACATATCGCTAGTGCCAATGGCTTCATATCCTATTGTATGGCAGTGATGAGCACATTAAGCAACACATCCGTTTAAAATCAAGGAGACTGAAATCTACCAACTACTTAAGAGATCCACCACCCCCCGCGATAAACTCCCAAGATCCTGCTTCCAGTCGGATAGGTATTGGTCCCCAAGTTCACATTCCATGAAGTTCCCAGCTGGCCAAGCAGCTAATATGTCAAGAACCAATTAACCCCTGTCCCAGTTATCTGGAGCCTGGGAGCTCAATTCGCGCTTATAATGAGTTATTATGACAGGATCCATCATGAGGGGTATGGGGGTTGAACACTTCTTGTCCCATGGGAAACAGGAGATTAGGGAACTTAGCCCCCACTAATAGGGCCATGGGGCTTGTCAATCCTACCAAGAGATGGGTGTTGGAAATCGTGAGATACTGTTCGGCAAGCTCGCGCTATCGTTTCATTGATTGGATCGTTTTCGGGAATACGCTTAGGCTTCGGATATGCGCTTGATGGGTCCGCCGGAAGGAAAGCGTAAGGACGGCATAGGGAAAGCGGAAGAGCCAGAGCGGAGCGCGAAGAGTGGGATGTCCGCAGGTTGTGAGCGGCAGGAGTCTTTGTCTTATTTTTGTTAGTGCGAGAGTGCGCAAAAGGGAAAGGGGGACATACGGCGAAGAGAATGGATAGCTGTGGTGATTCAGGGAAGAATAGGAGAACGACTTCGTTGGGGTCTGTGTATACTCCCACCTCTACATTAGTTAGTTGAGTGCATGAGAGCGAGAGAGAGCGAGAGATAGTGAAGTGAAGAAAGAGAACGAGTGAACTTCCCCTCTCACACCGAAGCCTTCCTCGGGCTATCATATTTTTCAGTTGTGTGAACGCTTGGCGTTTTGTTTCCTTGCCACTGCCGATCTGGTACCGTGGGGGTCAAAAAAAACCGAACCCCTTCGGGTATCAACCGAGTACTGTTACGTTTTTATTTTGGCTTTCTTATTATAGCTTTTTTATCTGAGGATAACTTGGGCTTGATGTATTGCTAGTCACAATCTCAGAGTTAAGGGTTGTTGCGCTTCTGGCGGGGGGGAGGCTGTCTGGGGCTTGGCAGACAGGGGTGGTGTGTTAGTTAGGTTTTTCTTCTCTCACGCTATCTCTTTTCTTTTCTTCCTCCTCCAACCACCGAGGTCGAGCCCAACGAAGTGGATTGTGAGAGCAGCACAACGGAGGAACCGTTTGTTTGCAGTTTGTGTGAAAGGGAAGTGGGCTTGGTTTAGTTAGAATTACTTTGTGGCAGGAATTTGTTTCTCTTTTGCGGTTAGGTGGTTTGGTTAGTTTAGAGAAGTTTAATTGATTGAAGCTTGTGCTGTTTACCTTTCTACTTGGAAGTTCGTGAAAGTGATAGTAGTTTTTCTGTACTTCCGCCGCTTAGAAAGTAGATACACTGAACCTAAATTTTTTGTTTTCAGTACCCCAGCTGAAAATCGGTGAAAGTGTTTCCTTGGGTCACAACCGTCATAACCAAACTATCGCAACTAAATTAAAATGGTACGGCAAACTTTTAAGTGTATTTTTTTTTGTTTCTCTTGTTGTGGTTGCCCGAATTATTATTGCTGGTTTTAACCTGGGGTACTCGGTTGTTACCCGAAAGGGTTCGCGTTTTTTTGACCCCCCGCGGTAACCCGCCGGAGAGACCGGCTCTGGACCTTAAGGTTGGCGATCGGTAGGGTATCATATCATAGAAGAAATGAAGAAAATAATTTCTTTCGCCTCCTTTGTTTTGGAAAATCGCTGTGGGTCCTGAAAACATTGGACAGTCTAACTATATTCACTACGGCAAGCCACTCTCTGTTTGTGCCCCGCCGACGTATCTTTTTTCCAACGTGAGATAGATAGCGCTCAGTGAAAGTCATAATATTGATAGACACGGGATGGATAACTAGGAGAAATATAATACCTGATGTTGGGATGGGATCTGCGCTGGCCAGAGGCCAAATAAATTTACCATATAATCCATATAATCTGGCAAAGTCGGATTAGATCTAAACCAAAATAAAGTGAAACTAAGCGAACCGAACCGACAGGAGGGCATGAAGAATGCCAATGCTCCACAGTTCAAATAACTCGCTAGTTTAAATATACAGAACAGTGAAGATTGGGCATGTTTAAGACAATTGGTACTGGCGTCAATCCGACTTTCGCCAGAACATACAAGGACGGTAGACTATTCCAAACCCCGTTGCTATCTGAACTCGGGTTGGCATTGGTGATGCCAAGAACGTCTTTAAAATCGTACAAGACCAAATCGAGTGCTTACTGTATCGGATAAGGCAGAAAACAAAGCAATCACTTATAGTATTCCCGCCCTGACATTGGATGTCCGGTTACATGCTCCGAACCTGCACCCCCTCCCCCCGGCTCTCCACTCTTAGGCACAATTGATTCCTTGAACACCAATACTGTTCCGCCTTCCTCCTAGTCCTTGAGCCTACAATGAGTTGGGGCCCGTATGTATAGGAAGCTCTTCATGTACTCGAGTACGAATGAGGATAACCGGGAAAAGAATGGTGGGGACAGAAAGCAAAATGTAATGGAAGTTGTTGGAAGCTATGAGATGCTGCTTGGCATGCCCAGACTATTGTTTCCTTCTCTGAATTTCTTGCGGAATGCTCCCTCATTTTAGGAAGGCGCATATTCTTAAGCGGATCGGCGGATCGACGGCTGTGACAGCCAAGCGAAACGCGAAGTGCTCACACAACCAAAACACGATCGCCTCCGCACAACACGGGAGTGGGGGAGTTGTCACGTTCCTACTACTCTACTAACTAACGGTAAAGACAGGAGAATATATGAACCACAGCTAAATTATCCTATCCTTCCATGGATCACCACCTATCATTCTCGTCTAGATTTCCCCCCTTCCCCTTTCTATACTTTCATGCTAACAACGGAAAAACACTGACTCCAACTGTTCGTAGCCTCTAGACATCATTCAACATCGGCTCTTTAACTTCCATTAACTTTACAGCCTTCTCCCGCCTTCCTTCCTGCGAATGCATCGATCCAAAGCTCAAGCGCATTCCCGCAGCCTAAATGCTCTCACAAACCTAAAGCGCGCCCTGGAAGCCAAAGCACGCTCTAAGACAACCCGAACTATACGGCAACTATCGTGAGAGCGTGTCGGGCAGCACCTGGCGGCTTCCAACACCCACGCTTCAGGAATACACCTGGTACCTCGGCCGAGGGCGGAGGGGAAGAAAGGAGGGCGGGTGTGGGGGGGAGGTGTAGGAGCTGGGGAGGAAGCGTCAAAGAGTTGGATGTCCAGAGGCTATAAACAATGGAGGGTTTGTCTTTTCTTGTCAGCATCGAAGCACGGAAAAGAGGAAATGGAGACGTATAGCGAAAGGGAATGGATATGTATGTCGGGTTGGAACAACCCATTGCCAATTGGGCAAAGCGCGCGGAGTCCCGCTCGGGGGTGGTGGGAAAAAGGTTTAGTCTGAGTCGGCGCGTCCTTCCCTGGGGGCCATAGCTCCAGCACATAGGGCCATCGCACTCCCGGGAGTTGGAGACCTCCGAGCTCGCTACAACTCGCATTCTCGCCTCCAAGCTCGCTACAGCTCGCGTTCTTTGTTTTCCCACCCACTACCTGTGAGACTTATGCGGCGCCCTCATTGTCATCTTGGGATATATCGGTGGCAACGATCCCAAGTGACAAGGGCAGCGACATTCCCCCAATGCCTCCGACAGTGGACTTACGAAAGAAGTGTGAGAGAAGGATGGTATTGTTAGGCTGGCGTGTGGTTTTCAGATTTCTCTATATATTCTCTGGGGGTTTCACTCCCTCTCTATATCAGCTATGATCTTAATGTATTCGTTTGGCTTTGCAAAATTGGGCGTAGTCCACGGAAGTGGAGGATTTCGTTGTGGTTTATATATACTCCAGTCTTTACCATTAGTTATTGGTGAGTGAACATTGAAGGGAAGGAGAGCTCTTCCCCACTTCTAAGTTGTGCGCTCAGGATCGTATTTTGTTGTGTGAGCTCTTAGCCTTTCGTTTGGTTTTCGTCACCGTCAATCTCTTGATCCTGTTAAAAGTTCTTAGCTACGCGGCTGAAGTTTTTGTGGGGCATAACCTTCTCACTCATCAGTCATGCACCTTCATTAAAGACAAATGATTGGACTGTAACTGTGCCATAGTCAACCACATCGCCCCGCTTTCTTCGGCCCTGGGCATTGAATATTTACGAACTCCCTTAGTCCCACCACAAAACGCTCTACCCTCTCCACATTGCACCAACATTTTCGATAGAATACCATGGCCCAATCTTCATATTCAGTCAACCTCAGCGATGGTAACGCTAGCTGCGGGAACATAACCAGTAGTTTCAACATCTATATGTCCGACGATGATGCACAGATTATGCGCTGGCTCTCTCCCCCGAAAATCAGACACCAAGGCGTGCGCACGGACAGGTTCGACGGCATAGGGGATTAGCTTTTAGAAACAAGCGAGTTTCGGGAGTGGAAGGATAGTGAGGGTGGAGCCGATAAGGCGGTCCTGTTTTGCTCTGGGAATCCGGGAGTGGGCAAGACATATCTGAGGTAAAGCTATGATCAATAAGTCTGTACACCAACCCCACCACACCTTCGCCACGTAATTCAGCCGTGACTTCCATTAATCAATTGCACCACCAAAAATAAAGGTAAAAATACAATAAAAATATAGAACGAGAGCTATTTCCATGGTGTTTAATACTTGGTATACCATCCTCGATTTCTTCGTACTGTGTGGTAGCGTCTGGGCATTAAATTGGTCAAGCTGTCAATTAACACCTGGGGGACTGCCCACCATGTTGCCTTCAGGGCCACAATGAAAATCACTCTACTCTCAGCATTATCCTTAAGATCTTTCAAGTATCTATGGTCCTTTCGGAGGATACTCTTTATGGCCTTCCAAAGATGCTCAATTGGGTTTAAATCGGGGCTGTGTGGGGAGTGTTCAGCCACCTCGATGCCATGCGATTCCAACCACTCTTTACTGATCTCCACTTATAACAGTACCAAAAGCTTGCTAAGAAGTCATTTTTTGACAGTGATGTGAAAGAAAAAACTAAATACAGGGGTTGGGAGGGTCTTGTGTTAAAACCCGTTGTGTCTTAAACTAGGTGGGCTCGGGTGGGGTTGGTGTACAGACTTATTGATCATAACTGTATCAACAAAAAAGACAGTAGTAACCGAATGAAATCACTTAAGCCCCGACCGCCATACACTCTTCCCATTCCACCGCACACCTCCACCACAACAAAGGAGAGGCGATGGATGAGAGTCCTCTTGAAAAAACTACCAAGAAAAAGAGAAAAATAAAAGATTCACAATTTCCGTGGAAGGAAGGAAAGCCGAACCCCCCAAAATTGTCATTGGAAAACTACCCCCTGTCAGTATCTTCATCAGCTGAGAGTCACGGGTATGTGTGCAAGCATTTGCGAAATCAACATACAGTGCATTGGCCACTTTCCCAGCCCGCAAGTACTCCAGTCACAGCCGGTTCCTAGAGAATAAGCGCCACGACGTCCACTGTAGCCTGCGAAACACCAGAGCACATCGGGGATGCGGGCCTCGTAGCCCCGCTAGCCTAGCGCCAGTACCGCCTGCGGCTAGGGCTTGGAGGGGCCCTAGACCCTATGGACACACACAAGGTGGATTTCGGTTCCCGGAGAGGGATCACCATTACCAAGATTCTAGATTTGGTATTCTTGTGGTGGTAGAGCACGCTTTTATATTACCGGGTGACGCTAGGGGATGGGATAATATGGTATGGTGTGCTAGGGTAGAGTAGAGGAGTAGGCTCGGATGAGAGTTTGGGATGAAAGGGAAATTTTATCTGCTGGGTCAAGATTAGTCCAGCTTCCTTGATTGCCAATGCCGTCCTAATAGTTGTGGAAGGAGACTTATTGGCGGGTGATGTCACCGACCTGCTCCCTTTCTCGCTAGCCCTCCCTCTACCAGCGCAACAAGTTTTAGTACGCGGAATCTGTCCGCCCAAGAGGTATTGTTAGTAAGTCCCAAGGTTGGATCGCATATTGAGGCATGGATTTGGTACTGTACTTGAGCGTAAATACTAATAAGTTCTCACAGAAATCCGAAAATATCAGGTGGCGGTAAGGTGTAATGGTATACAAAGAGAAGAAATACTGTGGAAGATCACAGTAAGAGGGGCTTATATAACTTATCTGCTATCACAGCCAGGATGGAGTGGGGGACCTGCTCCTTGGGCGGGAATTTCTTGGATGTAATCGCATTTTTTTTTCCTGGAGTGCTGCGCCAATAGCTGCGCTGCTGTATGGGGCAGGCCCCCTGAATTAGGGATCGCATCGAGCTCCCGAGCTCCTTAGCGAAACCGAGCATTACCACTTCCCCGTCACTGGGTGGTACATGTTCCCGGCATGTAGAACCTGAACACAGGGATTAAAATTTTGTATGGCAAACTGTCTGTGCGTATCTGAGCGCCCATACTAAATTCGGATCCAAATGTTCAGGTTCTTCATGCCGGGAACGAGTAACTTATATTGAAACGTGGATACAATACCCGGCGCTGCCGAAAAAACACGGTAACCCAACTATCCTTGCAACTACAGTACAAGTACCATCCTGGGGCGCTGGTAGCCATTGCTGGTAACACACAGCAAGCCATACAAAGAGAGCTTACCAATACTGTGAAACCTCCGATAATTCCCACCCCCATAATTTCCAACCCTCTAGTAATTCCGTGTTTGCAGAGTCACGGCATTTGACGCATGGGAAATCCCTCTGAAAATTCCAGACCCCTTATAAAGTTAGTTTCCAATTCCAGGACATTCCGCAGATCTTAATTCCGGCAAACGCCTATCCGAGAAAATTTAGCAGGAAAAAATAGCTTGGAAAAAAAAAGAGACGGAAGGGGGAGGAGAAACAACAAACAATCTCCATTTATGCAAGAGTCTAAAGAGGTTTCTTATAGTATTTATGTACTCTATAAGGATAAATTTCCTCCAAATGGATCCAAAACTCCATCGAACGCCTCGCTTGCTGCAGTCTTTTATCATACTTCACGGTGGACAATAGTTCTTAGTTACATCTGCCTTGACTGCACTCTCTTATTTGAATTTATACTCTCTACTCAGTTCTTTGTATGTCATATTCAAGTTCTACGCAAAATTTCCTTATCTCTTCCCCATCATGGAATATCACTCGATTTCACTGCTTATGTCTGGCCACCCCCCTGCGCCAAGACCCCTCTCCTCTTTCCGCACCCCCCCTATTTCCAGCCTCACGCTACTCCCTACCTGCTGGAATTATTGGAGGTTTCACTGTACGTCGCACAGCCTAGGTTTCCGGGAGCCTGCTTGCACGGTGCTGTCGGACGGGTAAATAGACTATAGGGAAACTGACGGGGAACACCATGTGATGTTATGGTGGTTTAGTGTAAACAGAACGCTTAGCATTTAGCATAGATTCATGGGATAAAGGGACTCATCTGAGAGCAACATTGGTAGGGAGAACAACAATCGCAATTCTTGAGAACAGTTTGATCTTTGAGTGTGGTTTTTTCCTTCATCTATCTCTTGCTTTCTGAACCGTCTTTGATCATCCGAAAGTCTCTTGCCAAATACCCATAAAAGAACGCCTCGCCTAGAAGACGCCCGACAGTGTTGTACTAGTACTCGAGGTCGCCTGGCTTCCCCCTAAGTTTCCCTCCTAGGTATGGTAGGTAGGCGACCCCCCATCTCTGCAGCAATGGGCGCGGCGGGGCCGTGCCTCTGACGCCATTTCTTTTCTCGTATTCCGGAGAAGGGGATTTCTGACTACCGGTACTCGGGTGGGAGGGTTGATCCGCGAACGCCGTCCCTGGGTACAAATGGATGGCTTCAATCACCATCCCAGATTACCTACGTAAATTGAAGAAATTTTCCCGAAATGGATCCTCATCTAACGCTGCCGGAATTGAATTTCCCTATTAGGCGCTCTATAATCGTGGTTTTTCGGGATGGCAACAGGAGGATTTTTGAGATGCAATTCTACTTAAAATGACTAGCGGAGCTGGAGTGACGTCTGTATCCCGAAAATGCAGAGAGAGAAACTGGAGAAGGATCAGGTTGATATTCCACACCCTGTGAATTTTATCAACCAACATAACTGCTTAGAGAGAATCGTCCGCAATCATTCAATGTCTGTAAGCTGAGATAGCCTTGTTCCTGTTAGCTCTTTTTTTGTTCAGTCACAAAACGTTCCCGACAGGGGAGCTGGCCACGACCGGGAAGCCGGTCTCGATTTACCCACAAATGACCAAATTTGACCAGACTATATCTCAGTAACTATGTCTTTAAAAATTATGATTAAAAAATTAATAAAGAACACAACATCAGGTAACAAGCCCTTAAAAATGATAATCCTGTAACTAAATACTTGGAGTCTACCAAGAGCAGGTTATCACTCCACTTGATTGTCCCATATAAATCTAGTGCTAAGACATGCTTATTGTGATGGTATTCACGACTGATTCTTTGGAGATTGAGGAATTGCCTTGTAAGAGAGGATGCTTCATATTCTGTCTCCAAGGGTCACTTGAGCTATGTTAGGAGTTAGTAAATGGTCCAGAAATAATCTTCTTTCTGGTAAAGTAGCATAACTTTACAGGGCAAAATCTACTCCTGAGACTGACCTACAACTGCAACCTCACTACTTAAGATACATATTGCCAAGATTGAGGAGGGAAGCTGTCAGATATTCGGCTCCTAAGGTACTGAGGTTGTCAAGAAGTGGTAGATTTTGTAATTTCTTCAAATGTACTACCTAAACGTGACTTGGCAGATCTAGAAACAAGCATTCTAGAGTTCCTTTTAGCATGGATGAATTATTTGAGGTTAACCGAAGCTTCACCCATTTTTTTCCCCATCTCTTCCTATATGGTTGTGGAATAGTTGAGCAATTGGTTTTTGCTGTAAGCCGGGATTTTTGGTGGTTGTAGGTAGCCAGCTTCGCCATTGTGGCCAGCTTCCCCGTCGGAAACGCTAACTTGTTCCGAGCGCACAAGAATATTAATAAGGGGAACAAGAACAGCCTATATATCTCACTTTAATAACGTAAGGTATTACGCTGAATTCCAATCCCCACGTACTCGTATTGTCCTGACGTTTGTGAACACAACTGCTATTGCATACCACTAAAATAAGGAGGCTCCGGCCTATTTTTTGCCCGTATGCAATAGCAGTTGGGTTTACAAACGTCAGGACATTACGAGTACACACTCACATCCGTAATGGTGAGTAGACAAGAAGCTACTGTCCCTTAATGTAAAGTACCACTTCCCGAAAAAATTTGTTTTGAAGCCCAGGACTAGTGTGCCCTTAATGGGCTCTAGTGTTGAAAGTTTTCCACACCTTTATTGCCGCTCTCCCTAGTGCCGCGTCATTTCGATGCTGCAGGAATCATTTCTTCAAATTTTTTATTCTTTCTCTCGAATCTTGAACGCAGTTACTTCCATGGATAAGACCTATATTATAGAACGGCCACATTACGCGGAACATTCAAGAAGCTATCAGTGAAACCCCCAGTCCCCCCTCGCATCTCAGCTCCCCCGGAAGAAGAGTTTGAGTTTTGTTAGTGATCCTGGTCCTATTCGGGTTGGGTTGAGTGGGCTGGATATCATTTATGCCGAGTTTAGGCTGAGTTTGAGAATTTACAACTAGGGTAAACCCATTGCGAGACTTGATTTTATTCACCCATTGCTAAACCCGTGGAGAATGCCAACGTAAGAAAACTCCAGATTTTGGTAAGTGACTAGCCTTGCCCAACCATTTTCTTCGTTGGTGTGCGGTCACTCACTATTAATAACTGCCTGTATAATCCCGACCCTGCCATTCCATGCCTTAGAGTAGCTCTATCAACCCCCCTCTCTACCCTCCCCGGCACACGGAACTAGAGAAGTTCTACAATCCTGCTGTTACCCGTCCCCACAATGAGATAAGCACATGCCATCGGAGTCTGCATATATTATAGATACACAGTGTTATGTGTTGAAAAAAAGGGCAAGGGCGAGTGCGGGGAGGTGATCCAATGAGGTGGAGTCTAGTACCGTGCCGTATGATACCGGTAGAGCTTGCGCGACACACCATCCAATAAACGGGTAGTATGAAAGGAGCCCGACGCCGGGAGTACTCGGATTGCTTGGTGCCAAGTCATCATCCATTTGAAAGGCCTAGTTCAGCGCTCGGGATAGCCACATCCGCCAAGTGCTTACCGCTACTTCCACCTCACTGAAATTCTTATTAGTAATAATAGAATAGCAAGAGCCTCCCAAATACCTGATTCTAGGAAAAGACAGAGAACTTGAATCCACAAATTGCCCAACACTGCCGCGCTACCAATTAAAAACCATTAGGGATCTTAAAATAGCCTCAGACCCTCTAGATTAATCTCCTTTGGTTACGTAATGTTTCGTTTGGGGATAGAAGGCCCATATTGTTTCTGTTCAGCCAGATTAGAGGATTTGTTAACTTGTATACCTTTGTAGGGGGTTTGTTTAGGTTCGGCCTCAAACGTGGACTTTAAATCACCTATATTACCCTCCCGGGCATGATGGGCCATTGACACTGTCAATTGAAAGTCCACCGCCTTTCTCAAATGTTTTTCATAAATGAAGGTCTGCCAGATAGAAGAGTGACGACTAGTCTTTGCAGTCCTCTACCGATCGGTAACTTTCCGACGGTATCTTCACAACCTGTTGGAATTTTGCTGCCCATCACATCCAGATGGTAACGGGGTCTTGGCACTGGACGTTAGTCCAAGGCACACAACTGACAGGACGGTCCTAAGTGATGACGGTCGCTTAGCGTACAGGTTCGGAGATGACGATCTCAGGGTTGTGGGTTCTTGGCGTGGGTCTTGGTTCTCAGAATAGAATACGATATATTCTGAAGTACAGGAGTCATGAAAGAAATACCAGGTAGCGTAAAGAACCAAGGAAATAGGGGGCAATTTTTTTAATTCTTTTATATCATGTATTCTTTGTTAAGTAGGAGAAACAGCATGGAGCGCTAGCTATGGCCGAAACAAAACTATAAAAACAATCCAACGGCCCGCTACACCTCGTCATGGGACGAACAAATACCCCCCACCCGTAGGCAAGCAATCAAACATGAAGAACGAAACCGTACTCCCAAGACCCTATGGTATGGGCCTAACCGCACACCAGCCACCAGCCTAAACTAATGGGGAGGAAAGCATAGGAAAGCCAAACACGAAGAAAAACAACATAAAGATGTACAGGAGCAAAGAAACCCTTCAGCAGGCCCCCCTAAACAAAGGAAAAGAATCTTAAAGCCCAGGGCCGACGGAGCGGAAAGGATAAAACTACTGTTGCCGGGTACGCTAACGAAATCGGACTGGACCCCAAACCCAAAGGGCTACAGGGGCAAGGAGGTCAGGGACGGACTGTCCCCAGTAATCGGCGCGCGACAGGCTTTAGGAACATCCAAGGAGGCAGTGCTATACCATGGAATACCGTAACTATCACGGGGTGCGACTGTAGAGTAAATCGCGGGAGAGGGAGAAGGACGAAGGGAGTTACCCGGCGAGGAGAGCCACTCAGCAGTGGAGATGCCAGATATCGTGAGGGGCAGTAGGGTGCCAGCCGATGGGGCAGATAAGGTGCCAGCTAAGGAAGTACGTAGCAGTACGGTGTAAGCAGATCTAACGCGTGGGAAGTGGGAGGAGGAAGGCTCGCCAAACAACCGAGAAGGAAGAACACGGAGGACGGAGACGGGGTCACAGTTTTTCGAATGCCGACCGTACCGATCCTGCAACTCAGGAGAGAGTGCAATACCAGAGAGCAGGGCCACCAGGGCAACTAGCTCACCGATAGTCCAAAACTAGCAACCGTGTGTTGACGGAGGAAGGAGGGTTGCCGACCGTGCAAATCGCTAAGCGAAGCGCGTGGCGAAGTGTGGTGTAGAGGGTAGGAACATCAACGTGAGCGTGCTCAATGAAGACGAACGGAAGCAGAAAGGAATCCATAACCCCCGGGAGGGGAGGCCAAAGGCCCCAGAGACAGTAACGGGATGAAGGCGTGATAACCCCCTGAGCAGTTGCCATGGGCGGGGGAGCTCAGAGGCAGAGGACACTCTCACGATGATTTCCGATGGTGTTGAGATTTCAATCGCTGGAGGTGGAGCGGAAGAGAAAGATGAGGAAATAGGGGGTGAAGCCCCCCCTTTTTATAGAAGAAAATCCTAGCACAGCCTTTGCCGCCCGACTCATACCCCAGTATGAGTTGCATATCTGCGTAACCAAGGAAATAATACAATTTGTCGTAAACCTTTACAAAGGAAATCCCTCATAGCAACCATGTAACAAAAGAAAGAACATCAAAGTTATCCCAACACGTATCTCACCAGGAGACCGTGAGAGCAGGGCCCACCCCAGAGCTGAAGTCCCCTGAAGCCTATTCGGGATTCTCCGGTAATGGTCCAGGCTTAAGTGGGTACCGTTCGTGGAATTCATCAACTGCCTTTAGTTCATTGATTGATTCAGCCAGTTCCCATGTTGTTTCGTCGTAGCCCTCCCACTTCACCAGATATCGCAGTCGGTTCCTGAAGAATTTGGAATCCAAAACTTCCTGAACCTGCCACTGTTCTTCTCCTTCAACTTCTACAGGCGGAGGTGGTGGGATTATCTGTCCTTCAGGTGGGTGATTGGCGGCTAGGTCCAACAGCGATACGTCGAAGATGTTATGTATCTTCATAGTATTCGGCAAATCCATACGGTAAGGGTGTGTAACAGGTTTATTCCTGTCTAACGAAAATACAGTAGGACCGGCGATAGCCCTGCTAGCGCGGATACTAAGGGAGGCTTCAAGGGACTGGAGGTAAGAGATAATAGTTGAAGGACTAATAGAACTCAGGGATTACCGTTCAACCAAGTGTATTCTTAGACAGAAGGTCTGTCGAAGTCTGCCGTCTTCTGCGAGCCAGGAGACTGGTTTAAATACAAAACCCAAGAGCGATAGCATTCCTGCAATCACGATCATTACCAGTAGCTGCGCACATACCGGAATCCTGTAATCCTTCAAGACCAAAGAAAGAAACAAACAATGCTCAGCTTCGCCACTGTTACATGACCATTCCATACCCGGAATCCTAAATATAAACTTCCAGCGAAGCAGACTAAATATAGCAATATGATAGCATAGCCTATCTGACTCAGAGACAGTGGCGGAGCTGAAATCAAATCAAATAAACCAAATAGAAATCAACTAAACATAGGAGATCCTGCACTGCCCGCTCCTGTGTAGAATTACCGAAACATGTACACATGTTACAGCGTGTGTTCCGATCTTTTCCTTGATCTCATATGGTCCATGACGTTTGTTGTCCAACTTTTGGGAAGGTCGACGTGTCCTAATGTTTTTGGTGTTTAGCCAAACTCTATCACCGACTTGGAAGGAGGGAGCTGGGAGTCTACTATGTTGGTCAGCATTCTCCTGTTGTCTTTCTTGCGCATAACCCATTTCGGTTGGAAGGTGTGCATGAAGCTCTGTCATAGTGACAATGAAAGATCGCGCCTCTTACTCATCAGTCGAGAGAGTTTGTTCGTCAAGAAAGTCAAGACAGGGATCATAGCTGTAGTTGGCAAAGACGGGAGAGGTGCCGGTAGTCTCAGACGCGTGGTTATTCCCCATAAATTCCGCCATTGGTAACCATTGACACCAGTTATCCTGTTGGTAGTTCACATACAACTGTAGGTACTCTTCCATGATACTGTTAACTCATTCTGTTTGACTGTCGGTTTCAGGATGGAATGCAGTAGATAGACGTCGGTCAATCTTTAGTCTGCGACTGATGATTTCCCAGAACTCAGCAGCAAACTGTGGTTCTTGATCAGATATAATCATCAGCGGTAGCCTATTGTGTTTCCAGATGTTATCCAGGAATAGGTCAGCAAGAGAGGAGGCATCGATAGTAGTATGACAACAGACCAGATGGCGCATCTTGGTTAGTCGATCTACCACTAGCCAAATCGCATCGTTGCTGTTACTCCAGGGCTGACTGGTTACAAAGTCCATTGATATATCTTGCCATGGTCGATAGGGAAGAGAAGGGGGGCGAAGGATACCAAACGGAGCATGACGAGTCGTTCGACTTGGTTGACAGATATGACAATTGGCCACATATGGTGCAATCTCTTTTCGCATGCTTGGCCAATGGTATGGTCGAGTGATTAGTTCATGTGTTTTGGATCTGCCGGGGTGACTAGTAGCAGGAGCGTCGTGATTCTCCCGGATGATGGCCAGTCTCAAAGGTTCATGAGCAGGAACATACAGACGATCACGATACCACAGTCAATTTCCATCCTTGGTGCATTCAGCCAGGGATATTAGACGGCTATGTCGTACCCCTTGTTTCAGCATTGTAAGTATCTGGTTTGGAAGGGGGTCAGCTTGATAGGCTTCTGTCCATAATTCATTCAAGGGGGACGCTCCAAAGTGAAGCGGGATATCCGCCAACAAACCCAGAGACTGGGACTTGAGAACCACTTGTGTCCTATGTATTTCGTCCTGCAATACCTCTTCTTCTGTTTGCCCCTGCATCCTTGTTAATGCATCCGCCTTTCCATGTACTTTATCAGGTACAAATTCAATCGTATAGTTGAATTGTGACAGGAACTCTGACCATCTGGCGTGTCGTTAATTGAGTAACCTTTTCGTCGTAAGGTAGCGCAGGTTCTGATGATCCGACCGTACTGTAACAGGTCATCCAACCAGGTAAGCCCTCCATTGTTCAAATGCTCGTACCACGGCCATCAGCTCTTTGTCGTGGGTGTCGTAGTTGCATTCGGCCGGTGTGTGTTTCTTTGAGAAGAATGAAATTGGATGCAAAGGCCCATCTGGTCCAGATTAGGATAGTATACCGGCACATCAGCAAAAACGGACCCTGCGTCTGATCTGTCGGCGTTGCGTCCTGACGCAAACGACTCATCTCCAGCGTCCCACGCGTCCTGTGCGTCCTGACTTGCGTTGCAACGCCCCGCCACATCCCACGCTTCCAGATGCTACCTGGCAACGTTCCTTGCGTCCTGACGCAACCTGGCGCCCTCCCTACGTCTGGACTACCCCAGA
>Ga0307509_10006030_pt1 | contig 16526 bp, 15 predicted proteins | sample 10_EM_MG_FD_202245 | JGI IMG/M metagenome (GOLD analysis project Ga0307509, IMG submission 202245) | Populus trichocarpa ectomycorrhiza microbial communities from riparian zone in the Pacific Northwest, United States - 10_EM | ecosystem: Host-associated > Plants > Roots > Unclassified | place... | reverse complement strand
GAGATTGAGCGTCGGATCGAGATCATTGCCGTAGGGACGCTCGCCGGCGAGGTTGTCGATCCAGGTCGCGATGCCGCCCTCGTAGTCGATGTTGTCGTTCAACGGCACGGTCACCAGCGGTTCGTTGGCGCCGCCCTGCACCTGGTAGCCGGCATAGAAGTCCAACAGCGGCTGGTCCAGGATCGGATCGGTCGAGCCGGCCTGCGTCGCCGCGGAGAACGAGCAGGCCGTGGTGTCGCAATCCGGCACGTAGATGCCGAAGCCGAGGTCCTGCTTGATCTGGGCGAAAAACCGCGAAAAACGCGGATGCGGCAATGGCGCCAGCGCGGTGACGACGCTGAAGATCCGTCCGTCATGCGATCGCACGTCCTCGCGGCTGGTGGTCAGGCAGAACTCGACCATGGCTGAGATCGCGGCCCGCGCGGCGGCCAGCTCTGCAGGCGCGGCGAGGCCGCTCTCGACAAAGCTCAGCAGCGCCTCGGTGAAGAAGGCGTCGTAATAGGCCGAGCGATGGCGGATCTGCATCGGCTGCCACATCGGCTCGGCGATGCCGGTCCAGGGCGGATTGATCAGATCGCGGGCGGGCGAGCGGGCGATGAAGATGCGCGCGAGGTTGAACAGCAGGGTCGAGTTCTTATAGCCGCGCGAATTGAGCCCGGTCAGCGCCATCAGGAATTCGCGCCCCTTCAGGTCCGGGTCGCCGAGCAGGTTGAAGGCGGCGTAGGTCGGGATGAAGCCGTTCCTGGCGAACGTGCCCAGCAGATGCGCGGCGCAGGTCCGGATCACGTGGTCGATCTCGCCGGCCGCCGGCGCCGATGCGCGCGTCGGCGCCCGCGCCGGTTTCGGGTGGCTCAGCTTGATGGTGTCGAGCAATGCCGCGACCGGCCCGCCGATCGCTTCCCAGTCCGGATTCGCGTCATCGCGGGCGCGCCGCAGCGCCTCGCGGAGATCGCCGAGGCGGTGGCCGTCGTTCAATTCCGGCAGCCCGGCGCGCCACAGCAGCGGCCGCAGCGCCGCATTGCCGAGCGCGGTCCGATAGAATTTGGAAAGATGCGGGTCGCCGCCGCGCGCTTTCGCCAGCAGGGGATCGCAGACATCGTGCAGCGAGGGCCCGTCCTTGCGGGCCGTCAGCGCGCGAATGGCGGCACCGGCAAGAAACTGAAGACTCATGAATTTCTCTTGGAACTTTCCCGTCAAATTTCGCTTGGAAGTGCCCTTGGGGTCGCGCATCTCGTGATCAGGCGCTGGCGCGGACCTCCCCTCCAGTTGCAAGTACTTGAAAGCTATACGAAGGCGGAGGAAATACCAGTGTGATGGAGATCACAGTCGGAGTTTGCGAATATTGACCATCGCGTGACGCTCTGGAGGGAGCGGGTACAACCGTAAATGCACTGCAGCAAAATTGAATAGTCAAGCTTCTGCAATGGGTTGCAAGGTCAAGAGGGTTTATCTGTTGCCGGATGCATCGGTCCGGTTTAAGGGAGTGTTTGTTGCGGTGCCGCAAATTGCCATGAATTGTTCAATATCTCTCGGCAATCCCGCAAGACCGACCATGACAATCGCGCGACGCCGGCGCGCGATTGGTAGTGACCAGGAAACTAACCGTGATGAATGAAACGCCGTTTCGGATCTCCCGCCGTTCGCTCGCGGTCGCGGCCTCGCTGGTCGGCATGGTGTCGCTGGCGATCGGCGCGCATGCCGCGCTGAACAAGCGCGCGCTGGAGCCGGCCAAGGCGGTGGCGACCGAGCAGAGCGTGGGTGCCGGGACCGCCGCGCGCGTTGCGCTGGTGATCGGCAACGGCCATTACCCCGATGCGGCGGCGCCGCTGACCCAGCCGATCAACGATGCGCGCGCGCTCACCGAGGCGCTGCGCCGCAACGGCTTCGACGTCGATGTCGTCGAGGACGCCAGCCGCGACGACATGGCGCGCGCGGTCGAGCGCCTGAAAGCCAGGGTCAAGCCGGAGTCCGTGGTGATGCTGTTCTTCGGCGGCTACGGCGCCCAGGTCGGCGGCGAGAGCTACATGCTCCCGGTCGATGCGACGATCTGGAGGGAATCCGATGTCCGCCGCGCCGGCATCAGCGTCGAGTCCGTGCTGTCGGCGATGACGGCGCAGGGCGCTCGCGCCAAGCTCGCCGTGTTCGACGCCTCGCGCCGCAATCCTTACGAGCGGCGCTTCCGCGCCTTCTCGCACGGGCTGGCGCCGATCGTGGCGCCCGACAACGCGCTGATCCTGTCGTCGGCGACGCCGGGCAAGGTCGCCGATGATTCCAATGACCCGCACAGTGTGCTGGTCGCCGAACTCCTCACGCATGTCGGGGAGCAGGGCGCCGGCGCCGAAAGCATGTTCAACAAGACCCGCATCGCCATCTCCACGGCCACCAACGGCGAGCAGGTGCCATCGGTGTCGTCCTCGCTGGAGGAAGACGTGCGCTTCGGCACCGACAAGGTCGCCGGGGCGGAGAAGGCGGGAAGCTGAGGCCGAAGGTCTGCCAATCGCCGCAGATGGACCGCCTCGCGGTCGCTGCCACCACTCTCGCCTTGTCTCTCCATCTTGCGCCGCTCTCTCCCGATTCCTCCCCCCGCGGAGCGGTGGGGAGGGTGGCTCCTCGTGAGCGGAAGCGAACGAGGAGTCGGGTGGGGGGCGTGTACCAACAGCGGGATTCGCGGTGAGACCCCCACCCCGTCCGGCGCCGCTTGCGCGGCTTGGCCGACCCTCCCCGCCGCTTTGCGGGGGGAGGGATGAGACCGCCGCTGCGGCGGGCAACGTCCGCCTATTTCGCCTCCGCGGCCATCACCGGCCGGACCGGATCGCCCTCGCGCAAAAGCGAGCCGGCGCGGGCCACCACGACGTCGCCCTCGTTCAGGCCGTCGCGGATTTCGACCTGGCCGCCGTCGGTCAACCCGACCTCGACCCGCTTGGTCTCGACCCGGTTGCGCCGGATCACCTGCACCACGGTGCCGGCGGGGGTGTAGAGGATCGCGGCCAGCGGCACCGCGACGCCGCAGCTCTGGCCGGTCTTGATCTCGGCCCGCCCGGATGAATTGATCGGCAGCCGCTGGCTGGCGGTGATGCCGATGAAGACCTGGCCGAGCTGGCTGTTCGGCTCGATGGTCGGCGCGACGCGGCGGACCTTGCCCTGGACATAGCCCAGGCCGACGATGCGGATGGAGGCCGGCTGGTTGACCGCGAGCCGCGCGATGTCGGCCGACGGCACCAGGCCGACGAGATCATATTCGCTGCGCGCGATGATGGAAAACAGCGCCTCGCCGCGCGCTGCGGCCATCGCGCCGATGGTGGCCGTGGAGGCGGAGATGGTGCCGGCCACCGGCGCCTGGATCATCTGGAAGCCGCCCTCGGGCAGGCTGAGCCGGGCGAGATTCTGCCCCGCCGTGACGGTATCGCCGGCTTCCGCTAGCACCTCGGCGACCTTCAACCCCGGACGCTCGGGCCGTACCGCGGTCTCCTCGCGCGCCAGGATGAAGCCGGACACCTCGACCAGATTGCCGAAGCAGGCCTTCGCCGCCTTGAGCACGGTGACGGCAGCACCCTTCGGTGCCTCGGCCTCATCGGCGGCACATGCGGGGGTGGCGAGGGCGAGCAGGGTGGCGGTGAGCAAGGCGGGCAGGACAAGCGCGCGCGGGGGCCAATGGTTCATGAGCAATCTCGTTGTGTCGATCTCGAATCGATAGCAGAAGGCCGACACTGAGGCCAATTGGCCAAATCGGGCTGTGCCACGGGTCACATTCGGTGCCCGGTGCGCCCAACAAGGCGATGGCGTTGCGGCACGGACACATCTTGAGCAGCTATGATATCATCAGTATGATATACATCTGACTATGGATATCATGGAGGCGGCCATGCAGGTTTCCAAATGGGGCAACAGCCTCGCGGTGCGATTGCCCAAGGCCCTCGTTGAAGAGCTTGGTCTCAAGGAAGGCGATGAACTGAACGTGGTCGCTGCAAGGAGGGGTACGATCGAGGTCGAAACCAAGGAAGAGCAGCGCCGCCGAGCGCTTGAGGAACTGGCCTCGCTCAACTGGACGCTTCCTCCCGACTACAAATTCGATCGGGACGAGGCGAACGAGCGATGAAGGCATTCTTGGATACCAACATTCTGGTCTATAGCGCGACCTCGGACCCGAAAAAGCAAACCGCCGCCGACTGCCTGCGACGTGGCGGCCTCATCAGCGTTCAGGTGCTGAATGAGTTCGTGCATGTCGCACGCCGTAAGCTGCGTCATGAATGGCCGCAGATTGAACGGGCGCTGAGCCTGTTTCGTACCTCGCTTGATGACGTCGTGCCCGTCACCCTGGACACCCACATCGCCGCCATCGTGCTGGCCCGCGATCACAGCATCTCCTTCTACGACGCGTTGATCGTCGCGGCAGCAGTGGAGGCCGGCTGCGATACGCTGTTCACCGAAGACCTCCAGCACGGCCGCAAATTCGGCAGCCTCACGGTCGTCAATCCGTTTGTCTAGCGCATCGCGCCGGCCCATCGACCTGGGCGGGACCCATACCGGTGGACACGGCGCCGCGAAGGATCAATGCGACAGGATCTTCGAAAGGAACTGCTGGGCACGGTCGCTGCGCGGGTGGCCGAAGAAATCGTCCTTCTGGGCGTCCTCGACGATTTCGCCCGCATCCATGAAGATGACGCGGTTGGCGACTTTCCTGGCGAAGCCCATCTCATGGGTCACCACCATCATCGTCATCCCTTCCCTCGCGAGTTCGACCATCACGTCCAGCACCTCGTTGATCATTTCCGGATCGAGCGCCGAGGTCGGTTCGTCGAACAGCATGCAGATCGGGTCCATCACCAGCGCACGCGCGATGGCGACGCGCTGCTGCTGACCGCCCGACAGCTGCCCGGGATATTTCTGCGCATGGTCGGTCAGGCCGACGCGCGCCAGCATCTTCATCGCCTTGGCTTTCGCCGCGTCATCCGAACGGCCGAGCACCCTGGTCTGGCCGAGGCAGAGATTTTCGACGATGCGCAGATGTGGAAACAGCTCGAAATGCTGAAACACCATGCCGACCCGCGCGCGCAGTTTCGGCAGATCCCTGGTCATGGTCGTGACCGAGAGTCCATCGATGGTGATGGTGCCTTGCTGCACCGGTTCCAGCGCGTTCACCGTCTTGATCAGTGTTGATTTTCCCGAGCCGGATGGACCGCAGACCACGACCACCTCGCCCTTGTCGACACGCGTCGTGCAGTTCTTCAGCACCTGAAACTGCGGACCGTACCACTTGCTGACATTATCGATGGTGATCATGGGCATGGACATGGACATGGGCATGGGAATCGACCGGAGGTCAGAGGCAGGGTGATAGGTTGACGAGGGCTATCGGATGATGCCGATTCGTGTCTGCAGTCGCTTCACGAAGAACGAGGCGGTGAAGCAGATCAGGAAATAGACCAGCGCCGCGAACAGATACATTTCCGTGAGCCGCCCGTCGCGCTGGGCGACCTTGGATGCGGCGCCAAGGAAGTCGGTGATCGAAAGCACATAGACCAGCGAGGTGTCCTGAAACAGCACGATGGTCTGGGTGAAGATCACCGGCAGCATGTTGCGGAACGCCTGCGGCAGGACGACGAAACGCATCACCTCGCGATAGTCCAGGCCGATGGCATAGCCGGCCTGCACCTGTCCGCGCGGAATGGACTGAATCCCGGCCCGCATGATCTCGGAAAAATAGGCCGCCTCAAATAGCGTGAACGTGATGATGGTCGAGGAATAGGCGCCCACCGTGATCGGCCGCTCGGCGCGGATGATCCATTGCCCGATATAGGGCATCAGGAAGTAGAACAGGAAGATCACCAGCACCAGTGGCAGCGATCGCATCAGGTTGACGTAGCTGGCCGCAAAGCCCGACAGCGCCTTGCTCGACGACAGTCGCATCATCGCAATCAGCGTGCCCAGGATCAGGCCGCCGAAGGTTGCGATCGCGGTCAGCGACAGGGTGAACGTCATGCCTTGTTCGAACAGGTAAGGAAGGCTTCGGCGGATGACGTCGAAGTCGAAATTGCTGAACATCGGCTATTTCCCCTCGTTGAAGCCGGGGATGGCAAGGCGCTTCTCCACATGGCGCATCCCGAAGGTCACGGTGCCGCTCAGAAGGAGATAGATCACGGTCGCGGCCGTGAAGGCCTCGAAAACCTGAAAGGAGAATTCCTGCATCGCATGCGCGCGCGCGGTGAGTTCGATCAGGCCGATGGTGAGCGCGGCCGCGGTGTTCTTGATCGTATTGAGGAACTCCGAGGTCAGCGGCGGAAAGATGATTCGGTAGGCAAGAGGCAACAGGATGTAGCGGTAGGTCTGCGTCGTCGTCAGGCCGATGGCGGTGCCGGCCATGCGCTGGCCTTTCGGCAGCGAGTTGATGCCTGCGGTGACCTGGGCGGCCACGCGCGAGGACATATAGAGGCCGATCCCGATCACGGTCGCAACGAACGGTCCGTTGCGCAACTGCTTCAGCCACGTGCCAACATCCTGCGGCAGCAATTCGGGCAGGACGAAGAACCAGATGAAAAGCTGGACCAGCAGGGGAATGTTGCGGAACATCTCGATATAGGCGTTGCCGAGCATCACCGGCAGCCGCGATGGCAGCGTGCGCGCGATGCCGACCAGAGATCCGATGATGAAGGCGACGGCCCAGGCGCACAGCGCGGCCAGGATCGTCACCTCGAGGCCGCTCATCAAGGTGCTGAAATACGTGCCGGTGCCTTCGGGCGTCTGCTCCCAGAAGATTCTCCAATTCCAGTTGTAGTTCACCAACAGCCCTCCGTCGCCAGCGCCGCCGTCGCAGCGCGAAGTTCATGCAATGGCTCGGCCCCTTGCGGTCCAGTCGAGCGTTTCCGAGCTGCGAATCATATCGACGCTTGCGTTGCAGCGCTCCCTCTCCCGCTCTTGCGGGGGAGGGTTGGGGTGGGGGAAAGCCGCATACGCCGTCGCCGGAGGCTTCCGCCTTCGTCGAATCTTCGGCGGATGAGGCGGCGGACAAGTCGGCAGTCCCCAAGTGGCGCCCCCACCCCACCCTCCCCCGCGAAGAGCGGGAGAGGGAGCGAGAGGACAACGCTCGTGGCTGGAAACGATCGGTTTCACGGAATCGATACCCTAGTCGACCGCGTAGGCGTCCGGGTCTGGCGAGTCCGACGGCCTGGCAAACAGCCTGGTCTGCGCTGCGCTCATCGGCACGTTGAGATTCAGGCCCTTTGGCGGGATCGCCTGCCTGAACCACTTGTCATACAGCTTGACGCTCTCGGGGCTCTTGTAGAGCGCGGCGGTGGCGTCATCGACGACCTTCTTGAAGGGCGCATCGTCCTTGCGCAGCATGATGCCGTAGGGCTCCGGCTTGGAGAACCCATCCTTCGAGATCACATAGGCGGCGGGGTCTTTCGAACCTGCGGCATCGCTGGCGAGCAGGATATCGTCCATTACATAGGCAACGGCGCGGTCGGTCTCGACCATGAGGAAAGCCTCGGCATTGTCCTTGGCGGCAATGATATTGATGCCGAGATTGCGCGCGGTATTGGCTTCGTTGAGCTGCTTGATGTTGGTGGTGCCGGAGACCGAGACCACCGACTTGCCCTTGAGATCATCGATCTTGTCGAGTTGGCTCACCTTCTTCGAGATGAAGCGGCTCGCGGTCAGGAAGTGGCTGTTGGTGAAGGAGACCAGCCTCTGGCGGTCGGCGTTGTTGGTGGTGGAGGCGCATTCGAGATCGATCGTGCCGTTGGCGATCAGCGGAATGCGGGTGGTGGAGGCCACCGGATTGAGCTTGATCTCGAGCTTGTCGAGCTTGAGCTCCTTCTTCACGGCATCGACGATCCTGTAGCAGATGTCGATCGCGAAGCCGATCGGCTCGTGGTTGTCGTCGAGATAGGAAAATGGCGGCGAGGTCTCGCGGAAGCCGATGCTGATGGCGCCGGTGTCCTTGATTTTTTTCAGCGTTCCGGTCAGTTCCTGCGCCTGCGCCTGGCCCATGCAGAGCGCCGCGGCGATCACGGCGCTCGAGAGATGGAAGCGTTTCATATGTCCTGTCCTCGACGGTTCGATCCCGCAACCGGCAATCGCCCAAGCCTCGCGGGCGCGCCGGCGCAACGGTCCGGCACTTGCACAATCGGGGCCAGACGCCGAACTGCCCGCCCGGACGCGGTTTGTCGCGACCGCTGCGGTCCGCCTCCGGGCATGGCCTGCAGCAACACCATTCGCGGTTCTGCGGCGCTGCTCCCCGCGCGTGCAGCCGCGCCCGCCGGCGAGGCAGAATGGCTGCCGGGATGATGGGCGCCGTTGCTCATGAGGGAGGCATCCAAAGTCACCAGCGGTCGGGGAAGCGCATGATCGACGTCGTCGCCGTCTTTGTCAGCCAGCGGCCTTGATGAGAAGAGTTCTCCGTAACTGTAGAGAGTCGCGCCGTTGCTCTCGTCGCGACGCGGCCTCTTATCCCTCCCCCGCGAGCGTCAGCGAAGCGCGGGGAGGGTGGCCGGCCGCAGGCCGGTCGGGTGGGGGTGTCTCCGCGAGTTCATCTGAAGATCTTGCTTGCGGAGATACCCCCCACCCGGCGCTTCGCACCACCCCAGAGCGAGCTTCGCTCGCCTCGACCCCGCCACTCGCTTCGCTCGCGGGAGGAGGGAGAAGAGGGTGCTCATGCCGCCGACGTCAGCGGCCGCGCGCGTTCGATCCGTTTGCGCTGGGTCGGGGAATGCATCGCCTCCCACAGATCGCTGCGCCGCTGCACGTTGAGCCAGAACTCCGGGCTGTTGCCGAACACGCGGGCCAGAATGAGCGCCGTCGCCGCGGTCACGTTGCGCCGATCGTTGCACAGCTCGTTGACGTGCTTGCGCTGCACGCCCATGGCGTCAGCCAGCGCCCCCTGCGTCAGGCCGATCGGCTTCATGAATTCCTCGACCAGAATTTCGCCAATCGTCGCCGGTTTGCGTTTTGTCATCAGCATGGCGTGGCTCAATCGTAGCTGTGGTCGTCGAGATAGAGATCTTGGCGAACGCTCTCCGGGTCACATCCGGCCGGCGCGCTTGGCCTGCTTAGCCCCGACGATTGACGCCGCGTGTGCTCGCGCGACGGGCAATGAATTCCTTCATCAATGGAAGAAAGAACGCCTTGCTGAACCGGCCGAGCGGCGGTTCTGGCTCGAGATAGAATGACCGGCCGATGGTGTCCTGATTATATTCGTCGAGAATGATCCAGAGCCGCAGCGTCGCATCGAGCCCGGCGCGCCGCTTTTCCATTTCGGGAATTTCCGCAAGCCGAAGCGGTCAGGTGAGGGCGGTTGGCTGGTGATCGGAAACAGCACCAGCACATCCTCCCCCTTCGGCCGGGCAAGCCTCACGCCCATAGCGACCGGGCGAGGTTTGCGCCCCTCCGTTTCGCCCCGCTCGGCTTCGCGCACCCACAGAAAGGGAAACCTGATCACGCATCCGGTGCGAAGGTCGTCGAAACTCACGGCTCATCGCCATCCCGTTCATAATCACTGACCGCCTCCTTGAGGCCTTCGAACAGATCGTCGGGCATGGTTTCCAGCCGGCCGGCTTTCCGGGTCTCCGCCCTCGCCGTCAGCCTGCGGTAGTCTTCGATGCTCAGCAGCACCAGGCGCGGCTTGTTGCGCTGGGTGATGGTCACAGGTTTCCGCAAGGCGGCGGCAATGATGTCTCCCGACTTTCGCGAAAGGTCGCTCGTCGAATACTCGGCCATCGGGCACCTCCAGAATTGCTGTAAAATACAGCAAATATGTAAATGATGCAAGGGCTGGGCGTTTCCGATGATGCGTGACAGACCTCGCCACTGTAGCGGTGAGGCCGGTGACAGCGAGAACGCCGATGTGCCTTTAGGGGTGCACAAGCGTTTGTCCGCACGGACGGCGCGAGATGGGCACTATATGATGTTCGCCGACGTCACCCCGCCAGCACTATTTCCCAAATCATTGTGCTGGCTCGCAGGAGTAACGATCATGGCGGAAGTGGAGATACCCTTCGGCTTGGACGGTCCTGCGATGTCGAAGATCGATTGGAAACTGGCGCTTGCAAGGGTCAGCCATCTGGTGGCGCTCACGACTACCTAGATTTCGGCGAGCGACCCGCCATCGGCGTGGTGGCCGGGGGAGCGGTAAGAACCTGGCAAGGCTAGAAAAGAGCGGATTGGGGAGGGAGGATGACGAAGGTAGTGCCATCACAGATAGTGTCGCTTATTGATCGATTTTATCCGACAGCGAAGACCACTCCCAATACGCCCGCGTATTCGGCGGACTCTGCCGTCTTGCGTGCCATCATCGATCTTGCGGACGACCTTCCAGTCGAGTTGCTAACGATAAGCGGCGACGACTATGCAAACTACGTCTTTGGCCTAGAATCAATGCAGGCGGCCATAGACCGTTGGAATCATCACGGCACCGACGAACCGCCGCGAACACACCAAGGGAAGAGTCCCGTCTATATGGTTCGCGAGGCTCTATCAAAATGTCGGGATCAGAATCCTTCTCCGCAAACAACCATACTTGCCTTCATTTCGGATAGACAATTGGCGGAGAGCATTCGTCTAGACATAGACAGCGCGACCGATGCCTTGCACCGCAACGACTTCAAGGGTGCGACCGTCCTTAGCGGGTCGGCCATGGAAGCGCTATTGCTGTGGAAGATACGGGACGTGGGCATTACGTCTCCCATTGCGGGGATGCGCAAGAGTGTCAAAACGCCACCAGAAGAATGGTTTTTGGAAGACTACATAACAGCGGCTGAGCTTCAAAACCTGATCAAACCAGATACTGCCAAGCAGGCACGGCTCGCGCAGAACTTTCGAAATCTCATTCACCCTGGACGCGCTGTGCGGCTAGCTCAGACTTGCAATCGGGGCACCGCCCTTGGGGCGTTGGCAGCAGTCCACCTAATTGTCGCCGACTTCTGATTCGGTGTGAATTGTGATGTGCAATCTCTACTATGCCGACCTCTGGATTATGCCGACTCCAACGCAGCGATCGCCGCCGCCAGCGCCCGTTCTGAGCCAATGGTCGGCATAATCCAGAGGTCGGCATAGTAGAGGTTGAACATGGCGTAGGTAGTTCGATCGACTTCCGCACAGGCTGTGCATACGCGCGCATTGAGTGCACCGATCGCTCGTTCGATGAAAATTGCCTCAATTAAGCCCTGACGACGCCGAACTCTCCGACAAGCATCACAATCGACCGAGAAGAAAATCCATCGACCCGCTGTGGCTTACCGCGCAGGTTGAACTCCCAAAATTGGTCGGCTTTGAATTTTGCGGGTGCGCGTAGCGCACTTCGTGCGCTGCATTCGCTTGTCCGATACGGGAACACGCCATGAAACGCGACGGGAGGCCGATTTTCCGACCGGGGAGATTCTGCTGCCTGTTCGCCGCGACGCTCTGCGCCGCGGTTCTCTTCAACCAGCAATCCTTTGCGCGGCCGCGCAGCGTCAGCCCTGCGCCGAACGTTCCGCCACTCGACAGCGTCAGCGAGCGCATTAACGCCAACACGATCGCGATCGTCTCGGGTAATCCCAACGGGACCTACCTCGCCATCGCCTACGATCTCTCCGCCGTGCTCAATGACGGCACTAATTTCCGCGTGCTCCCGGTCATCGGAGAAGGCGGCGGGCAGAACATAAAGGATGTGCGATTCCTCAAGGGGGTCGATCTCGGCATCACGCAGGTGAACCTGATCCACTACTACAAGCGCAACAACGAGATCGGTCCGATCGACGACAAGATCGTGTACATCGCCAAGCTGTTCAATGAAGAGATGCACCTGATCGTGCGGGCCGACGGCGGCATTACATCGATCGAGCACCTTGCCGGAAAAAGGGTGAACTTCTCGGATGTCGGCTCGGGCACCCAGCTTGCGACCGGCGACATCTTCGCGCGCCTCGGCATCAAGGCCGAGGAGGTCAACATGGGGCAGGCCGACGCGTTTGAGAAGCTGAAATCAGGCGAGATCGCCGCCAGCGTGCTGATCGCCGGCAAGCCGGCCGCCTCGATCGGCAAGCTCACGGCCGCGGAGGGCTTTCGCATTCTCCCGATGCCCTATCCGAAGCCGCTGCAGGACGATTACCTGCCGGCGAAGCTGACATCCGAGGACTATCCGGGCCTGATCGCGCCGGGACAGGAGGTCGAGACAGTCGCGGCCGGCACGGTGCTGATCGCGTACAACTGGCCGAAGGATACCGATCGCTACCGTCGCATCGAGCTCTTCGTCGAGAAGTTCTTTCCGCGGCTCGCCGACTTCCGGAAACCGCCGCGTCATCCGAAATGGCGCGAGACCAATCTTGCGACCGTGCTACCCGGCTGGAAGCGGTTCGAAGGCGCCGAGGAATGGCTGCGCAATCGTGCGAACGGGGACCAGGCGGAGCGAAGCCAGTTCGACCAATTCCTCGCGAAGCGCCCAGTCCAGCCGGATTCGCTTTCATCGGACGAGCGCGCCCGGCTGTTCCAGCAGTTCCAGGAATGGTCGAAGCCGAACGAACGCCGCCTGAGCCCGCGGCCCGGTGAGGGGCTTTCTGGTTCGTGGTGATCCAATAGAGATTATGCCGACGTCGGCATAATCTCTACAGCATCACCATGAACCAAGCCGCCATCATCGCGCCGTTCCGCGTCGTCAACCGCTATATCGGCAACCTCGCCCAATGCCGGGCGTGTTTCCGGATTATCCGGCCCCGGTGCTCCGCAACACCGATACCGGGCGCGAGTTAGCCCTGATGCAATGGGGCATGCCGCCGCCGCGCACAGGCGGTCCGCCAGTCACCAACATCCGCAGCACCTCGTTGCCGCACTGGCGCGGCTGGCTGAAGCCGGAGAACCGGTGTCTGGTCCCGGCGAACAGCTTCGCCGAATACGTACCGGTGCTGAATCCCGAGACCAAGAAGAAGGACGTGGTCTGGTTTGCGCTAAACGAAGACCGGCCACTGTTCGCCTTCGCTGGAATCTGGACCGAATACCGGGGTGACCGGGGCACCAAGTCCAAGCCGATCCCCGGCCCGCATCTCGTCTATGGGTTCCGGACCAGCGTGCCCAACGCAATCGTCGAGCCCATCCACCCCAAGGCGATGCCGGTGAGGCTGCGGGTGCATTGGGCACCCGGCATTCCCCGCGCCTTCTGCCAGAGAGGCGGCTCGCGGTCGTCACGAACATTGAGGTGGGATGCGGTCACGCGACGCTGTCGTGTGCGCAGGGAATCGCAGGGCGGCCCCGACGCTGGTGCCCGGCATGTCGAAATATTGAGGTATCAAGATACTGATAGGCTACTTTGCATGGGGTTGTTTTCGATATTTTGGGTAGCGCAAGCGGTCGATGTGACGGGTGGGGGTCGCTGGACGAGATCAGCTCTCAGTGGAGTGCGCCGAAACACCCCCCACCCTGCGCTTCGCGCCACCCTCCCCACCACTCGCTTCGCTCGCGGGGGGAGGGATCGGACTGTCGGTGTGGTCCGTCTCCCCGCGCCAGCGCAGGATCTCCATCGCCAGCACGGGATGGTTAAAACCCTTGAGGTGCAGATCGTCGAGCGGCGCGGCGTCGACGCTCGTCTCGACCATGCCATAGACGCGCCTGGACACCACGACCTGGCCGGCCTTGGCCTCGTCGCACAGCCGCGAGGCGAGATTGGTGACGCTGCCGATCGCGGCATATTCGAGCCGGTGCTCGAAGCCGATCTGGCCCAGCGTGGCATAGCCCAGTGCGATGCCGACGCCGAAGCCGAGGCTGTGGCCGCGATTGCGCCAGCGCTCGGTCAATTGCCCGATCGTGTCGCGCATCTCGACCGCCATCTTCACCGCGCGCGCGGTGTGATCGGCGAACTGGATCGGCGCGTTGAACAGGATCATGACGCCGTCGCCGGCGTAGCGGTCGAGCGTGCCCTCGTAGCGGAAGATCAGTTCGCCAAGGGCTGAGTGATATTCGCGCAGCACGTTCATCGCCTCTTCCGGCTCGGTGGTCTCGGTAAACGACGTGAAGCCGCGCAGGTCGCAGAACACCACGGTGACCTCGCGGCGGTGGCTGGCGAGCAGCGCGTCATGGCCGTCGTCGGAGGCGATCAGCTGCGCCACCTGTGGCGCAAGGAAGCGCTCGAGCTTGCGGATGCGCTCGATCTCGCCGAGCTGTTTCTCGACCCGCTCCTCCAGCGAGCGGTTCCAGTTCTTGAGCTGCTCGGTCTGCTCGGTGAGCTTCGCCGCCTGCTGCTGTACGGTGTCATGGGCAGACGCGAGTTCGCGCCCCTTGTGGTCGACCTCCGAAAACAGCCGCGCGTTGCGCATCGCCAGCACCGCCTGGTTGGCGAAGGTGCGCATCAGGCCGATGAGATTCTCCGGAAACGCGCCGGCGGCGCGGCGCAGCACCACCAGCGCGCCGAGCACGCCCTGCTGGTCCAATAGCGGCGCCACCAGCACCGCATGAAAGCCGGCGGCGACCGCGACGTCGCGCAGCACATGGTCGGAAGTATCAGCAAGATCGGCAATCGCGATCGGCTCGCCGCTGGCGGCGGCCTCGGACAGGATGTTGTCGCCGTCCGCGACGGTGAGATGCGCGCCATCGGCGCCGCGGTCGATCTGCGCTCCGGTCCGGTTGTCGATTCCTTGGTCGATCCCTTGGTCGATCGCTTGGGCTTCAACAAGCGTGAACCGAAGCGTCGCGGCGTCGTAGCCATAGATCAGCACGGCGTCGGCCTGGGTGATCTCCAGCGCGCGGGTGGCAACCGTGGGCAGCACGGCGTTGAGATCGAGCGAGGCGGCGACCGCGCGGCCGACCTCTTCCAGCACCTTCAATTCGTTGATCGAGCGGGCGAGGTCCCGGGTCCGCTCCTCGACCTTGGATTCGAGGCCGGCATAGGTCTCCTGGAGCTGGGCGGCCATGCCATTGAACTGCGCGGCGAGCTCTTCCAGCTCGTCGCTGGTCTTGACCTCGATGCGATGGCCGAAATCCCCGGCCCCTAACCGTCGCGCGCCGGTACTGAGCGCCGTGATTGGGATCAGCATCCGCCGCGCCAAGATGGTGCCGGCCAGGATCCCGACCAGGAGCCCGAGCCCGATCAGCAGCGCGCCGCGAACCAGTTGGTCGCGGATCGGGGCCAGCGCCTGCGCGGTCGGCTGCTCGAACAGCACGATCCAGCCGAGCTTCGGCACCACGCTCGCCGCGGCGAGGACGGCATGCCCGTCGGCATCGAGGCCCGAGGTCAGGGCCTTGCCCTCCGGCGTCATCAGGGCCGCGACCTGGGGCAGCTTCGACAGGTCCTTGCCGACCTCCGGGCCCTTGCTGGAGGTCGCCAGCACCTCGCCGCGGGGATCGACCACATAGGCGAAATTGGTCTTGCCGACCTGGGCATCGCTGACGAAGTCCTGCAGGAAAGCGAGGTCGATGTCGGCGATGGTGACGCCGGCGTTGAAGCCGGAATGGGCGACCGCGATCGACATCGCCGGGTGCGCGCCCTCGACCGAGGCCGGCGCGTAATTGACCCCGCGCGACACGGTTTCGGTGAAGCGCGCATCGTCGGACAGGTCCGCGCCGCTGTTCTCCGCCACGCTCGTGCGCGACAGCCGCAACACCTCGCGGCCCTGGCCGTTGAGCTGGGTGAGCTGGCTCACCGCCGGAACCTGGTTGAGCAGCTGCAGATAGGCCGCCCGGCGCTTGTCCACGGTATAAACGCTGGCGCGGGTAGCGACGCTGATCTGGCGCTCCAGTTCGGACACCGCCTGATCGATCCGCCTGGCGGTGGCCTCGGCCTTCTCGGCCATCGCATCCGTCAGGCCGGTCTTGGTGGCGCGGTAGCTGATCCAGGTTTCTGTCGCCCCGTTCACCGCGAGCACGAACACCACCAGCCCGACCAGCGCGACGACGTATTTGGCGAACAGGCCCCCACGCAGAAACCAGCTCTTGTCCTTGACAGCGACCATCCAGACCCTCGTGCGGCGGCCCTCCTTAGCACATTTCGAGGGGTGGGGCCGGGGCGCTGGAGCTGTGGTGAATGGCCGACGCGAACCTCCTCCCGCGCGGCAGCGGGGAGGATCGGTGCGCGGGCGCGAAAGCGATGCGAGCCGGGGCAGGGAGCAGACGTCAGCGGTTGAACAGCCGCCGCAACACGTCATTCATGGGCTGGCTGTCCCGCGGATCGTCCTGGTTGTCGCGGGCGGCCGGCGGAGCGGCCGGCGCGTCGGCGGGAGCCCCTTGGGGTGCAGGAAGGCTGCGGCCGCGCCTGGTCGGAGCGGCGGTCCCGCTCAATCCCTGCTGGATCAGGTTGCCGATCGCGGCACCGAGATCGCCGCCGGGCGGATCGGAGGGCGGGGCGCCAGGCGTCCCGCCGGCGCCACCGGCGGGATTATTGCCTTGGTTGCCACCAAGCCCGGTCAGGCCGTTGATCAGGCCCTCGAGGCCGCCACCATTGGGTCCGAACAGGCCCTTGCCCATCTCCTTGAGCTTGGCATAGGCCGCGTCGGGATTGTCGAGGATGCCGGCGATGTCGGGATAGATGCGTGGGCCGGCCCAGGGCCCGTCGATCACGACGGGGATGCCGA
>Ga0307509_10006029_pt1 | contig 16526 bp, 12 predicted proteins | sample 10_EM_MG_FD_202245 | JGI IMG/M metagenome (GOLD analysis project Ga0307509, IMG submission 202245) | Populus trichocarpa ectomycorrhiza microbial communities from riparian zone in the Pacific Northwest, United States - 10_EM | ecosystem: Host-associated > Plants > Roots > Unclassified | place... | reverse complement strand
GCCGTCCCAACGCTGGTGCGGGAGGGGGGTGTTGGCTTGTCCTTTTGAACTCAGAATCCTAAGGTAGGGTAACTATAGGTCTTTATTCACTAATGGAAGGCTAAGCCTTCCGGTATGCCTAACATCACCCCATCATGCCCGGCGGCGGTATTCCTCGGCAAGTCGTCGAGTCCCCTTTTCAAGTCATTGATCGTAATGTCGATTTCCACCGGGTTCGCGTTATCCTGGGTTCCGATTCTTCCCGTTCCCGTACCTAATAGCTTCCCGATCTCCTCACTGATCCCTTCGTGTAAGGTGATACGGTCATTGTTTTCGTTTATCAGGTAAGGAACCGTTCTCTTCCCCGAAAGACATTTCACCATCTTGAAAATCTCCGGGTCACCTGCCTTCGTGAGCCTTTCCCTCAGATATTCGTACCGAGCGTTTATCAGGCTGCATCGGTATACCCTCCGGATCAGGTTCCACTTCTCCCGGTCGTCCTTCTTCTTCCGCCGTCCGCATCTCAAGTCCTTGGCCATCCTCTCCAACTCCAAGTTCCACCATCCGCAGTTCCACCTCCTCGATCCCCCCTTCCTCGGAAGGTCGTCTACAATCTTATGGATGTCTTCCCACCCCCCATCATTCGTCGCCGTCTCTTCCATCCTCCTACCCACCCCATTCCAATCCACCTTCTTCCAAGCTATTCCCGGGTTCACACAACCCCCCGGTACATCCGCATTGAACCTTATCAATTGTGCAGAATGATCCAAACCGGCTTTGTTGTTTATCGCATGGCCAATTGTCTGTCCCGTGTGGTGGAATGTGAGGTCGATCGTAGAGTTCCCCCTGAAAGTCGGACCATCAGGGATCTTAACCATATAGTCGTTTTCAACCATCCACCTTCTCACCACACGTCCCATTGCGTTGGTGTGTGGGTCATTCCAGTGTTCATGTCGGGCGTTGTAATCCCCCGCTGCCCAGTCCCATCCCACCGTCTCCCCCAAAATCCCTTCTACCGTCTCTTTCCGGTCCTCAGGCCAAATATATACACCGCCACAAATGCCCTCGCTACCATCCATCCTTTTGTACATCAACCCCGCCACATTCAAATCATGTTTAACCAAAGAAAACAATCCAACCATACTCCTTTTTACAAAAACTTCAATACCACTCCCCACAACAAAGGAAAATAACTCATAATCATCATTCTCATGATCATAAGCACCTCCATCATCATGTCTCGGTGGTTCAACAATAAAAAACAAATCAACAAAGGAAAACAAATCCATCACCATCGTCCAATTCCCCAAACCTCTCCCCACGTTAATCGTACAAGTTGTAACCCTCATCAAGTTACAATATAAATCTTTCCGGGCCAACTTTGCCCTCATCAGCTCTTCCGACGTCGGGTACGCTAGCACTCCTAGCTCTTTCCTTCCCCTTCGTCGATCTCGTAATCTGAATGCTCTTCCCCTTCTTCGTTTCTCCAGCATTCTCATATATCGCAACCCTCGCACCCTTCTCGACAACTTCGCTGTGTCGTTCCTTCTTCTTCTTGTCACCAATCTTTTCTCCTTCCGCCAAAACGTATTCCCCCCTCGTAACCGAGTTTTCGGCCACCTTCTCGGTCACCAGAGTTGCCTCCACGCCCCGACCCCTTCTCCTCGCCCTATTCACGGTCCTGTCCATGACCCCGCTCGCCGAGGTGTTGTCGGCAACAACTGGTGAAGCCGGTCCGAGACTCTGTGGGTCGGTGCTCGTCGGTCGGGTGGCGACACAGTTCCTATCACCCGTATAGTGCATATCCGTGCTGCACGAAATGCACCATCTTCGCGCGTGACCGCAATCGACATTCCTCTTCTGGCAACCGGGCCGCACGCAAACGTGGTCCTCCGACCTGTGTCCCTCCAGGCACCATTTGCACCTAACACTGTTTCCGCAACCGACCGAAGCGTGTCCGATGTTCAAACAGTTCGCGCAAATGTCGCTGCTGTTCCCGACCGGATTCTCTTCCCACGCACGGCAAAACCTAAATTTCCCTTTCACCACAATCTTCGGTGATTCCATCGCCATAATCCCTTTCATCCACCCGTTCAGTTCCACGACAAGGCGGAGTCCGGCAGTGCTTTGTCTTCGAGAATGAAACTTCCCTAAGCTCCCCACCCACACCGGTCTACTCACCACAACCAGACCCGAGTTGCTCCTCGTCAGGTTGTCCACGAGCTCATGGAAACCGTTGTCGCCCGTCCAATCCTTGGGCTCCCAAGTTGTTTTTCCTGCTCTCGTTAGCGGAACCATGCCCACGAAAATCTTTACCTTCGTGACGTCCTCCTCGAACTTGAATTCAGGAACTCCCATCCGTTCCATTCTTCCCCTCAGCGCGTTCCAGTAAGGGCCTAATTCGGACACCCTGCTGTCAGCTAGCGTCAGGTGGATGTCCCCAAACCTGTTAATCCCGCTAAGCGAAAAGTAAATCACCCGCTCGTTCAGGTTCCGGAGGCATTCGTTCAATTCCACCCTGACCCTGTCCGGTGTTATACCCTTCGGTTACTTCGTCACCGTTCTCTTCTTACCCGTAAACCGGATTTTCAGTCTCCTCTCCCTCTCCGCAATCACCATAATCGGGTCAATCTTCGCGGGAGTTCTCTTCTTTCGCGTTACCAGGTTAAACGTCCCTCCCTAGTCATTGTTGTTGGCTACCTTCGACCAAACCTTCTTCTCTATACCCACCTTCTACGCGGGTTCATCAATTGGCATAGCAACCCTATCGCTGCTGCTCGCCGCCCCGTTCGTTCTGGGTCTCGTCCCAATCGGTATGGCAGGGGGTCCATCCTTCTTCTTAATATCGCCCTTAACGGCGTTCCCGTCCCCTTTCGTCTTCCAGGTCGCATTCCCACGGCATTTCGGGCATCCGTTGGCAACGATGTCCGCCCTAAAGTCTTTCCCTTCGTCAATTTCGTCCCTCATCTCCATAATCAACCTCTCCGCCCTCATCATTCGGGTCGTCAGGTCGAACAACATTCCCGCCGATTCCATCTCGCCATCCCCTTTCACGACGTCCATAACGTCGTTTTGGTCAACCACAGCCGCAACTTCTTCGGCAGTTCCCATCTTCTCCAATTCCCTCAACATCTCAATACTTTGGGAATTGGTAATCGGGTAAGCCATTGATGATGGTAGCTGCGCAGATCCCTGCGTGTCCGATACCGCCTGGCTTATGCCATCCTGGTCGCCAGTGTTCCATTTGCTGTCGCCCAGCCTATCTCTCTCCGTAGTCCATCCACCCTCGAGGGTTATCGGCACATCCACGTTCACGGTCTTTCTAGTCTTGGAGGGGGGAGTATACGTATCGTCGGATGAATTGTCCATCCGGAATCCTTTGTAGAGTTTCCTCTCGCCCTCCGACATCCTACTCCTGTAGTCGGACTCAGGCCAAGATGAAGCAGAACTCTCTGGAGACACCATGGTCACCAAACTTGACTCAATGCTCTCCCCGCCACACTCACTCGGTCTATACGACCCGGTCGTCTGGGTATCCGAGAACAGTATACCCATCGATTCGTCTTTTTTGATGCCACATCCTTCGTGGCATCCCGTCATCGTCTTCAAACCCCTCGTCAACAGTAGGAGCTCGTTCACCGTCTTCGGATTAGCCGCTGTGATGAAGCGGTTCCATCCTTCCTCCCTCTCGCCCTCACGGCACCCGTCCACGTGCACAAACTGCCAGTAATGTCCGTCCGGCAACATGTAGGAAGTGGCCCGCATCTTTCTAAGTATTTTCGGCCCCATCTCGGCGGCCCCTCTCCCTTCCATGTCTTCAATCAGAAATTTACCACTTGCAATGGGTGGTAACGTCTTCAATCTGACTCTCTTTCACTCAAACGCAGGGAATTGATTCCCCCCCCAGAAAAAGGTATTACCCAGCGTACTAGGATGTCTCAACCTTTCTCCTTCGTGGTATAATCGTTTTCCCTTTGTCCTTGTAACTATTCAGAGATGTTTCTTCGAAAATGTTTCCTCTTCTCTTATTCGCTCAGTCAAGCCGATCGCCAATCACAGAAAAACACGCGGAGATTTCCTCGGAAATGTGATGAATCACAAAGAGTAAGTTTTTCTGTTTTGTGTGTTTGTGCCCTCTCTTCTGTATCTAGTCTGAGCTATGATACCGGTAGAGAGCTTCCTGTATCGTACATCGAACATCCACATCATTATCATCACATACCACAACCACCACCGACGTGCTTTTCTCCGTGGCACTTTCCATATGTGCTGCGGGATAGGCGGGTTGAGCTGGCGTACCTCGGGAACGTACTGCTGCGGGGTCCGATGCCTGGATTAGTAGTGATACCCATTATTTACAGTCTTCACCGTACCCACGACGAAACTGGGCCCGCGACGAACAGGGATTAATTACCAGTAATTTTCGTACCCCTAACTTTAACAAATTTAGGTGGCTTCTCGTAAGCACTGTACTGTGAGGGGGGGGGGTGGTGGTGAAGGTGGATACTTGTGGCGTAGAAAGGGCATTGGAGGAAACGTTTTGTCTGTGAGTACTGTACGGTACTACAGCTAGGCAGAATCTACTCGCCAACGGCGGGTACTTAGGAATTTCGTGGGCGGCTGTTTGTAGATGATACTGCTCTATGAGACTTGTGTGAGACGCAAGAACTTGGACCAGTTGAACCAGCACTCCAGTGCATAAGAAGTTTCTTCCTGGAATACGGATGGCAGTTACCGGGATAGCATGAATGTCACACCTTTTCGGTGACTTAATTACTTGAGTCAAATTTTCATCAGCAGAATAACAATAGTTGGCTAAGAACCTGGTGTGACACAACTAGATCCTCACTGGACCCCGCTTTCCTTCCGCCCCCCGAAATACCATCAACCAGCCATACTCAGTAACTTCTCCTCTCCAACAGAAAGCAATAAAGTCCGGATGACGTCTCGATATACCATCAGCGATAGTACCAACTGCCTCAATACTACAAACTCCATTAATGTGCGGAACTACTTTACTATTGCCGATGACCGATCTCAACTCCTAACCTGGTTATCACCACTGGAACCCAGCTTACGGCATCGCGACATTCGGGAGCGCCGTGTCAACGATATCGGGGAATGGCTCATGCAAACTGAGGAATTTAGAAGATGGAGCGGGTTGAGTGGTGAAGGTGAAGGCGATGGGGGGGTTATATTTTGTTATGGAGACCCGGGTGTCGGGAAGACGTTTATTAGGTGATAAGGATTACCTTCGGAAGAGAGAAAAGTGAGTCTATTCTAACAAGATACGATGATAGCTCGCTAGTAGTGGATAGGCTGTGCGGCCAGGCGAGCGGACATAACACTGCCGTCACATGTTTTTACTTTGACTTCGCGGCGCGAAAGGAGCAGTCTGCGACCAGTATGCTGGGTTCCATGGTGAAACAGATCATTAGCGGAATGGAGAGGATTCCGGAGGAAATATCGCGCCTTTTTCAAGAGCAGAAAAAAGCTATTGGTGGATGTGGGCCGCAACTCCCAGATCTCGTGAAGATGCTACAGGCCATCACCTCCTTACGACCTACCTTTATGTGCATTGACGCACTGGATGAATGTGTAGGAGTGCAACGGATTAGGCTCCTGGATTCATTAAAACAAATCCTCGAGAGGTCCCCGAGCACCCGAATATTCGTAACGGGCAGACCCCATATTCGGGCCGAGATGGAAAAGCGTCTTGCCTGGAGAGTGATAAGTGTATCTGTATGTCCCGCCAAAGGCGATATCATTGGATACCTCAGGGTCAGGATGGGCGAAGACGAAACGCCAGATGCCATGAATCCGAGTTTGGAGGCGGAAATTCTGGAGACGATACCCAATAATATATCGGAAATGTGCGTAGAGGCAAAAATGCTCAGAATCACATCCCACTTTGTCCGCTAATAAATGTCTCCAGGTTTCTACTCGTTTCCCTAAATATCGACTCAATCTTGCAAGAATCGACAATATATCGGAGACGAGATCGGCTTAGAAAAATGACAGATGGATTGGGATTGGGGGGTGCTTACGATGCGACGATAGAACGGATCAAGGCCCAGGGTGTGGGCAACTCGCAACTCGGAATAGAAGCTTTGATGTGGGTTAGTCATGCGGAACGGCCGTTAAGTGCGGATGAGCTATGCTACGCCCTAGCTGTTGAAATGGGTTCCAAGGATTTCAATGCCGAGAATGTCCCTTCGATGCCGACATTAGTGAACTGCTGTCAAGGGCTTATTACAGTGGATAAGGAAGCATCAACTGTTCGACTTATCCACTTTACTCTGAAAGAGTATCTCTCCGCCCATCCCGATATTTTCAGCAAACCTCACTCGGCAATGGCGGAGATATGCCTCACCTATCTGAATTCCGAACAGATCAAGACCCTTTCACACTATCCTTTTTCTGATGCCACACACACAGCCTTTCTAGAATATTGCTCTCTATATTGGGGAGTCCATGCGAAGAAAGGGCTCTCGGACCGTGCCAGGTCACTTGCACTGGAGCTCTTTCAGGAATATAATGGCCCTGGCCACTTATCCACTGAATTGCTCTTGGATGGAGCAGAGAGTCTAGGCCGTTGGCGTTTTGATACCTATTTTCCATTTAGTGGACTACACTGTGCATCGTATTTTGGAATTGTTGAGGCTGTGGCGGCTTTGATAGAGATGGAATATTGTGATCTCAACGAAGGAGATTTTGGGGGGTATTCTCCACTTTCATGGGCTGCTTGTAATGGGCATGAGGAAGTGGTGAAAATACTACTCGGGCGGGAAGAGGTTAACCCAGATAAGCCAAGTAGTCACGGCGAAACACCGCTCTTACGTGCTGCTCTCTGTGGGCATGAGGAAGTGGTGAAAATACTACTCGGGCTAGAAGTGGTCAACCCTAATAAGCCAGATAATTACGGCAATACACCGTTCTTGTATGCCGCCGGGGGTGGACATGAGGAGGTGGTGAAAATATTACTGGGGCGGGAAGGGGTCCACCCTGACAAGCCTAATAATTACGGCATAACACCGCTCTTGTATGCCGCTGGGGGTGGACATGAGGGAGTGGTGAAAATACTACTTGGGCGGAAAGAGGTCAACCCCGACAAGCCAAGTAATGACGGTGAAACACCGCTCTTACGTGCTGCTGTTCGTGGGCATGAGGGGGTGGTGAAAATACTACTCGGGCAGGAAGGGGTCAACCCTAACAAGCCAAGTAATCACGGCGAAACACCGCTCTCACATGCCGCTCGATACGGAAATCAGGGAGTGATGAAAATACTACTTAAGCAGCAAGAGGTCATTCCCGACAATCCGGATAACGACGGCCAAACACCGCTCTCGCATGCTGCTCGGAATGGATATGAGGGAGCGGTGAAATTACTACTGGAACAGGAAGGGGTCAACCCGGACAGGCCAGATTGCTACGGCACTACACCGCTCTCCTATGCTTCTCAGAGTGGATATCTAGGTGTGGCGAAAATACTACTCGGCAGAGAAGATGTCAACTCCGACAAACCAGATAATAGTGGCCGAGCACCGCTCTGGTATGCCGCTGGGGGCGGATACGAGGAAGTAGTAAAAATGCTGCTGGGGTGGAAAGAGGTGAACCCTGACAAGCCAGATAACCAAGGCAATTCGCCGCTCTCGATTGCTGCTCGGGGAGGACATTTGGGTGTAGTGAAAATACTACTTGTGAGAGAAGATGTCAATCCCGAGCTGCCCGATGACGGTGGCAACACACCGCTCCTGTGCGCTGCTATCGGTGGATATGAGGAAGTGGTAAAAACACTGCTGGGGCAGGATGAGGTTAACCCCGACTATTCAAATCATGCCGGCCTAACACCGCTCTTGTATGCCGCTTGGTGGGGACACGAAGGAATAGTAAAAATGCTACTCGAACAGGAAGAAGTAAACCCGGACAAGCCAGACGATCACGGCAACACACCGCTCTCATATGCTGCTCACTATGGACGTGATAACGTAGTGAAAATACTACTCACAAGAGAAGAGGTCAATCCCGAGAAGAGAGATAATGATGGCGACACACCGCTCTCATGTGCTGCCTTTGGTGGACATGAGGGAGTCGTAAGGATGCTACTCGAGACGGAGGGTGTTAACCCCGACAACCCAAATGATGTCGGTCAAACACCGCTCGCGTATGCCGCTTGGTGGGGACACGAAGGAGTGGCAAAAATACTACTCGAACGGGAAGAGGTCAATCCGGACAAGCCAGACGATCACGGCAATACACCGCTCTCGTATGCTGCTCAGTATGGACACGATAATGTGGTGAAAATACTACTCGCGAGAGAAGGGGTCAATCCCGAGAAGAGAGATAATGATGGCGACACACCGCTCTCATGTGCTGCCTATGATGGACATGAGGGCGTGGCGAGAATACTGCTCGAGACGGAAGGGGTTAATCCCGACAACCCAAATGATGCCGGCAAAACACCGCTCTCTATTGCTGCTCAGCACGGACGTGAGGGGCTGGTAAAAATACTATTGGATCTGGAAGAGGTCAACCCCAACAAGGCGGATAACAACTGCCAAACACCACTCATGCACGCTGCTATGCATGGCCATCAGAGAGTGGTGGAGCTACTACAGCCTCACAAAGCGGTAACTCGGGGTGTGCTTTCAGACCCCGGAGACACCACTCCTTAGAAATCGTCCCCAATTCCTGCCTTTTTGGAGCACATTCCTAATAGCTGTCCTTTGACATACATCGCAAGGGAATGGCATCCCGAGTTGTGGGAACGCATATCTAATAGTTATCACACCCATCCGAATCCCAGTGTTAATTTTTTCATGTGGGTATATGAGTTTATGTTTGATTTGTGCTGTAGGGTCTGCTCGGTCGGGATAAATAGTTTTACCATTGTGAGAAGGTTCAGTTCAAGGCTTGTGGTTTTCATCCTGTCCTGTTCAATTTTCCCTTAATTCAAAATTCTTGCCTGCGCTTTTGTTATCTTGTGCTGTTTTTTTCTCCCCATTCTCTTCCCCTGTGATAGAATTCCCTGAGCTATTGATAGACTGTATATAACGTTTCGCTAAATAGAGGAGGAGCGGTATATGATGACGCAACAACTCTTAAAGCAATTTTGAACTACATCCCGACCTTACTATCTCGACCTTACCTACGGGTTTCATTCATACAGTAAACGGGGAGCGACTATCCTTGAACCGTGTGGATTGCGGTTTGGTTACACAGTTTATAGGCCATATGGTAGCCATGGGGGTTCACTTGTCAGAGTGTGAGGGAAAGCGCAAAATCACTATCTATTCATGAACTACTAAATACTAAAGGAACCAAAAAAAAACAAGGACAAGTCGAGTTCATCACCTCATTTGGGTAGCTTCCTCTTTACATTACTTATAAAAGCCTAGTAAGCATTAATCACAGTTGTCCTTCCCCCCGTAAATATCCCTGATCATAGCCCAACTTTCAAAGAACTTAGCAAGAGTTGCAAGCCCGTGGGAGATTTGGTGCTACTCATTTTGTAATCTAATGTTGTGGCTGCCGCAGACTATTTAAAAAAAAAAAAATTATTGGTTGGCTGGGCATGTTAATATTTAGGCATCAACATGAAGTTGTCAATAGTAATAACTCACTGAGGTCAAAGATGACTATGATAGGAACCCGTCTCGATGTCATATGTATCACTTCTTCCCTTGGTCTCTTTATATAGCTACGCATCAACGATGGCATCTCTCCTATGTGCCTAATTATTCCCTTCTGCCAGAGTTTTTTAGGCCATACCCGGGTTGTGAGCTCAAGGTCCCGTCAGTCCGTCTTCGGGTCAGGATGAGACAGAAAACAGCGCTTGAAAGGGCCTCAGGAAAAGGCGGGTATCTTGGAGCCCCATCTGGGTCACTTCCCGGGCTGAAAGGTTGGGGGGACTGGATGTATCTCGGGTTCCAGAGTCCTCCAGGCCACCCTAGATGATGGGTGGGCACTAGGGGTGACTGGTGGGCCCTGTAGGTGATTTATGGAGACTGCGGGGGACAGGCGGGGACTGCAGGTACCGCCGGGGAGGGATCGAGCGAGGTGAGCGTTCACGGGCACTTTTGGAAATGCATATCAGGGGGGGTTGTGAAGAGCTTGGGTTATTAATTTAGATTTTACATTTCCTCTATAAAGAGAATGGATGTACCTGGTAGAGCTCAAATGGAGTAGTTAGATTCTCGCCTATCTAGATGGGGTTGCTGGTGGATCCTGCAATTTTCTCGCTAAATTTGGTGGTAAGGAAGGGAGCTGGTAGAAGGCGAGAACGGGGTGGCACCGCTAATCAGACTGTGTTGACATCTAGAAATTGGGTTGATTGCTACCCTCTAGCTTGCCTCCTTTACTTTTTAAATATTCAGAAACATAGGCATACCTATAGACAGCGCTAACAGTTCGGTACACGCACCAAAGATCATAGGACTGCGACAATTGTTAAGTTAACTAGAAGGAGCTGATTCCATTCCCAGAACTCACTCCACCCTCAGGCTTGACGCTTTAAGTTAGAATTCTTAGTAATTTCAAGCACTACACAAATGAGCATTAGACCGACCTATCACGAACAAGCATACTACCTGCTAGAAAATACTGACTCAAAAAAAAACAGCGAGAAACTTTGGCCCACCGAACACCCCGCCCAAGGTTTAACTCCCTCTTTCCAAAATTTGCCTCATTATACCCTTTTGAAATCACATATTCTCAGCCATTCCCATTGAAGTAGTATTCCGAACGGAATTCATACCCCGTCTAGTATTCTTTCACAAATTGGAGTAGGGTACGATCAATCATATTTGAGCCCAAGACCATTGCGTCTCGACATGAGCCCAATACAGTAATGCGGCCTTATGGTGTACTGTACGGTGACGGTATACCAGTGTATGATACTAAGAATAAAATACTACAATGTCTCAACTTTGAAACATGGACAAATAGAAAGGACTTTGAGCAGGAAAAATAAAAAGAAAAGCTGGTGAAAAATACAACAACCAAAAGTAAAAGCGTAAAGACAATAGAGAGTCCAAGGATGAGTCGGGGATTGGGGGAAGAGAATGAGCGGGAAAAAAATTACCAGGGGGGAGGTGAAAAGCACAGTAAGAAGCAGGCTTTGCTAAGCAAAAATGGGGAGAGAAAAATGAAGACGATTGAGATCGGAGAAAGACTGTGGGAAATGGAAGTATGGCACCCGGCCAGCTCCTTATCCGCTGATGTTGTGTTGTGCTGTGATTATCGCATGTACCGTAAGAACTCGAATAAACGATCCTTGTGCTAGATATGGTAGTCCGAAATTTCCTCCTTTGGAAAAGGGGCGAAAAACACACGAAAAATCTGCCCCGAGGGACAAAAGAAAAAGAAAAAAACACCAGAACTTGCTAAGAGAGGCAAGTCCAACTTCCTAGCACAAGGATCGTTTATTCGAGTTCTTACGGTATGTGATGCAACAGGCCTGGAGTAGGGAGTTGCTAAACACCCTTTCACCTCAATAGGCTCTCGGACTCAGGCCAGAGGGCTTAACGGTCTAAAACTTGTTCAAAGCTTTTGGTGACTGTATTAGGAGGTTGGTGGTTACGGCATTTACACACTTATCGTATTTTCCAAAATATCTTGCCCCTAATGCCAATGTTTTCAGCGCTTTGTGGAAATGATTGTCATGACGTGTTTTCTAGCTCTATATCCCAAGATAAAAAGAAAACCGCCCCCCAGGTAAAAAAAAAAAAAACGGGTCCCGCGCAACCAAACAAATAAAATAAGCGGCCAAAACCCCTGCGAATTCTTCACCAGGAAATCATCCCCCAGTCTCACCCACAGACCATCATCCCTACCTACCCACTGGCGCGACAACACCGAACAGCGCTGCATCTCTAATCGACTTCTCCTAGCAAGGATCAACTCTGACTAACCGCCGCTTCCATATAGTGCGACAGCATCAAACACCTAACCCTACTACTACAAACTCCAGGATGCTGTCGGTGGACGAACGGCAACCTCTACCTAGGCCAGATATACTACCATAGGCAATGCTCTCAATCATACCTCTCATGATATTGGTCCCTCTCAGTATCAAACTAGCGGAACCTCGGCAAAATATGACAAACTAGAACTTACCACAGCAAAATGTGATGAGAAATCCAGCATGCGCAGAAGTATTCCGGAGAGGAAGCACATAATCTATGGAGGATAGAATACAACTCGTTTTCCCCTATTGATCATTTTCCACCACCAGACATCCACACTCTCTCAACTAGACAATCTGCAACTAGGCCTTCAAGTCTTACGTTATCCTCACTTGACCATTCCCCATTTTGTTTGAACCTTTTTTACAATACTTATAATATCTGCTCGTATTATACAATGCAGTATGCATTGGAATCATTGTGGCGGGAGGAGTCTACATGTAGGTCTTAGCTAGATATTGACCACCTTTTGAAAAAAAGAGCCAAGATTGGCCCTTCGTGTGGTTACACTCACTAAATTTTAGCAATCGTAATAGTAAGAATTGAGATCGCATCACTTAAGCTCGGCCCTTGGCATAGTAAGGAGTACGGCACTTGTACCACGGCACCGGCACTGGGATAGCGGCAATAATATTCAGATCCACCCCAAGCTGCGCCCCGGAGCGTCGTTTGGCCGTCCTTATCCAGCTTGCCCGGGCTAACCTAGCCCAACTCGACTAGAACTTTCACCGCCCTTTCATATCCATGCCAAGAGGCAAGCAGGAGCGGTGTGTTGCAGTCCTTATCTGGCTTGTCAGTGTTAAGCTTGTCCCGCTCGAATGGCACTTTCGCCTGTCTTTCATACCTACGCCAAGCGGCCCTGCGAGAGTGGTACTATTATTATCTGGCTTGTCGAGGTTAGCCTTGTTCCGCTCGAGTAGTGTTTTTACAACTTCTTCATGTCCATTCAGGGCTGCATTGTGAAGTTGTGCTTGGCAGTCATTATACGGCTCTTCTGGGTTAACCTCGCCCTGCTCGAGTGGCACCTTCACCACTCTTCCATATGTTGAAATTTGACCAAGGTTCCATACCTCGGATATCGCTGAAACCCAAATGGTGGATAGCTAAGAAGTTTATTTAATGATAGTTGCAGGATTAAGTAGTAGAGTATCGAAAGAGTTACGGTATGTTTGATTGGGTTAGACGATGCAGAAATGTTTGGGATGTTTTAGGAAGTGGCACTAGGGAAGGACGGAGGTTAGGGATTTAGGTTTACCAGAAGTTGAAACTAATAGGTGTTGAGCGAAACAAGATTTAGGAAACAGACGACAGTATGGGGACAGCAAGAGATTGCAGGAGGGAAGCTGTGTAAGAGGACGAAACAGCAAGAAAGGAAATCAGGGCATAAGAGTTTTTGGAAAATATCAAAGGAGTTGTGTGTATGGAGAGGCGAAGGGAAGATAGGAGACTATGGACGATGTTGCAGATGAAGAGCTTTTCTATCAAGTAAAGTTTGTGTATGTACAGGACACCGCTACCAAGCATAGCCTAATTTTATGACCCTCTACCGTCTTGTGCCATTAATACTGCCACTGGCCGAACGTGTGGGAAGGGAGATATACTGTTGGGGGGAACGGGTGGTGGTTAGAATTTAGGATCCATCTTGAATAAGGCGGTTGACTTACAGTATTGGCATCCGTATTTTGAATTATTGAACACCATTCCACACAGTGCGCGCATATGACTCGAAATCCTGCGAGGTGAATACAAAATCACCCTCCCTCCTCTTGCTTGGCTTGTGATTCATCAGCTTTTCAAATTGAAGTTCCAAGGGGGCCCCGCGAACATCCGTCCCGAAGATGTCGACTTCGCGGGTTTTCATTGCCATCATTGCGGATGCATTGGGATTGGCTTGAGTTACCTGAGAATTGGGCCTGCTGACCCCCTCCCACTTCTCTAGATGTAGCTTTCTTGTTAGTGTGTCAATAGTAATGATGATAGCGATCTTGACCTCCCCCCCCGAGGTTTCTAACCACCAGTGAGCATCAACCACAAGGCGTGGAAGAGATTGAGAAACTCCGCACTCGTAAACGATGGTTGGCCAATCGGTTCTATGAAGGTTAGACACAGGTCTGTGTGCTGTGTCTGCTTCTTTTGTGCTTGTACTACCAATGTACTTTGAGGCACCCTCTTGGAACAGCTGGCATTGGAGCCCCATCTGGTATTTCTTGACGGCAAAAATTTCGTCAAATGCCCGGTGTGCTATTTCCTGAGCCCTGTCCGGCATGGTTTTGACAACCAATACATTTTCGTTCTCAAGGTAGAAGAAACGAGACCCTTTATGGTACCTGTAGCGACGGCCCTCGATCTTCTTAAGCTGCGCGGTTGTGACATCGGAAAACACTACGTACTGGCTCGGGTTCTTTAGGAGAAATTCCGGGGTGTACTTGTCCACGACCTTGGAGAAGGATTGGAGGGTACGGTATCGCTGGCGTTCGGCACCACGCAGCCCGTCATTAAGGTAATCGATCGTGTCAACTGGTGAACTCGGCCCCGGGGTCTGAGAGGGGGTAGGATAGGCACCCGCTGGTGGGGAGGGGGTAGGATCGGCATCGGCTCTCGGGGAGGGAGAAGCCATTCCGGGTAGCCGTCGGCGAAGGGTCGAGATCTTGTATAGTTTCGGTGGTGGTGGTGCAAAACTCGTTGGGAAGTTTTTGCAGGTCGCTCGGAAGGGAATTGGAGGATAAGATATAGGATGAGAAGAGAAAACAAGAGAAAAGTGAGAGTGCGGGTAGCATTACAATCTTTTCTCTACGTTGCGAGCACCCGGTAAAGCGAGCAAGGGGTAGCACTTAAGCGAGTCGGGTTAGAAGACTTTGACTTGGTTGCAACCTTCCAGTCAACCATAGTTTGTATTCTTCCTTAGTATTGCTCATAGCAATCTGTTCTGTTCTTTACTTCCTTAAACTAAACTCTATTCTCTCATAGACAGGAAGGCTATGATATTCATTTCTCCCTCACATTACTAAACCCTAATAGAGTATGGGGGTTACCCCTAGCTCGCTCTGCCGGGTGCTCGCAACGTAGGGAAAGATTGTATCCCCTGCAGTGTTGATAGTGCCGAATTTCCCTGCATCACGCTAATGTGAACTAAAAAACTAGCTTCTCACTTTTCTAGAAATGTCAATCGGGTGATATCAAAAGCATAGGTCAAGTTATTAAGTAAGTCATCCTGAAACTTAGAGGTCAATCGCCTCATATTCTATGGGCTCTTAGATGTTCATGGGGGCACACACACCTGAGCAGGAAAAGGTCAGACGCCTGAGCCGGGGTGGCCTGAACATGCTATTGAACTTAGGTGGGTTGAGCTATCACCCCCCTCTGGCCCCAGCATTGGGACGGCGCGTCATAGGCAGACCGCTGCATAGTTGCTCGTTTGCTAGCATAAAGAGGTCATTGGAGCAGCTGCCATAACACTGTATAAGATGTCGCCATCTGACCGACCGAATGTCATTCGCAGGATATATAAGGGGAGTGTCGGTAACCGCCAAATATGGGGTTACACAAAAATGGTGTAACGGGGGCACCCTGTAGAGAGGTGAACTCTAAGGTTGCGACCGTACCAAACACTCAAAGTAGAAGATAAAGATGAGGTAAAATAATTCAAAAAGAATCAACGGTAAAACTTAATATAGTTAAGCTGGAAGCTTCACTCAATTTAGTTCTCTCGAGGAAAAGTTGGTTGCCGAAGTAGAATGCCAAACGCTTAAACTTAAGTAGATATCAGATTTAAGCCTTTGACATTCACCACTACTTCCGACCTTTGTGCGAGCACCCTGTCCTGCTCAGGGTCTGTCCGATGTCTACCCTCCATTAGGATTTATCCTGCCGGAAGTGTCGGACCAACTCGGGTACACTTAACTCCGTCAATAGGATATGAGTTTCTGCAATGCATCTCCAATACAAGCGCAGGTGAAAAACTCTTCCTATCGAAGTCATACCAGTGGCTAACTGTTATGACAACAATCGGAATCAATACCTAGGTGGTGGACTCACTGGCCCAGTGGTAGTTTTGTCTATACAAGCTATGCAGTCCATCATTTAATCTACGCGACTATCCAATGTGATAAATTGACATGCAAGCTCCCCTGGTGAGATGTAGCCGATGGTTGGCTAAGTGGGCGCTACCCATAGCCAGCCTCTCGGGACATACTCTACCGTGATAAGACTCATACCTCTAGAGTCCAATAACAACCCATAGTAATGCTACAAATCAAGGGGAGAAGGTCCAGGCTGGTTACAGAGGTATTTGTCTCGAAAGCACTCTGGCCTTCTGAGACTACCTGAGTACCACTAGGAAGACTACCCTACTACCCGTAGGTTAGAATAGACTTCTAGGTGCCTGAGAGACCATATATGGGCGACCTCCATTTTGGCGGTTACCCATACTCCCCTTATATATCCTGCGAATGACATTCTGTAACATGTATACATGTTCCGGTAACTGTATACAGGAGCGGAGTGCAGGATTTCCTATGTTTAGTTTGATTACTTTGCTTACTTTGATTAGTTTGATTGTTTTACAGCCCCGGAGCTATATTA